>JAAROH010007929.1_pt1 | contig 22361 bp, 23 predicted proteins | sample 7248631 | NCBI WGS metagenome assembly JAAROH01 (sample SAMN09772309, study PRJNA484901) | compost metagenome | isolation source: Vermicomposting unit | place: India
ACCTCGCAAGCGAAAATGTATTTTCGCTGACTACGGCTCTGCTTTCGCCTAAAGGATCGGACGCCCGAGTTTTCTTTATTTTACTTTTGCACAAAAAGTTTTTGTCGAAAACTGTCATTTGTTTAAATAACAAAGGCATTAAAAAAAGAGGAATAAAGCCCCGCGAATTGTAATATTTGTAAAAAAACAATATTGTTTTTACAAAATATGGTAAGGATTGTCAAAAGTGAGAATAAAATGACCTAAGACTTTATTCCTAAAATTATCTCGATTTCACAATAAAAATAGGATAAAAGAACGAGACAAAATTCGACATATTTTTTGAGATATTGACGAACTTTAAATTAATTGGTACTTATTAAAACAAGTAATAATAATTTTTTAAAATTTATATATTTTACTTGTCCCATCTTAACGGGTAGTAGGACACCAGCCTCAAGTTACAATGAAAATAGGTGGAGATGAACTACTCGTAAAGGTCTGATTGCTTTAACTAACTAACTAACTAACAGGGGGAATGAAGCAAATCCGCACTGTTGGAATTTTCACTTTATCCCGCACAAACGGTCACTAAATCTTCCTCTATGCTTTAAGAGAAATCCAAGATGTAAGGGAGGAAGATAAGTGCCCGTAAGTGCCCGATTGGTTCAACTAACCAACCATGGGGAGTAACCCCCCCCACGGATGGAAGTTTCACTTTACCGGGGAAAGTGTAAAAATCATCAACCGTTTTACTTAAGGCGTAGAAATGAGGTAGTAGCATGTTAGAGTCAAAGAGGCGAGCAACGATATTTTTACTCTTGGCATTCGTTCTGGCTGCAATTGCAGGATATTTAGTGTATGACAAAGTTCGAACATTAAATGCAGAGCTTGGCGGGATGACGAAGATTTATGTAGCAGCAGGGAGTATTCCATCGCGAACATTAATAACGGAAGGTCAAATAAAAACGATGGAAATCCCCAATCGATATGTATTAGATTCCTACATCACGGATAAGAAAAAACTCATCAACATGGTAACCGTTGTCCCTTTAGAAGAGGATGATATCATTACCGGTAACATGCTTAAGCCTGCAACAGAACTAAGGGAAGCAAATCATCGGTTAGTGGCAATGTATCGATCGGATAAGGTTCAATTTGACCAAGTTGTCACAACGAATGACCGCGTTGATATTATCATTTCCAAAGAGGAAAACGGAGAAAAGAAAACAGAATTATTTATGAAAGATGTCCCGGTAGCATGGGCTCAGGGGAAAGGGAAAGATTTTGTCGGTGTCGCATTAGAGGTGCCTTTAGATGATGCACCTAAATTAATTAATATACAAAATTATGCTGATCATATTCGAGTGCTAAAGGCGAATGTTGGAAAAGAAGAAACTCAAATAGAAAGTCAACCGACAGAAACAGAGCAACAACAAACCCAAGGGCAAGAGATACAAGCCGGAACTGAGCCAAACGGAACTGAGCAACAATGGAATGAAAATCCGTCACAACAGGAAAATCCATAAAGCCATAATCTATAAGAATTGCTGATCATAATTTTCTATAAATCTTGTTTTGAAGGTGGAGAGGAATGAAACGTGGAAGATAACGTAAAGCTCTTATTAGTAAGTGATGATGAAATTATACAAAATCAAATACTGAATATAATTGGGGAACATATCCAAACCCAAATTGTGAACCCGGTTGACGTTGTCCGCGAAATAAACCGGGAAGCGAAGGATATCGTCATATTTATTCAGCCAACAAATGATATAGCGGTGGAGAACATTCAATTTATAAAAACGGCAAGCCCATCAACTTTAGTTATTTTTATTGCAAAAACTTCCGACTTTACCTTGCTAAGGAGCATTACAAAAGCCGGAGCAACAGAGTTTTTTGTTTTCCCGGAAGAGCAAGGAGTATTTGCCGCTAAACTTCCTACGATTATAAAAAACTATGAATTGAACAAGGACAATCAGGACACAACCTTTTCCACTTTTGTAAGAGGGAGCGGTCAAATCATTTCTTTTTTCAGCGGTAGCGGGGGAACGGGGAAAACCGTATTGGCATCAACATTCGCACAAACATTGAAGTTGGAATCGACGGCTGAGGTGATTTTAATTGATCTGAATTTGCAATTTGGCGGAATTGAGACGGTCATATCAATAAATTCTAACCGATCGATTGCCGATTTAGCCCCGGTAATCAGAGAATTGAATGAAGGTCATATTCGCAATGTTTCCCAAACGGAGAGTTTTTCAAAAATGGATGTATTAATCAGTCCATGCGATGCGGAAGTGGCCGAAACCATATCAGAAGATTTTATAACGAAGCTTCTGAGAACCTGTAGAAGAAGTTTCGATTTTGTTATCATTGATCTTCCATCTTTTATCAATAACCAAGTCGTAACTGCTTTGGAGGAATCCGATAAAATTTATTATGTGTTAGTACCGGACACACCATCATTAAAAGTACTAAAACAATTTGAGGAACTCTCAATCCGATTAGGAATTGAATTAAAATCGAGGATGAGCATCATTTTAAACCATGTTGGGAAGGAAAATGAAGTTCAAGAAAAAGATTTGAAGGATATCGTCCGTTTTCCTATCGAAGCCAAAATAAGAAGAGATATAAAGGGGTTACAACCTTTTGTTAATAAAGGGGAACCTGTACGGAAAATGGCGAAAGAAAGAAGGCTGATTCCCTTTGCAAAGGATATTAGAAAATGGGCGCATTCGGTGTTAAAATAGGGGGTTTAAAAAATGTCATCATTATTTGAAAATCGCAGGCAAAAACTGAATGCCAAACCCAATATTCAATCATATCAATACGAAAATCGTTTCGTCGATGAGTTAGTAGAGCATTACAAGGCACGATTACTGAGGGACACGAATCTTGAATCCCTTACTGAATTATCACAGGGGGAAATGCGCCTTCGAATTGAGCAGATTGTCAGTCAATTCATGTCTGAAGAAAAAGTCATTATATCAAGAAAAGATAAAGAAATACTGATTACGCGAATTTTAGATGAATCAGTCGGGTTTGGACCTTTGGAGCCGCTAATCAATGATCCGACAATAACAGAAATACTAATCAATGGCTATAATGAAGTGTATGTCGAACGACTAGGAAAACTTGAATTAACGGAAGTCAAGTTTCGTAATGATGAACATGTTCGCCATATTGTTGACCGAATCATTTCACCTTTAGGTAGGAGAATTGATGAAAGTTCTCCAATGGTTGATGCGCGATTACCGGATGGAAGCCGTGTTAATGCGGTTATATCACCAATCAGTTTAAATGGAACACTGGTGTCAATCCGAAAGTTTAGAAAAGAACCTTTCAAAATGGCTGACTTGTTAAACTTTTATACATTGAATTCTGCGATGGCACAGTTTCTGGATGGAATTGTCCGGTCGAAAATGAATACACTCATCTCCGGCGGAACAGGTAGCGGAAAAACAACTTTGTTAAATGTCCTCGCTGATTCCATACCGCATGGCGAGCGGGTAATTACCATTGAAGATTCAGCGGAACTTAGATTAAACCGTCCAAATGTTGTCGGCTTAGAAGCAAGACCGTCCAATGTGGAGGGACGTGGGGAGATAACCATTCGGCAACTGGTGAAAAACGCCCTACGGATGCGGCCGGATCGAATTATTGTCGGTGAGGTTCGGGGCGGGGAAGCGTTTGACATGCTTCAAGCTATGAACACCGGTCATGAAGGCTCCCTTACAACCGTTCATGCGAATTCTCCGGATGATGCATTGCGGAGGGTTGAAGCGATGGTCGTCATGGCGGGGATGGAGCTCCCCAGTCATATTATTCGGGAATATATTGTCGGAGCTCTTGATATTATTGTTCAAGCAACCCGATTAACAGATGGAACAAGGAAAATTGTTTCGATATCGGAAGTAAGAAAAAATGCAGATGGCTCTTACTCCGTTGAAGAAATTTTTCAGTTTAAAAGAGTTGGTATTCGGAGCGATGGGAGCATCGAGGGTTATTTCACACCAACCGGCTATGTGCCGCAATGTTTAGATAGATTGAAAGTTTTTGGCGTTACCATACCGAAAGCCGCATTTACACCAATAGAAAAGGAGGTGGTATCATGACCTATTGGCTCGTCTCAACAATGGCTGTATTTGTATTTATTATCGCTTGTTACTTTTATTTGGATTACCGAAAAGAAAAGCGGGATTGGAAGAAAAACGTTGACCATTTTTACAATGATGGTAAAAAGCGGAAAAGTTTTATTGTCGTTTTAGGGGACCGCTTTGATAAAACTGAGATAGCCAAACCAATATATGAAAAATTGGAAGTTGCAAACATTCCTTTTACACCGTCGGAATACATTGGAGCAATTATCGTTTCTTACTTTGGTATTAATTTTTTACTTCATAATATGTTTAATGTTGAATTTCCATTAGCCCTGTTTATTTCCGCACTCCTTCTTGAAGGAGCAAGAAGACTAATCTTTTTCATGAGAAAAGGAAAGCTGAAGCAAAAAATTATTCAACAGTTACCGGAAATTTGTCGTACATTAGCGAACACGACTCGTTCAGGGATGACCTTAAATCAGGGGATTCAACTAGTTGCCCAGGAAATTTCGATGCCGGCAAAGGCAGAATTTAAACGATTAGCATATGAACTATCTCTTGGTGTCGACTTTCATACAGCATTACGGCAAATGGAGAAAAGAATTAATGTTCGAGAATTTCAACTTTTTGTTGCTACATTACTTATTCAAAAAAAGGCAGGTGGTAATCTGTATGCGGTATTAGATGAAATGAGTGAAACATTAGAGGAAAGGAATCTCCTCCAACAGGAAATCAAAACAATGACAGCGGAACAGCGCTATGTCGCGTATATCGTTCCAATTATCCCTATTTTCTTGGTGCTAATGATGAATAATGTGGTTGACGGATTTTTAGACCCGCTATTTTCAGGAGTAGGTTTAGTCTTGTTTGCATTGTTTCTTTTAGGAACGGTTGGAACCTTTCTTCTTGTTAGAAAGATTACCAATATAAAGGTGTGAAAATAAAATTATGGATGGATTAATTGTTATCTTTATTATTTTGGCACTTGGATTTTTCGCACTTGCACTGAGAAACTTCTATTTGTATTTAATGAAAAAACATGAACTCAAAGAAGACATAAAAGAAAAAACCTTTATCCCGTACACATTTGAAAGAAGACTGACAAGAAAAGAAAAATTGATTGCAAAAATGTTTGAATTTGCGGATGACTTTTCTGACCTTGGTCAACGAATAAATTTTTTCAGTGAGAATGATGACGTTCGAAAACTACTTACTCAAGCTGGTTTTCCATATCGATTGACCTTGGCAAGATTCCAGGGCTTAAAGATATTTTTATTAATATTAGGCTTCTTTATCGGGGCTGTCTCACTTTTACTCAGATTTCCTTTTTCCCAATTTACGGTTATTCTTTATCCTGTTTTCGGCTATATGGGGGCCATCCTTTGGTTAAAAAACAAGGCAAAGAAAAGGCAGGAGGAATTATCGTACCAGCTTCCGGATTTTATGGATACAATGAGCGTAACCTTGCAAGCCGGAGTTGGGTTAGATCAAGCATTAAGGGAAATTGTCCCGTATTTTGAGGGACCTATCAAGGAAGAATTCGGCCGTTTCATTCAAGAAATGGATGTTGGTGTTCCAAGGTCGGATGCATATCAGGCGCTGCTTGAACGCAATGATAGCAGGGAATTTCAATTGCTCATTCGTTCATTGATTCAGGGGGAAAGGTTAGGTGTCCCAATATCTAAAACGTTTAAGCAGATTTCAGAGGAAATGCGCAAAATGAAAAAAGAGCAAATCAAAGAAAAGGCGGCAAAAGCTTCGCCAAAGATTACGCTTGTTACTACATTTCTGGTGATGCCATCAGCCCTCATATTTATCGGGGGATTGATGATCATGAATATGTTTTCACAAAACAAAAATTTATTTACATTTTTTGAGTAAAAAAGAAAAGGAGAGAGTGAATGATGAAGAAAAAATTATTAGGTCTGTACATTAAAATGATGCATCCGGTGAAAAACGAGAAAGGGGCACAATCACTGGAATGGTTGGGTTTGGCAGCATTGCTAATCCTTGTGTTGGGGATTATTTCGCAGGCTGTAAGTAAAGAGGAAAACTCAATTGGTGAAATTATAACAAATATTATTAAAAAGATTACTGAGATGGTAGGATAATTCTATCACATTCGTATTAGTGATCTTACCTACTTTAAAAGTTGAAGTTCAGAAAGATAAAGTGGAAGGAGTCTTACTATGAAATATCACATTTGTTCATTCAGATTAAATAAGACTACGGTCCAATTCTTTGGACCTAATAAATATCAATGATAATGTAACTTGCTTGTTTTAAGTTATTTGGATATTTATAAAAAAGGATGAGGAATTAAATTGAAAATAGATACAAAAAAAAGTTTTTTTATAGTATTTGTTTTAATAATCTTTTTAACAGCTTGTAACAAAGACTTAAATAAAAGTAAGAATGAGAATGAGGAAAAAGATATTCCGACATCACAACAATTAGATGATAAAGATAAAAATAAAATGAGTGATACATCTGATAATCATACGAATATTGAAGTTGAACCATTACCTACAACATATGAAGAATTAGCAAAACTTCCTGTTGGAGAACATTATAATATGGAAGTTTCAGGTGATGACAATGTTGAAAATATTTTAAAGGTTTTTAGTGATTTACCAGATGTTTCTGGGAAACCGACTAAAAAACAGCTGGATTATTTTTATAGGGAATTGCTAAAAAGAATGCAACAGGACTATGAAGGTCCGGAAAATCTCATTAACAGATTAAAATTTGAGTCACTAGGAAGTCCGGAAAATACGGATAGTCGATATCAATTTAAAGAAAATTTAAATGTTGTATTTATTATTGACGCATCTGGTAGTATGGCACAAAAAATTAATGGAAAAGAAAAAATGGCATCGGCGAAGGATTCGATTCTCAATTTTGTAAATAAACTTCCGAAAGATGCCAAAGTTGGAATCAGGGTTTATGGTCATAAGGGAACAGGTTCAGACGCTGACAAAGCATTATCTTGTAGCAGTAGTGAACTCGTCTATCCGATATCCAATTATAATGAGGGCGAATTCCAAGCAGCACTTAACAAATTTTCACCAAGCGGCTGGACGCCGATTGGTTTAGCCTTGCGGGAGGCGAAAAATGACTTAGCATCCTTTGATGGAGCCAATAATACAAATATCGTTTATTTAGTCAGTGATGGAATTGATACATGTGAAGATCAGCCAATTGAAGCGGCTAAAGATTTATATTCATCCAATATATCCCCAATCATAAATGTTATCGGATTTGATGTGGATAACGAGGGGCAGAACCAATTGAGAGAAATTGCCGCTGCAACTGAAGGAATTTACGGTACCGTTACAAATGAAGGGGAATTGCAAAAGGAATTAGACAATTTAAGCAATTTGGTAGAACAGTGGAAAGAGTGGCTAGAGCAAGGGAAACAACAATTAGACTATAAAAAGGTAAGTAATGAGCTAGCTATATTTACCTATATTACACGTGAAGAAGTAAAAAAGACAAACGAAAAAGTAAAGGTTGAATTAATACTTTATAGATTGCATAATGCTAACCGCTTTAATGATGAAGCCTATGAATATCTTAACAAAATAAATAATGAATACCATCAATGGATACAAGAGGAAGTCGATCAATTCGAAAAAGAATTAAAAGCGTTAAATGAAGCAAGTTATTCTGAAGCTATTAAAGCATTGGAAGATAAATATATTTCCAATACCCAATAGGTTGGGGTGAGATTATTTTAGAGGAAGGAAACTTGAAAGAATTTTATATTTATTGCTAGCCTCCATGCTAATCTTTTGGACGGTGTTTCCGGCTATAAGTGCCTTTGCATATATTACTCCGGGAACACCCATTGTCCCGGGGAAACCAATTACCCCGGGTACACCGATTCAGGGGGGAACCTTTATTATCCCAGGCAAAGTGTATGAACCGGGTAAAGCTGTAAAGGGTGGAGATAGTGTCAGTGGTTCTTCCGGATTAATCTCCGGGCAGCCGATTGTTCCAGCGACTCCCTTAACATACGGAACTTTTATCATACCAAATGCGCCTCCGGTATTAGGACATCCGGTGCTTGGGGGAACTGCGATACAAGGCGGTCAAGGTCCAAATGGCGGCACGGCAATCAATGGAGGTCAAGGCCCGAATAGCGGCACGGCAATCAATGGAGGCCAAGGCCCGAACGGCAGTACGTCAATCAATGGAGGCCAAGGCCCGAACGGTGGCACGGCAATTAACGGCGGTGAAGGCCCGAATGGTGGCACGGCAATCAATGGAGGTCAAGGTCCGAATGGTGGCACGGCAATCAATGATGGCCAGGGCCCAAATGGCGGCACGGCAGTTAACGGTGGTCAAGGACTGAATGGTGGGACAGCAACTAATAGTGGTCAAGACCCAAATGGTGGAACAGCTACAGGTCGAGGCCAAGGACCTAGTAATGGAAATACATCTTTGCCCGGTAACGGTCCAAATACAAGTGATTCAGAAAATGAAACATCTTGGTTGTACAAGACAATTGATTCGGGATTAAATTTGGCAAAAACAGTCAAAAGGTGGGGGCTGGATTTTTATTTTGCTGGAGATTCAATTGCACAAGGCATAGTTGCTCATGGGGCAGGATATAAGTTTGTTAAAAATGAAAAATATAAAAGCGGTCATAAGTATAAATATTTAGGAAACCGAAAAGTAGAAGGGAAATTTAAACAAAAACTACTTGATAAATTTTCCTCAGACATAAAAGACAATAAACGAAATTATAACTCTTTTGAAAGAAAACAATACCTTAGGGATAAGGGATTACTGGGATTCAAAGAGACATTTAAAAAGAGTATTAGAGATAAATGGTTTCCTTTTTTTAAGCAAGAAAAGCAGGTCAAAATGAAGGGGCATAAAGTTCCAAAGATTGAATCAAAATGGACATTTAATAAAGATTTTATTAAACCTTCTAAGTTATTAAAAGGGAATGGATTCGTAAACACTATTTTCACATTTGGTCAAACCTTGAATGATTATACACTTGGCCCTAAAAAGTCAAAATTATTTACTTCAGAATTCTTTGCGGACCTCTCTACAGAAGCAACAATTGGAATTGGGACAACATTTATATCTTCCGTTGCATCCAGTGCTGCAGTCGGTGCGGTTGGCGGTTCTGTAGTTCCTGGATTAGGTACAGCTGCAGGGGCAGCTGCAGGTCTAATAGCTGGAATTGGAAGTTATATCATTATGGAATCACGTTTTGGTAAATCAATCAAGAAAAGTATTCGATCGGGATTTAAAAAAGCCTACGATGGCATTGGAAAAGCAAGTAATTGGATAGGCTCGCAGTTTAAATCAGGACTTAAAAAAATAGGTGGTATCTTTGGATAATAATCGACTTACATTTAAAGAAAGTAAATTAGTTTCGGCAATTGGATTTAATTTGTTTTTTGCATTATTATTTAGCGCTATACCGGAGTGGAGTACAAAGTTTTGGCTAATGAACACAACTGTTGCCATGTTCTTTATCATTCGGACCATTTATGCTTGGCTGACAATGACTGACAGTAAAAGGTATTTTTCGATAATGAGCTACGGTATGATTTTTATGATGGCATTTGTAGCTCCACAACAGATTATTCGATTACTTTGGATTGGGGAAAGTCATTTATGGATTCTTTTTGTGGTCACATGGTTATTATTATTTATTGTCACCCACCTATCTAAATGGAAAATTGGCAAAATGTTTAAAGATCCATTTGATTCCAAGGGTGGGAGGATTTTCCATATATTATTTCTTATTGTTATAATTCTTCTTCCCTTCATTATGATATTTACTAGTCAAGAGGGGACGACAATAGCAGAACAGTACACTGAATTTATGGCAGCGGGGGCAGTGCTATATATTATTTCTCTTTTCTGTTTGTTTATGTTGCCGGCTTTTCTCATCAAGCCGGAAGAGATGGATTCCCTTTAAATGAAATGGAAGTAGGCGGTTTGCAATCTGATAGCCATTATTTTTTAAAAAATAACTAGGTAGTTATTGGTCAGCAAGTGCATCGAGTTGGCAAAATATTAGATTCAATTGGAAATTATCTGTTTAGCAACTTAGGCATAGGTAGTTCTGTTTATGATACAGGTGCAAATTTCCATGCATGGCAAAGTGAAACAAACGATCTATACCACCTGCCGTTTTCATGATTGGTTTGAAGAATTGGAGGAACATGTGCCGGAGAAAAAATTGCATTAAAATTATGAACATATCGAAAGGGGCAGTCATGAGAAAAATATATCATTTTTTTAGAATAATATTTTTATATCTTTTTATCTTTTTTTGGTTTTTTCTAATAATCGACTTTTTACGGACAGATGATGTAGACGCGGCCTTATTTAGCTTAGGATGTGCTGTGATTCTTTATTTTCTTTTCTTTCGGTTACTTTTATCAAGAAAAAGAAGACGGAGTAAATATAAAACTTCCTCTCAAAGAAAGAAATCAAGTAAATCCAAATCTTCCTCTTCCTATGATTCAGGGGGGTTCTTTAGTTTTGGCGGTTGGGATTCCTCTGACGGAGGGGATAACGGTGGAGATGGAGGAGGCGGTGGTGGAGATTGACTGCTCCAAGTTCGATAAACGGTCGGTTCTTCATCATTTTTTCGCTAAGCAAAAAAATTTGAAACACATCCGAACCGTTATCCGTAAATAGATGTATAGATGAAAGGATGTGTTTGCCATGAGTAAATACTCGCTAAACGAATTTTTGAGCCAAACAGAACAAGAGGATAAAGGGGAAGGATTATTTGAACTGGAAACTCCGCATCTTCTTGAAGTTAATTTGAATGGGCAGATTTGGGCAAAAGCAGGTTCCATGGTTGCCTATCACGGAAAAATTAAATTTGAACGTGAAGGAATTTTGGAACAAGGTTTAGGCAGCATGTTTAAAAAGGCGATTTCAGGAGAAGGAGCCTCTTTAATGAAGGCGAATGGTCAAGGAACATTGTATTTGGCGGATGACGGAAAAAAGATTATTATCCTGCACTTACAAAATGAGTCCATCTATGTGAATGGCAATGATTTACTCGCATTTGAAACAACAATTAAACACGATATTAAGCTTATGAAGCGGGTTAGCGGCATGTTGGCTGGCGGATTGTTTAATATCCGTTGTTCCGGTACCGGGTTAATTGCGATTACCACCCATTATGAGCCGTTAACATTGCGTGTCACACCGGGCAAACCGATTATTACCGACCCGAATGCAACAGTTGCCTGGTCAGGAAATCTGCAACCGGAGTTTCAAACGGATGTCTCCTTCAAAACCTTTATTGGAAGAGGAAGTGGCGAGTCCATCCAAATGCGCTTCCAAGGGGACGGCTTTGTCATTGTCCAACCGTATGAAGAAGTGTATTTTCAGGAAAGTCATTAAGTATTAAGTGATTGAAAAAAATTATTTTATAATGAAAGAAGGTGGTCACTATCCAATAAATTATACTATAGACTACTTGTTGATACTAAGGAGATAATTTGAAGGGGTTGGATGGAAAGTGATAAATCTATTTTCTGAATCAAGCTATGGTAGTAGATAAAACAGAAAATTTAAGCCAGTCGTGCTAAAAAAATTAACGTGATTGGAAGTATCGATGATGATCGTAGCAAATAATAATGGTTTAATCTTAATTCGACGCAATCATAAGAAGTTACATGAAGTGTTCAGGTGGTGTGGGAAATCCAAGCCGGAAAACCGCTTAGCCCATTATCAATGACTGAAAGAAGCAAGTGCTAATAATATTGTTAAACTATTAATTAAAATGGTTTCTAAAGATAGGTTAATCGACTATCTTCATACAGTAGTGTATAGAAAATCGGAAAAATATCGAAATAAATATGTATATCGTAAAGTATGACTATTACCTTGTTTTAGGAGAGATGTTTAAATAGCAAAACAAATCTTTTGTTCTTGGGCTAATTTGGCATATCCAAGAAGCAAGGCAACTCTTCATTTACGGATTTCATAAAATAGTAATCCTTCAATAGTTTGATGATCTACTCTACTTATTTTTTCTTAATAACGCACCTTAATAACTACTTTGAAAACTGATAGAGATGTCTTTGTTCCGGTTTATGAAAGGCATCCCAAGTGCAAAATTTGAGGCCACTGAAAAACTATTTGAATAGATTTACTATCACAATATAAAGTATGATAAGACTCAGGAATATATCTAAATACGGTGTTTAGCAGAATTATTTCGCACTTTTTCAGGGCCTCGCAAAATTTAATAGAGATGACCTTCATCCGGTTCTCATTTATCCAAGAATAATTAAATAATTTTAAGTGCAAAATGCTTTGGAATTGTTCCTTTATCGAAAATAGGAGTAATTAAAATTTTTTTGAGACGTTTTTTCATCATAGCCCATTTTTTTTGAAACTTCTTTGGCAGCGTCCTTTACATGGCGGATCAAAGAAGGCAGTTTATGATCTTGTAGGCGCATGATAGGACCAACAATATTGATGGCACAGATTACTTTGCCAGTGTAATCGAAAACGGGAGCTGCAATTGATCTTGTGCCTTCTGTTAGTTCTTCTGTACTTATTGCATACCCTTGTTCACGTATTAATTTTATTTGTTTTTTCAACTTCACCGGGTCTGTGATAGTATTTTTCGAAAACGCCTTCAACCCATTTTGAATAACTTTCTCAAGTATATCATCTTTACTAAATGCCAGTAAAACTTTTCCCGAACTTGTACAATAGGCAGGGTTCCTTCTCCCTAAATGGGTTAAAATTCGGACAGGATGATTGCATTCCTTTTTTTGAATATAAATGGTATCCAATCCGTCTAAAATTGCTAAATGAGCAGTTTCTCCTGTTTTGGTCATTAAATTGTTTAATACTGGAATGGCTTCTGTGTTTACGTCAATATTAATTGAAACAATCCCTCCTAATGTTAACAGTGACAGCCCCAAACGATATGCATTTGTATCGGGATCCTTTTCGACAAATCCCTCGCTGGCAAGAGTAGACATAATTCTAGAAACTGTACTTTTTGCTAATCCAAGTGAGTTGGCTAATTCACTAACTTTTTTTGTAGGTTCATAGGTGGAGTAACTTTTTAATATACGCAGTGCATTTCGAACAGAAGAAAGAATATATTTTTCATTCGTCCCCATCAAAATCCCCCTTTGAAATTTTGTTCCACATAAAAGACCAATTCACACATTTTTTACTAGTTTATATGAAGTATGATTAAATAACAATAATATTTCAATAAAAAAGTAAATGTGTTGCATATGGAAGAACACGGCACTTTCAGAAAGAAGTCAGGGATATATATAATAAGAGCAATCGATACTACTTTTCATTCTCATGAAGGATCATAAATGTCAAAGGGAGGTTTCTTTATGTTACAAACAGAGAATAAAGTGAAACAAATCAATTGTTACCATTATATTGAAGGGAAATATGTTGCTTCAAAAGACGGAAGAACCTTTCAAAATATAAATCCGGCAACAGAGGACGTATTGGGAGATGTTGCGATTGGAGGAAGAGAGGAAGTTGATTTAGCGGTTAATGCGGCTCGAAAGGCATTGAAGGGAGAATGGGGAAAAATGCCACTAAGAAAGCGTTCCTATATTTTGCATAAAATTGGGGATCTCATTTTAGAGAGAATAGAAGAATTAGCCAGGCTAGAAACGTTGGATACAGGAAAACCACTGTGGCTATCTAAAAGTGTGGATATTGAACGAGCTGCGTATAATTTTCACTTCTTTGCCGACTATATGATCTCAGTTGGGGCAGAAACATTCCAACAAGATGATATTGCAATTCACTATGCGGTACGTCGCCCTGTTGGTGTTGTAGGGTTAATTAATCCTTGGAATCTTCCATTATTACTAATGACATGGAAATTAGCTCCAGCACTTGCTGCCGGTAATACTGTAGTTATGAAACCTTCTGAAGTAACACCAATGACTGCAACGGTACTCGCTCAAATTTGTACAGATGCAGGGGTTCCTGATGGCGTTGTTAATCTTGTACATGGATTTGGTGATACCGGTGCAGCCATCACTAGCCATCCGAAAGTTGATGCTATCGCTTTTACCGGAGAAACAGTGACAGGTAGTGCCATTATGAAATCTGCAGCTCCAACGCTAAAAAAGGTATCATTTGAACTAGGCGGTAAAAATCCAAATATTATTTTTGCTGATGCGGATTTAGATGATTGCATTGATACGACATTACGTTCCAGTTTTATCAATCAAGGAGAAGTTTGCCTTTGTGGTTCGCGAATTTATGTTGAACGTTCCCTATATGATGACTTTCTTGAAAAATTTGTAGCAAGAACAAAAGAAATGACAGTGGGAAACCCCTTCGATGAAAATACAAAAGTTGGTGCATTGGTCAGCAAAGAACATTATAAAAAAGTACTTAGCTATATTGATATAGCAAAAAGTGAGGGAGGAACATTTCTAACTGGCGGAAAGCGTCCTGATGGAATAGATAAAGGATATTTCATTGAACCGACCATTATTATTGGGTTAAATCGCAATTCCAGATGTGTTCGGGAAGAAATTTTTGGTCCTGTTGTGACAGTCCTTCCATTTGATACAGAAGAAGAGGTACTGGAGCAAGTAAATGATACACATTACGGCTTAAGTGCTTCCGTCTGGACGAGTAATTTGAAACGGGCACATCGGGTAGCAGGTCAAATTGAAGCAGGAATGGTGTGGATTAATACTTGGTTCTTACGTGACTTACGTACTCCCTTTGGTGGTATGAAACACAGCGGTATTGGCCGTGAAGGGGGTATACACAGTTTTGACTTTTATACAGAACTCACCAATATTACAGTGAAACTATAAGGGGGATTCTACGTGTACCTTCCAAAAATAGTACAATTGGCCAAACATTTAACGAGTGCGTGGCAGAAGGGAGAAGGGGTTGAAACATTGACCTTGTTAGCCCCGGATTTAACAATTGATCAAGCATATCAAATTCAACAATATACAATTGAGCAAGCATTAGATGAAGGAGCAAAAATAACCGGTAAAAAAATTGGGTTAACATCGAAAGCTATGCAAACCATGTTAGGTGTACATGAACCTGATTATGGTCATCTATTGGATTCAATGGTGTATAAAAGTGGCTCGAATATACCATTTGACCGTTTGCTGCAGCCTAAAGTAGAAGCGGAACTTGCTTTTATTTTAAAAGAAGATTTAACGGGCCCAAACATAACAGTAATGGATGTGTTATTGGCGACAGAAGCCATTGTCCCTGCTTTGGAAATTGTAGACAGCCGAATAAAAAATTGGAAAATTACCTTGATCGATACAGTGGCCGATAACGCATCATCCGGTCTTTACGTTTTAGGGGAAACCCGAAAGAAAATAGAAGAGCTCGATCTCAAACAAGTAGGCATGGCTTTATATAAAAATGGGCAATTGCAAAATACAGGTGTGGGTGCTGCAGCATTGGGCAATCCGGCAAAATGCGTAGCTTGGCTGGCTAATAAATTATGGGACTATCAAATTTCTTTAAATGCGGGTGAAGTTATTTTATCCGGTGCGCTATCAGCGGCAGTTGATGCTCATCCAGGTGATCAATTTTATGCTAAATTTTCAGGGTTGGGTATAGTATCTGTAACATTTACAGAATAGTAAGGGGGATGTTTGTGAGAAAACGAAGGGCAGGGATTATTGGAACTGGGAACATTGGTTCAGACTTAATGATGAAACTTAGACGTTCAGAAATTCTTGAGTTAACGACTGTGATGGGAATTGACCCCGAGTCAAGAGGGATGAAGCGAGCCAAAAAATTTGGATTACAAGTGTTTAAGAACAGTATTGATGGATTAATAGAGTACCCTGATTTAGTCGATATTATTTTTGATGCCACGAGTGCAAAGGCCCATGCATATCATGCAGAGGTAGCAAAAAGGTTAGGAAAAACAATTATTGATTTAACACCGGCTGCCATCGGCCCATTCATTGTTCCAACTGTGAATCTTAACCAACATTTTGATAGCAAAAATATTAATTTGATTACTTGCGGCGGTCAAGCTACTGTACCCATCGTTCATGCAATTAATCGAATTGCCTCTGTGGAATATGCTGAAATCGTGGCAACTATTTCAAGTAAAAGCGCTGGACCGGGAACGAGAGCGAACATTGATGAATTTACCGAAACAACCGCAAAAGCATTAGAAATTGTAGGAGGTGCCAAAAAAGGAAAGGCAATCATCATTTTGAATCCGGCAGATCCACCAATTATGATGAGAAACACTGTTTATGCAATAGTGAAAGACGGAAAAATGGACTCACAGCTAGTGACAGAGTCAATTAAAGAAATGGTCAGTAAAGTTAATGCATATGTACCGGGTTATCAATTACGGCAGGAACCAATTATTGAAGGAAATAAGGTGATAGTATTTCTGGAAGTGGAAGGAGCTGGTGACCATTTACCAAAATACGCAGGAAATCTTGATATCATCACATCTGCTGCAGTCAAGGTAGGTGAAGAAATTGCAAAAATCAGTTAAAACTGGCAGAAATTATTGAAAGGAGGAATACCATGGACAATCAACCTGAAATCATCATTACTGAAGTAGCTTTACGAGATGGGAGTCATGCAATCCGACATCAATATACAGTTGAACAAGTAATTAATATCGCCAGGGAGCTCAATAAAGCAAAAGTACCTTATATCGAAGTATCACATGGAGATGGATTAGGCGGTTCATCTTTACAATATGGATTTTCAAAGACTGATGAACTGCAATTAATCGAAGCGGCCGTATCTGTTTGTGACTTTTCCAAAATATCAGTTCTTTTGCTACCGGGGATTGGCACAATCGATGATTTGAAGAAAGCTGCAAGTATTGGTGCTAACACGGTTCGTGTTGCGACACATGTTACGGAAGCAGATATTTCAAAGCAATATATTGAAACAACAAAAAACTTAGGACTAGAAGCAGTCGGTTTTTTAATGATGAGCCATATGGCCCCATCGGAAAAAATTGTCGAACAGGCAAAGTTAATGGAGAGTTACGGGGCAGATACTGTATATGTTGTTGATTCTGCAGGAGCATTATTGCCAAATCAAGTAAGAGAGCGGATAAAAGCATTACGTCAAGCTTTGTATGTAAATATAGGGTTTCATGCTCATAATAATTTGTCATTAGCTATGGGAAATACGCTTGCTGCAATTGAAGAGGGTGCCACTCGAATTGACGGAAGTATTCGCTGTTTAGGAGCAGGGGCAGGGAATACTCAAACAGAAGTATTGGTTGCTGTATTAGAAAGGTTAGGCATTCAAACCGGAATTGACTTATATAAAATGATGGATATTGCTGAAGAAATCGTAGCGCCGATTTTACCACAACCACAAGAAATTAACCGGGATAGCTTAACGTTGGGATATGCAGGTGTTTATTCAAGTTTTCTATTACACGCTCATCAGGCAGCAAAACAATTTTCCGTCGATTCAAGGGACATTTTGCTAGAGCTAGGAAAAAGAGGTGTCGTGGGTGGACAGGAAGATATGATAATGGACGTAGCTGCCGAATTAGCTGGAAGAAAAAGCAATCAATCTCCTGAATATGTCTGATAAAAATGGGGTGATTTCAATGGATCACGTTCAACTGAAACAACTGGCAAATTATATTCATCTTGCCGAAATTGAAAAACGAGAAATTAAAAAAATTACTGCTGGGTTGTATCCTGAACTGACTATTGAAGATGGGTATCTAATTCAGGAAGAACTCATTCGACAAAAGATAGAACAAGGACATAAAATAGTTGGACTGAAAATGGGAATAACAAGTGAAGCTAAGATGAAACAAATGAATGTTAATGAACCAATTTACGGCTTTCTATTTGATTACATGATTGTCAATGACGGTGACTATATTTCAATGTCTGATTATATTCACCCAAAAGTGGAACCAGAAATTGGTTTTATCCTAAAACATGATTTGGAAGGACCACATGTTACCTTACAAGATGTCGTGGAGGCGACTGAGTATGTATTTCCTGCCATTGAAATTATTGACAGTCGTTATGAAAATTTCGATTTTACTTTGCCGGATGTCGTTGCTGATAATACTTCTGCAAGTGGAGCAGTCTTTGGTACACATTTAAAAAGTCCAGAAAACTTGGAACTGGATGTTGTTGGTGTAACATTATTGGTCAATGGTGAAATAAAAGCTTCCGGTGCAGGCGCGGCAGTACTTGATCATCCCGCTAATTCAATTGCAAAATTGGCAAACATGCTTTATAAAAAAGATCAGAAAGTGAAAGCGGGACAACCAATTTTATCAGGTGGTGTGACAGAAGCTGTTCGAATCACATCGGGTGATTTTATAACGGTGAAAATTGAAGGAATTGGGGATGTATCTTTTTCAGTGAAGAAGTAAGTAATATCGGAGGAAAATACAAATAGGGAGATGAATCGTATGCCCTTTGTAACGATTGAATTATTGGAAGGAAGGACACCAGAAACAATTGAAAAATTAATCATAAATGTTACTGATACAATTTGTAAAACATTAGGTGCTTCTAAAGAAAGTGTACGAATCGTTGTCAAGGAAAATCCGAAAACACATTGGGGTATTGGCGGTGTGACTGCAAAAAAGTTGGGAAAATAGCTGAATGTTTTCTATGCTATTAGTAATTATAAATCTGTTTGAGTTTTATCAAAAAATTGAACAAAGTTGCATATGGAAGAACAGTTGTCTATTTCCGAAAAATTAAATTTTATATAATAAATTACAAATGAAATATTCACTTGCCAGATGGAAAACTGTGTTCTACGCTATTCCATTCAGTAAAGTTGAACATTCCTTAGTCATCCCTGTATTCACTAAATCCAGTTATTTTTTATTACTTTTTAATATAAGATTTGTGAACTTCTACAAGAGAAAGGGATGTTTCTTCTTTATAATGTTTGGAAGCGTTAACAAAAATAATTTTTAACTAGGGAGGAATTTTCATGGAAGAATTAAAAAGGTTTGATGTAGCTCAACTAGCCCACGTAGAGATTTACACACCAAAACCTGAAGAAACATTGTGGTTTTTTAAAGATGTCTTAGGTCTTTGTGAGACAGCAAGAGAAGGTCAGTCTGTGTATTTGCGGGCGTATGAGGACTTTTATCACCACTCTTTAAAAATAACGGAGAGAAATGAACCTGGTCTGGGTCATATTTCTTGGCGGTCAGCTTCGAATAGTGCACTAGATCGACGTGTTGCTGAACTACAAAAAAGTGGATATGGAAAAGGCTGGATTGATGGTGATCTTGGTCATGGTCATGCCTACCAATTTACAACTCCGGATGGTCATCTGATGGAGTTACTTTGGGACGTTGACTATTACCAATGTACAGATGATCAAAAGACGGTGTTAAAAAATAGACCGCAAAAACGTCCGTTGAATGGGGTGCCGGTCCGTCGAATAGATCATGTAAACTGTCTGACAAGTGACGTTACAAAAAACAAAAACTTTATGATGAATGAGCTAGGCTTTCGTTTGCGTGAACATGTAGTTCGAAATGACGGGTCAGAACTCGGGGCATGGTTAAGTATCAGCCCTCTCGTCCATGAACTTGCTTTTATGAAAGACCAAGGTTTCAGTGAAAGTGGTTTAGGAAGATTACATCATGTCGCATTTTGGTATGGCTTTCCTCAACATTTAAATGATTTATCGGAGGTTTTGACTGAACATGATATTAAAATAGAAGCCGGTCCGTTAAAGCATGGGGTTTCACAAGCAATGTGTATGTATGTCATCGAACCGGGTGGCAACAGGGTGGAACTGTTTGGTGACAGTGGATATCTCATTTTTGATCCGGATTGGAAGCCAGTCACTTGGAAGGAAGAAGAAGTAGAAAGAGCAATAATTTTCTATGGTGCTCCTTTGCCTGAAGAATACTTTAAATATGGGACACCACAAAAAATAGTAGTTGAAAATAAGTAAAAAATAATAAAACCCTTAATGTAGATTATTTCAAGAATGAATGTTGAGCGAACATCCATCTACATTAAGGGTTTTCTATGTTTATTATACAATAACTTATTTGTTTTTAAGAGTCTTTTTTGTTTGATTGCAATGCAATTGAAACATTATACTACTAATAAAGAAGAAGTTGTATATGAATTTTTTTGAATCAATTTCAATGAAGAGAAAATCAAAGTTGGACATTACATGCAATTTTTCATCCTTATTTTATAAATTAGCCAAGGACATTTACGACTTCAGCCATATAAGCGAACAAGTGAATAAATCAAATTATAAAGTGCTTTTTCATAAGAAAGGAGAAAACCATTTGAAACAAACATTGTTAACATTGATGCGCAACAGGAATTAATTGAGGGAAATCAAGAAGATCCGGTTTTTCAAAAAGAACAGTTACTCGGGAATATTAATAAAGTAATTGACAAAGCAAGATCTGCCAATGTTCCCGTGATATTTGTAAGGGATCTTGACGTTGCCGGGGGGAATGGTGTAGGATTTCAAATTCATAAGGAAATTAATGTCCCTTCAGAAGCAAAGATTTTTGACAAATTGGCAACGAATGCCTTTCATAAAACAGGCCTTTTAGAATATTTGAAATTAGGGAGGATTGAACATATTGTCATTATGGGGTGTCAAACGCAATATTGTATTGATAGTGCAGTAAGAACAGCAACGATTAATGGATTTGATGTCACATTAGTCGGTGATGGACATTCAACAAAGGGTACTGATATTTTTCCTGCAGAACAAATTATACAGCATCATAATCACACGTTGCATGGTCATTATAATGTGGAGCATTTTTCTATTGTAAGGAACTCAGAGGAGGACTTGTTCAGCCCGACTCATGATTCTTATAGGTGAGAATTTTAATAAGAGGATGATTGAATGGCAGCTGGCTTACTTCATCATGTAGAAATCAATGTATCAGACTTAAATCGTTCTATTAGCTTTTGGGGCTGGTTTCTTGAGGAGTTAGGTTACACACCATTTCAGGAATGGGAAAATGGGAAAAGCTGGAAATTAGCAGATACCTACTTGGTCTTTGTCCAGACAGAAGAACGGTTTTTAGATGTTCCCTATCATCGTAGCAGAGTGGGGCTGAATCATTTAGCATTTTATGCGGAATCACGTGAGCATGTTGACGATATCACAAGGAAATTAATAGAAAAGGGATAAAAACTCTTTATGAAGACAGGCATCCATTTGCCGGGGGAAAAGAACATTATGCTGTATTTTTTGAAGATCCCGATCGGATAAAAGTTGAACTTGTCGCACCAAGGATTGATTAATATGAACCTCTTCACACATGGCCAACGATTTCACTTTTGAGGAGAAAATAACATGGAGCTTCTTTTTTATAATGATAGATTTAAAGATTGTATTGAAAAGTATACCCTTTCTGAAGAACAATTGCGTTTTACCGGAACACCAAAGGAATGTATTGACCTTTCGCAAGTGGAACCGGAAAGGTATTCAATTTTGGGTATGGATGGAAACTTACTTGTAACTTTTTTTGTTCTTCATCAAAATGAAGGTGTCAAACCGTATTCCTATAATAAAAAGGCGATATTATTGCGTGCTTTTTCCACAGATTTTTATCAACAAGGAAAAGGATATGCAAAACAAGCATTAAAGTTACTGCCCGAGTTTGTGAAAACGAATTTTCCTGAAGTAGATGAGATTTTCTTAGCCGTGAATGTAAAAAATATCGCTGCCCAAGAATTATATAAGAAAAGCGGTTTTATCGATAAAGGGGAAAGAAGAATGGGAAAAAAGGGTGAACTGATTATTATGAGTTACCACTTAGAGAAGGTACGTGAAAGCAGCAATGGAGGAATAAAGGGAGATTAAATATGACAGGGAAAGTTTGTAGAGCAAAAAGGTAAGTTTAAAATTAAAACTATTTTTATTACTTCGGAAAATTAGGGTAATACATAGCAAAAAAATTTTGGAATGAGGAATAAGACAATGAATGTAGAATTAACAAGATTTAGAGTCAAAAAAGGCAAATCACAACGCGTAGATGAATGGTTAAAATTTTTAAACGAAAATATGAAAGATGTCCTGATCACCCTTGAAGATGAAAAAATGTTTGTTGAAACAATATTTAGAGAGGAAATAAACGGGGATGAATACTTATATGGGTATTCAGTACAGGGGGAAGGTGGTCAAAGAGTAGAACAATCCAGCCATTGGTTAGATAAAAAACATTTAGAATTTTGGGATGAATGTATTGATGAAACATGAGGTAATTGCGATGTTCGTTATTCCTTGATTCCCAAAGGATAGAGAATACGC
>JAAROH010007931.1_pt1 | contig 22306 bp, 23 predicted proteins | sample 7248631 | NCBI WGS metagenome assembly JAAROH01 (sample SAMN09772309, study PRJNA484901) | compost metagenome | isolation source: Vermicomposting unit | place: India
ATCCATTTCAGAGAAACCCTACCCCATTACATTACACAAAATTCTTGACGGTACCCGCCGAAAACAGGGAGTTAAATAGTACTTTCTATCAAACGATCTGGAAAATCAATCTTTTCATATCTTGGCCTTTACGTGGGAGAATGATCGTTGCGGACGCTCACTCTGCGATTTATGGTTGGATACAAGTAGGTTAATAGTGAAACGAGGAGGGAAAATGATGCAATATACCATTACACCAATCGCATTTGTGAAAAACAACCGCAAAGATGTGGAAGATGATAAGTGGGGTAGTGTGATTTCAATCATTGAATTATCAGATGAAATCGATGATTCAGCTTTACAAGGGATCAGTGAGTTTTCGCATTTAGATATTATTTTTTATTTTGACCGAGTTACAGATGACAAAATTCAATATGGAGCAAGGCATCCAAGAAATAATAAAGAATATCCAAAGGTCGGAATTTTCGCCCAAAGAGGCAAAAATCGACCGAATAAATTAGGTTTAACAACCGTTGAATTGTTAGAACATAAAGGGCGAACATTGAAAGTAAGAGGATTAGATGCCATAGATGGTACTCCGATTATTGATATTAAACCGGTTATGAAGGAGTTCTTACCCAAAGGCGAAGTAAGGCAGCCTGCTTGGTCGGTATCATTAATGGAACGATACTGGGATTGACAACGTACTTTATTTAAATAGATGAGCAATTTTTATAGTCATCATGATCATGGGAAAAGAAACAATCGACCCCTTATGCCACGTGGAGCTGTTTGTTACGATATCAATGGGAATATTTTATTTTGCGCCGTAGATTCATTCGACAAGGAAAGGGCGGTAAAAGCCGATCATATTCCAACTTTATGGGAAACGATGAAGTATGGACAATATGAAATACAAGGAGGGGAACTAACGATGAGCACTTTCGGGATGGGGATGGTGATGCTAGCAGTAGGCTTAGGACTTTTTCCCTTTGGAGTACTATATTTCAAGGCAAGTTGGAAGGAATATAGAAACTTGCCGTCAAACAGAAAGAAAGTAGCTATTTTTCTTGAAATGTTAGACGTATTCTCATTATCCCCTTCCCTATCGATGTGGTTCATTTTTATCTCGCTCCTGCTTATTATTGGAGGTTGTGCACTAATTTTTTGTACGTGATAAGAGGGGGGAACCATTGCTTCTTCATATTATGAATATTTTAACCTCTGTCCGAAAGAAGTCTCCCACTTCTAGCGGTTTTGAGGCTGATCGAGATGCCAATGCTGCCATCAATCTCAAAAAGGAAGACCTGAAACAGTTAGGTATGGCCTAACTGGATCTTGAACCGTGGGGCACACGGGGATCGCTCGGTCAACTTCCTGCGTTAGACGGGATGACCTGAGAAGCCCCCACCTCGAAGCGTTAGCGTAGGTGGTGGGAGTATGTCACATGAATGCGAAAAGCAGAGCCTCTATACGAACTCGAAAGATCGGTTTGTACGTTTGCGAGTGGTTCGGGCGCAAAAGGAAGCTTTATGATGAAAATTGCCTCAAAAGAATTAAGTCGTTCGCAGCAATGAATAGGTTCTATGTGTTCAGGAGCTCTCGTCGTAGCAGCTCTTAGTTTATTAGAAGACAAGACGGCAACCACTTATCCAACAGCAAAAAAAGGAATTCGAAAAGTTTCATGTTCGCGCTGATGCAGAGTCATTCGTGGTTGAAGGCAATGTGGCAGCCGCAGCGGATTGCTTTGCTGCCTAAGCAGTTGGCTTATTTATGGAAGGGGGAATTAGTAAGAAAGTTAGACATGCAGTATTACATTCGATTTAGCCTGTTCGCTAAGGTGTTGAATCAGTTATGGAGCTGATGGATGCTAACAATAAGGAGGAGCGCTATTGATAAGAACGATGAAATTTGTGGCCGGAATAATATTGGAATGCTTGTTTGCCATCGCGGGAATCGTGATGATCAGCGGTTTCCCTAGCTTATTTCATAATATTTCGATCAATGTAACGGAATATGTAAAAAAACATTAGGGTACATCATTATGAAGCTTATTCATCCACTGAGTATCGAATATGGAATGAATAGAAAAGTATTCCCGCAAATTCTTATTCATTATCGGGAGTCGCTTCTATTATGCGGATTGGCAATCGTGGTAGCACTATATAGTAGCATGGGTGATAACGTATATCACGCTTCTTTTCTTTCGGAGCCATATGGAGCGAATCAAAATGATATTGGCTTTTTTTGAATCCTTGCCCGATCTGCTGATTATCGTGACCTTTCAGTTAATCGTAATTGCAATATTTAAAAAGACCGGCTGGCTCATCTTTCAGCCTGCTTCCATAGGAGAGGAAAGAAGCCTTTTTTTGCCCATTGCTTGTCTGAGTATTCCGATTTCTTTGTTGTTTGCAAAGCTGCTTTTGCAGCAATATGAAAACGAACTTCGCAAACCATATGTAGAATACGCGTTTTCGAAAGGGCTGTCTTTTTTCTATATTTTGAATAAGCATGTGCTGCGGAACGTAGCGCTAGGATTGCTTTATTATTCGAAAAACAATGATTTGGTTTATTTCTTCCACAGATGTGGAAAGGGGGGGAAGTAGCTTGATTCGTATATTGATCCGCGACAAGGTATTTATGCTGGGGTTCCTTTTTATCATCTCAATGTATACTCAATGGCTTAAAAAGAGCCTTCGTATTGAAGACGGCTGATAGAAAAAGATGATGTTAGCAGAGTCGCTATTCACCATAGATTGGTATGCGGCTTGCGGAATTAGGCGCAAAAGTTGGTCTCAAAGGACAAGTGGAGTGAAGTCGGCGAATTTGGCTGGGGAGAGGGAGGGGGCTCCGCGTGTGTTGCCCCCTTTTCTCCCTGCCGATGCGCTGAAACATTGGTTGGACATCTTGTGCTCGCATTGAAGCCAAGGGCCCTTTTCGATTCACATCTCTGTTGCCAGCCTTTGGTTTTTGCCCCAGCCAATGAGGAATGATCGTTTTGTGACCGTCCCTGTGCGCGAAAAGGCATGATCACGTCCGCAGCGTGGAGGTCAAGGGGCGCTCGGGCAGATAGAGTTGGGCGTTATCGCTTCGGCCGGCTGCGATCCAGTCGCGCAGGCATTTGGCAAGCACCATGCTGTAGACGGCCCCGTTGTCCCCGTAAGCATAGACGAAATAGCAGTTCGGATATTCGTCATACACCCCGATGATCGGCAAGCCGTCATGCGTGCCCGCGTAGTAGGCGCCGAGGTAAAATTCCGGCTGCACGTTGATGGTGGGGAAGCGCTGATTGAATTCGGCGATCAACTGGTCGCGCTTATGGATGAGTTTCGCGTCGCGTTCATCGGCGTAGGTCGTATCTTCATCCAACCCGCCAATGATCACGCGGTTGTCAGCGGTCGTCCGCATGTAAATGTAGGGACGGGCGGTTTCCCAGATGAGCGTTCGGTTGTACCAGCTCGAGAAATCATCGACCGGATTGGTGACTACCGCGTACGTGCTTGTCAACACAGCGTTCCGGTCCTTTTTGAAATCCAACGTTTCATATCCCGCGGCGATGATGACGGATTTTGCTTGGATGACCGCTCCTGTTTTCGTATAAAATATCGCTTTGTCTTTTTCTAGTTTTTTCCGTTGATTTCGGTTTGTTCGAACAGGCGGACACCGCGGTTTTTGGCGTATTCAAGCAAGCCGATCGTCAGTTTGTATGGATTGACTTCGCCATCGTTTTTCGTCAGCATCGCCGCGGGCCTGCGGAACGGGTAGTGGCGGGCGATTTGCTCTTCCGTCCACCATTCGACGGCAAAGCCGTGTTTCTGGAGAGCGGCGTATTCGTTTTCCAACTTGCTTACATCTTCAGAAGAGCTGGCGTAATACAAACTGTCGCGGGTGACATATTCGCAATCGAGTGGCAGCTTTCCGGCAGCCTGAGCGAGATCGCGGATGGCCTGTTCGCAAAGCTGGAGATGCCGGGCTGCGTATGCTTCGCCAAAACTGTTGATCAGCTCGAAAAACATTTTTTCCCCCAAGTATTGAATGAGGGCGGTGTTGACGGCCGTGCTCCCATGTCCCGCTTTTCGCTTGTCGACGACGACGATGTCAAGGTCGGTGTCGCTCAGGAAGTAGGCGCATTGAGCGCCCGAGGTGCCTGCGCCAATAATGAGTACATCGCAGTCAATATCTTCCTCCAAGACCGGGTAGCTCGGCGGGGCTGACAAGGTGGTGGGCCAGTACAATTTGCCGGATTGTAAGTTCATGTTTGTTCGTCTCCTTCCACACCAAGGTTCGCTTTTAGCATGACCGGAATCATTTGGTTTATTCGTTGCGACCAAGTCAACCTCCACTAGCTTATTGATGAAGAAACGCGGCATCATGGATGAAGCGGCATGTTGATGGGGGAAAGACAAAGGATTTTTTATCATTTTATTGACAAAGATATTCAATATCAATTATGATCTCAATTGATAAGGATTATCATTATTAAATAGAAGTTGAAGGGGGAATATGTAACGTGGTACAGAAAAAATGGACTTCTCTTCTTGCTGTGCTGATGGCGCTGCTCGTGCTGCTTGTGCCATTGGCTCAACCGGCCGCATCGGTGCAGGCTGCAGCCAAGACAAGGGTGTTTAAAACAGAGCTTGGCAAGCTGGTGATTAAGGGAACCCCGAAGCGGATTGTCACGTTAAGCATGGCGGGGACCGATGCCGTGGTTACGTTAGGATTAAAGCCGGTGGGCTATACGATTTCGAATTCGGGAACGGTGCCTACATACTTGCGCAATAAATTAAAAGGTGTACCGAGCGTTGGGGCTCTTAGCGCCCCGAGTTTGGAGAGAATCGCAGCGCTCAAACCGGATTTGATCATTATCGACCATGAATTTGAGTTTCATAAAGCGATGATTCCTCAGTTGAAAAAGATTGCACCCGTGGCGGGATTCCGCGCAAACAGCTACAAAGAAGCGATGAACCAGCTCCTTGTATTGGGAGACATCTTAGGCCGGAAGGCGAAGGCAAAATCGTTCGTGAACCAGTTTTATAAAGAATTGAAATCGCAACAAGCAAAATTAAAAGATAAAAATCTTCGTGTATTGGGCTTTTTCGTCAATAAAGATGGCATTAACGTATGGCAGGACAACTCATTCTCTGGATCGATTTTTACTGCCCTTAAGGCGGATTATGCCTTTAAGGAAAAAGGGGATGAATACTCCGACTTTAAAACAGTAAGTTTAGAACGAATTTTAGAAATCGACCCAGATGTGCTGTTTGCCTATACAGATCCTGGGAAGAATGATCTGAAAAAAGTGAAAGCCAACCCGATTTGGTCCCAATTAAAAGCGGTGAAAAAGAAGCGGGTGGTGGAAGTCAATCGAGATCTTTGGTCTCGCAGTCGGGGACCGTTGGCAGCGAAATTGATTGTAAAAGAAGCAGCATCCATTTTAAAACGTTATCAGTGATGGGATGGGGTTAGCGAGAGGATGTCATCTTTGACATACGGAAAAAAAGCCATATGGATCAGCACCATAGCAGCATTGGGCATCGTTTTGTTGATGATCGTTTCGTTGGTCTCTGGTCCGTTTTTTGTGCCGGTTCAAAAGGTGATCAATGTTCTTTTTCATGACGATGGATCCAAAGCACGAACGGTGGTTTGGGATCTGCGTTTTCCCCGCGCCCTTCTAGCGGTTTTGATTGGGGCGAATCTGGCGGTCGCTGGCGCGATGATGCAGTGCTTAACCAAGAATCCGATGGCTGAGCCGAAAATCATGGGGGTGTCGGCCGGCGCTGCTGTGGTGGTTGTCCTTATCGAATATTTTTTTGCCGGCCTTCCCCTGTTTTTCTTTTCTCCCCTTGTCTTTTTGGGGGCGGCGGTTGGAGGGGCTCTCGTATACAGTTTGTCCTTGAAGAGAGGCGCTCTTTCCCCGGTTCGTTTGACCCTTGCCGGAGTGGCTGTCAGCGCATTTTTGCATGCGATCACGGTTGGAATTTTGGTCTTGCTTGGTCAAGATGCGGCCGCCGTATATGCCTGGTTGGCCGGCGGGTTAAATGGATTGACATGGCGTCATTTTTCGATGATCGCGCCATGGTCTCTCGCCGGCTTGCTTGTCTCCATCATGATCGCTTCGAAACTGGATCTGTTGGAGCTGGGCGATGATACAGCGAAAGGGCTTGGTATTCACGTGGGAATTCTCAAAACAGTGATGGCAGTGATCATTATTATTTTGGCTGGAAGTGCGGTGTCCGTATCCGGGGTGATCGGGTTTATAGGCTTGATGATCCCGCACATCGTCCGAAAAATGGTCGGCGTGAATTATCGGCATATCATTCCAGTCAGCGCCTTGTGCGGGGGAATGTTGCTTTTGATGGCGGACTTGCTTGCACGCTTAGTGGCGCAGCCGATTGAACTTCCCGTCGGGGTATTTACCGCCGCCATTGGTTGCCCATACTTTTTGTATTTGATTAGGAAGCAGGGCGAATGGAATGCGTAAGCGTGATTTGGGACTTGTGGCCGGTTTGGCGTTGCTTCTTGTCATCATCGTGCCTCTCGCCGCTTGTTTCGGGGATGTGAAAATCCCTGTTTCGCAAGTATGGGAGGCATTGTTCAACCGAACGTCTTCCCTCAACGGGGAAATCGTGTGGGAATATCGCTTGCCAAGAATATTGGTTGGGATGTTTGTCGGTGCCAACCTCGCCGTATCGGGGGCGCTGTTGCAAGCCGTGACGCAAAACCCGCTTGCCGCTCCGAATGTCATTGGAATGACGGCTGGCGCTAGCTTGTTTGCCGTGCTGGCATTGCTGATCATTCCGCACTTTCCTGCCAGCGGCCTGCCGTTTGCCACCTTTTTCGGGGCTCTCTTCGCCGGCCTTTGCGTGTATGCGTTTGCCTGGAAGAAAGGGATGGATAAAGGGCGGTTTGCTCTATCAGGGATTGCTTTTGACGCCTTGTTTCAGGCGGCTGTTACGGGGATTTTGGTTTTTGCGACCAAAGGGATTGATGCTGCGGTCATTTGGTTGGCGGGGAGTTTATGGGGACGGACATGGGAACATGTTGCTCTCATTGTTCCTTGGTCGGTGCTGGGGCTCGCGTTGGCTTACCTTTGTTATCGCCGCCTGAATGTCTTGCAGTTGCACGATGATGTCGCCGCAAGCTTGGGAATGCGTGTTCAGGCGGCGCGCTTCCTGATCTTCCTCATCGCGGTCGGTTTGTGCGGAAGCGCCGTGGCCGTATCGGGTCCGATCGGATTTGTGGGACTCGTCATCCCCCATCTCGCCCGTTTGTTGACAAGGGCGGATTATCAGCGGCTCATTCCGGTCAGCGCCTTATTAGGAGCGATGTTGATGATCGGCGCGGATACGGTGGGAAGAACCATCGCGGCGCCAATCGAAATTCCGGTCGGCATCTTAACGGCCTTCATCGGTGCGCCGTATTTTCTCTTTCTGCTTCGACGAGCAAAATTATCATGAAAAGGGGATCGGTATGGGTTGGAAAAAATGGGTGGTTTCTAGTTTCGCAGCCGTCAGTTTAGCTATAGTGGGGGCGGCGGGTTCTGAAGCATACGCGGCGAAACCGGCCAAGCTTGCCATTGAAAGTGCACAGCCGGTGAATGCTTCAACTGTAAAAGGGTATATCGTAAAAGGAAAAGGGCTCAAGGGAGCGAAGATTAAAATTGTCATCACCGATGGAAAAGCATCTGTCACTCGTTACACTGTTGTTCAAAAGAGCGGAGCGTTTGAGGCGCCGGTCAACGTATCGACGTTACGGGACGGGACGTTAACCCTATCTGTCATCCAAATCGTCAAGGGTCAGAAATACGGCATTGTAAAGAAAAAGATGATCAAGGATACGAAGGCTCCTTCCGTTCCGATGATCACGAACAAAGGATGGATCAATGCCAAGCAGCAGAACGCTTATGCTGTTCAAGGAACAGCAGAACCCCATAGCGTTGTGAAGGTTTCGTTGAGCGATGGAAAGCAGCGCATTACCAAAACGGTGCATGCAGACGGCAAAGGGAGATTCCAGGCGGTGATCGATGCAAGAAAATTGGCGGAAGGAGAGATGACGGTCTCCGCGGTTAGCGTGGATTCGGCAGGAAACCAAAGCGGCCAATCGAAGAACGTGCTTCGGAAAGATGTGAGCATAGAGGCTCCTGAACTGTTGAATGAAGGATATATTAACGCTTTCAACTATGAAGCGTATCCAGTCACAGGGACAGGCACGCCTGGAGAGAAAGTGGTGGTGGAGGCTGCCGATGGAAAAAAATCCGTCTTGGCAAGCGGGTTGGTAGATGAAGATGGAAACTATGAAGTAGAGATCAATACGTCTTCGCTGAAAGATGGGAAGGTCATCATCCGTGTGAAAACGATCGATCAGGCGGGGAATGAAAGCCGGATGGCAAGCGTCGTCCTCATCAAATCGTTGGCTTCTCCGGCCAAGCCGTCTATTGACAATAAAGGATATGTGAATGCCGGCACAGATGCAACCGCTTATGAAGTCACGGGCAAGGGAGAACCAGGAGCGGAAGTGGAGGTCACGTTGTCCGATGGCACGAATGAAATCAGCACAGTCGGTACGGTGGAAGAAAACGGGAGATACCGCGTAGAAGCGGATATTTCGCCGTTAAGCGATGGACTGATTACCATTACAGCCGTTCAAACGAGCGTTACAGGCAATGTAAGCCTGGAGGCAACCGCGACGGTTTGGAAGGATACCACTGTTGACGCTCCATCGTTGAACGCCCTGCCAGCCGTTACGAACCAAAATCAAGCGGCCTATACGATCGCAGGAACGGCAGAAAGCAACGCATTGGTGCAAATCATCATTACGGATGGGCAAAAATCGCTTGTTGCATGGACATCGGCGGACTCGAATGGGAGTTTTTCCAAGACGCTCGATCTGTCCGCATTGAACCATGGTCAGCTGACGGTCATTGTGATGCAGGAAGACGCAGCACAAAACCATAGTGAGGCGACCACAGCGACGGTGACGAAAGGGCAATAAGAAGGAACCTGTCGGCCGAGTCTTTCTTTGAAGCGGAATGCTTAAAAGAGGACTCGGTCGATTTTTTCGTGAAAATCACACATTGGTGAGTCGTGATTTTCATCCCCGGGTGGAGGGCAGATCACACTGCCCATGGAACTTTTCAGTGAAAATGCGCTGCCTTGATAAGTGATTTTCATGCCAGAGTGGGGGAACAGGGCTTGCTCATGAATGTTTTTATGAGTAATGCGATTGGCAAGCCAAATGGGGATGTCTACCCGTTATCATCGGTTTATAAGTCTATAAACTTCACATTTGTACAACTTTGAGACAGATTATTTTGCTTCATGTATTGGACTATGTGCTGGAACATGGATCTTCTTAATATTCAGGGGAACAAAAACTCAATTCTTTTTTATCAAATTTTTTATAGTATGACAGTATCTATTACATAAATATTGCAAAAAATAAATATACGTTTTATAATGTTTTATAAAGTCGGAAAAATTTTAATAATATAAAAATTATAAGAGGGAGGGATGATAATTGGGTAAAAAGATTTTATGGATCAATCCTGTGACTACAGACCTGTTTGATGAAATTTTCAAAAAGGAGTTTGAAAAAAGAAAAGGATGGAGCAGATGTTATTATCTTAGGTTGCACGATCGAATTCGGATTTTATCATGAAGTTCAAGCAGAGATAGGAATACCTGTTATCGACGCAAGCATTGCTCCCTTGAAATATGCTGAATTTTTAGTGGAAATAAATCGAAAATTTGGATGGGGACATAGCAAGCTCTATGGTTATCAGTCACCGCCAAATGAAGAAATAGAAGCTTGGAATCTATTTTGATGTAGTGAACCAAGGGGGAATCTAACGATGAGTATCAATTTATCGCAAGAACAGACAACAAGCAAAAAGTATGTACAAGTTGGACAGTTGTTTGAAAATATGCCTGTGACGAGAGAACACTGGAAAGCAGGGCTGGCGCTGTTTTTTTCCTTTGTTATTGAAGCATGGGAAATGATGATTATTATTCTTTGCAGTGCTTCGATTGGTACTGAATTCAAATTAAGTGGAACACAAATTGGATCTTTAATGGGTTCTATCTTTCTTGGGATGATTCCAGGATGCCTTATTTGGGGCAAGTTGATTGATAAGTTTGGACGAAAAAAAGCTATGATTTATAGCTTGATTTCCTATGGAATCATTTCGATGATCAGTGCATTTGCAACGGATTATGGAATGCTTTGGTGGATGCGGTTTCTCTCCGGGATAGGTTTGGCTGGATTAATGGTGGCTACGTTTCCGTACTTTGAAGAACTTCTTCCGGTTAGAGTCAGAGGAAAAGCAACGGTTTATTTAGCATCCGGCTGGCCTGTAGGGTATTTACTGGCGATTGGTATCACATATCTTCTCGGTGATATGGGATGGCGCTGGGTTATTGGAATCAGTTCTATCGCTGGTTTGTGGTTTCTCGTTGTAGCAACCTTCGTTCCGGAGTCCCCGTATTGGCTCGCTGGCAGAGATCGACAAAAGGAAGCTAAGGAAGTCATTCGACGCCTTTCTGCAAACAGAATGGATCATGAACTTAACGATGTGGAACTCATTGTAGAAAAGGTGAAAAAAGGGTCGTTTATTGAGGTTTTTAGGGGTAAGTTTTTACGACCGACCGTCCTGCAATTGATTATTAACTTTTGTTTCTCTTGGGGATATTGGGCGCTGTCCTCGTGGATGCCGGCGCTTCTCGCCAAAAAAGGCTTGAGTGCTCCACAAGGACTAGGTTTTATGGCATTGTCGGCATTGTTCATGTTTCCGGGTTACATGGCGGCCTCATATCTAACAGGTAAATTCGGTCGTAAAAAAATCATGTTTACCTTCGTTTTTCTCGCCGCTATTGGGGGATTCGGGTTTGCCTCATCAAACAGCATGTCGGAAATGTATGTATGGAATTTTGTATTGTCCTTCTTCAGCTTAGGGGCTTGGGGGGTATGGGATACGTGGATGGCGGAGCTTTATCCGACAGAAGTTCGTGGAGTCAGCTATTCACTTGGAACTACCGCCCAACGCGTGGCTAACGCCATTGCTCCAAGCGTGATCGGTGCTATGTTGGCATCGAACACGAGCTTTTTGACAACGGTCTCATTCATCTCCTGCTTTTTAGTGATTACGTTTATTGCTACATTGTTCTTGAAAGAAATGGAAGGACAGATCTTGCACTAAACTGAAAAATAAGGGGAGCAAGTGGATAATCTCCTGATTGTCTACTTGTTCTTTTATCTATCCATCAAACCGTTTTTATCCAATTACTGTTATACAGTAATTTTTATTAATAATTTCGATAAAAACATATTTTTTGAATTGATATTATATTTTTTTTGTATAAAATAAAATCAGGACACTAATTTTAGAAGCAGGAGATCGAACATGGAGGAAATATACAGAAAAATCAGGGATATAAGAAAACAACGTGATTTGACACTAAGAGAGTTAAGTGAGAAGACAGGGCTTTCCGTTAGTTTTCTCTCCCAAGTGGAACGAGGAACAACATCACTTGCCATCACTTCTCTAAAAAAAATCGCTGACGCTTTGGAAGTGCCAATCACTGACTTTTTTGAGAATGAAGTAAACCAGAATTTTGTCGTCAAGGTAGAGAAGAGAAAAACGTTCAGAATTGAAGGCTCGAGTGCCGAGTATACCCGTCTCGCGGGGAACTTTAACGGCAGATCGCTTGAGCCGTTGATCGTCACTTTGGCGCCTGGGTTGGTGCAAGATAACGTTTTCAGCCATCCTGGTGAGGAGTTCTACTATGTTTTAGAAGGAGCAGTTATTTTTAACGTGGATGGAAAGGAATATTTGGTGAAAGCGGGGGATTCCATTCACTTTCCGTCCAGTTTGCCGCATTTTTGGTCGAACCCGCTGTCCCAAGAAGCAAAAATTCTTTGTGTACTGACACCGGTTATTTTCTAACTTAACCTATAAAACTCACAAAAACGAAAGGTGGTTTTTATGCGCGTAGCAACTGATATCGGCGGAACATTCACAGATATTGTATATTTGGATGAAAATGGACGAATTGGGATCGCAAAAAGCGATACGACTCCCCCAAACTTCGAGCAGGGAGTTATTGATGTTATCAAGAAAAGCGGCATTTCCCCTGAAGCCATTACAACTTTCATCCACGGCACAACGGTCATCATTAACGCATTGACCGAAAGAAAGGGAGCGAAAACCGGGTTGATTACAACCAAAGGATTTCGCGATGTTCTTGAAATCGCTCGTGGGAACCGGCCGGATTTATTCAACGTCCGCTATCGAAAACCGGCTCCATTTGTTCCGCGCTATTTGCGTCTTGAAGTGAGCGAACGCTTGAACTACAAAGGGGAAGTCATTACCGAATTGGCTACAGACGAAGTGAGAGCTGCCGTTGAACAATTGCGAAAAGAGGGAGTCGAGGCGATCGCTGTTTCGTTCCTGCATGCGTATGCGAACCCGGTGCATGAAAAATTAGCGGTAGAAATCATTAAGGAATTATGGCCGGAGGTCTCTGTAACCGCTTCCTATGAGGTTACTAGAGAGTGGCGCGAATATGAGCGCACGAGTACGGCGGTGTTAAATTCTTATGTGAAACCGATTGCGTCTTCTTACATTGATAAGCTGGACAAACGGCTTCGGGAAATCGGAGTGAACGGAAATAAATACATCATGCAGTCCAACTCGGGGACAACCACCTTTGAACAGTCCAAAGAAACTCCGATCAACATGGTTGAGTCCGGTCCGGTGGCGGGTATTTTTGGGGCGGCTATCCTCGGGAAAATCCTCGGAGAAGAAAACATTATCGCCTTCGACATCGGCGGAACAACAGCGAAATGCTCGTTGATCGATAACGGGGAAGTCAAGGTCACGACAGAATACCGAATCGAGAGAGAGGATCGGCATGCTGGGTATCCGATAAAAGTGCCTGTCGTCGACATTGTCGAGATCGGAAACGGGGGCGGATCGATCGCGTGGATTGATGATGCCGGTTCACTGAAGGTAGGGCCGCAATCGGCTGGGGCTATGCCGGGGCCGGTAGCTTATGGCCGCGGCGGCGAAAACCCAACGACAACCGACGCCAATCTTGTCACAGGGCGTTTATCGCCGAAAAACTTCCAAAATGAAGTCGATATGAATGCGGTGAAGCAAGCTATTTATGAAAAAGTGGCGAAATATTTTGGCATCTCTGTCGAGGAAGCGGCGCTGGGCATCATTCGCATTGCCAACTCCAACATGTTGAATGCATTAAAGTTGATTTCCGTCCGTAAAGGCTATGATCCTCGGGAGTTTTCCCTCGTGGCATTTGGAGGCGGCGGTCCGATGCACGCTATGGCATTGGCGAAAGAGCTCGGGGTTAAAAAGGTGATTGTTCCGGTTGCAGCTTCGGTATTCTCGGCTTGGGGAATGCTGATGACTGATCTCCGGCACGACTATATCCAAACGTACATTCGCCGGGTGAGCGAGTTGAATTTGGATGAACTAAATAGGGAGTGGGATCAATTAGAAACGGCGGCTTTGCAACAATATTCTCAAGAAGGGATCAGCGAGGATAAAGTGTTGTTTGCCCGTTACGCTGATATGCGTTATGTCGGTCAAGAGCATGCGGTGAAAGTCCCTGTACCAAACGGTGTCATGGACGAGGAAGCCGTCAAGGAAATGGTTTCTCGTTTCCATCACATTCACGAAAAACATTACACTTTTAAACTTGATGGGGCGCCGACGGAAATTGTGAACTTACACTTAACTGCATTCGGTGTTGTACAAAAGCCGGAAATTGCCCGTCTCGAAAAGATCGGAGACAATGCGGAGGAAGCATTGAAAGAAGTACGACCTGTGCTGTTTGAAGATCACAGGTGGATTGATACGAATGTTTATGATCGAGACATCTTAAACGCTGGCAGTGTCATTCACGGGCCTGCGATCGTCGAGGAATCTTCCACTTCCACAGTCGTGTATCCAGATCAAACACTCGAAGTCGATGAGTACGGGAATTTGATTATCCATACGGGGGTGTAATGGCATAATGGAAACAAAAGTGAAATACGATCAATTTACACTTGAGATCGTCAAAGATTCGTTGATTGCCATCGGTGAAGAGATGTTCCATACGTTGGCGAGGACATCGATGAGCCCGATTATTTATGAAGTTCTCGACTTCGCCAGTGGGTTGACTGATGCCAAAGGACAACTATTGACGCAAGGGAATGGGGTCACCGGGTTTATCGGAATGTTAACGTTTATGGTTAAACAAACGTTAGAGAAGTTTGGCAAAGAGGGAGACTTAAAGCCCGGGGATATCATCATTATCAACGATCCATACGGCGGCGGAGGCTCTCATTTGTCTGACGTAGGGTTGGTCATGCCGATCTTCTACGATGGAGAGCTGGTGGCGTTCTCAGCCAATAAAGCGCACTGGACCGAGGTCGGCGGCAAAGATCCAGGTTCGTGGACAACAGATTCGACGGAGATTTTCCAAGAGGGGCTTCAATTCCCATGCATCAAATTGTTCGATGAAGGGAAACTGAATCAGCCTCTCGTGGATATGATTGCTGCCAACGTGCGCTTTCCAGACTTATCCCTTGGGGATATGTGGGCTCAAGTTGCGGCGTTGCGCACGGGGGAAAAACGATTCCGTGAGCTGTGCGACAAGTATGGCAAAGAGGTGGTCATGGATTCCATCGATCATCTGCTAAAACATGGGGAGCAACTTGCCCTGAAAGAAATTGCGAAACTGCCCAAAGGGACATTCGAGGCGGTGGACTTTATCGATGATGATGGTCTCGGAAATGGGCCGTTTAAAGTTCAAGTAAAGGTGACGATCACCGATGATGAGTTCATTTGCGATTTCCGCGGAAGCCATCCGCAAGTGCTTGGTCCGGTGAACTGCTCATATACGGCGCTTGTTTCTGCCGTTCGGACGATTTTCTTGGCTGTTACCAATCCGTCTCAAGACGTCAATGATGGGGTTTTTCGTCCCCTGAAAGTCATCGCGGATGACCGCTCGATTTTCTCAGCAGAGAGGCCGGCTGCTGTATCGACATATTGGGAAACGATGCTTTATGGAGCTGATCTAGTATGGAAGGCTCTGGCTCCTGTTGTTCCCCATCGCTTGAACGCTGGGCATTTGCTGTCTGTATGCGGCATCGTTCTGTCCGGTGTACATCATGACACGAACGAGCCATTCTTAATTGTCGAGCCTTCTGCCGGCGGCTGGGGAGCAGGAGAAGGATTGGATGGAGCGTCGGGGCAATTTTGCATTGGCGACGGTGAGACGTACAACGTGCCAGTCGAGGTAGCGGAAACGCGGTATGGAGTAATGATTGACGAATATAGTTTGAGAACGGACGGAGCCGGAGCTGGGGAATTCCGAGGAGGATGCGGCGTCATTCGTGCATATAGAGCCATGACCGACGGCCAAACGATTACAGCCACGTTTGGGCGCCACAAGTTTCTGCCTTGGGGATTCAATGGTGGACACGATGGATCGCGCAATGAGGTGGTCATTGTAAAAGCAAATGGAGAGGTAGTCGGACCATTTGGAAAATGTGCGCGTTTCCCGCTCAATAAGGGGGATGTCGTCCGATTGATTACAGCTACCGGAGGCGGATACGGAGATCCTCTCCAACGGCCAGCGGAGAAGGTCGCTTGGGATGCAAAGAATGGATATATTTCCATTGAACAAGCCAAAGACATCTACGGTGTCATTTTAAATCCGGAAACGTTTGAAGTTGAGGGATTGACACCAGCGCGTAGAAAATAAAGGGAGAGACTTTCGAACGATGATTATAGTGAACGCAGATTTAGTCCAATCTGACAACCGGCCAGCTGTATTGCTGAAGACGTTATTTTCAGAAAAGGATTTGGATGGTGGCAGAGCTAAATTCGGTGTGATCACTATCCCGCCGAAAACGAGAGTTCCGTTGCACGGGATGGGTTCTCATGAAGAGGACGAATACTCCATTGTTATCAAAGGATCGATCATTGCGGGAAGCAATCATCAAGAGTATCGAATGAATGTTGGGGATGCATCGTTGATTCCCGCGGGAGAGGAACACTGGGCTTATAACGACGGGGATGAAGAATGCCAGATTGTCTGGGTTCTTGTCAAACGGTAGACGCTGTTTAGGGGTTGTCGTCTTCGTAGACAGCCCCTTTTAACTCTTTTGGGGCAGGAGTGATATATATGGATGTACATATTCAACGAATCAAAAAACGCAAACTATTTTGGAAAATAACGGTTGGGAGGCGTTGGTTGCTTCCTCCCCATCTAATTTTTTCTATTTTACAGGGAGCTGGCTTGATTCCCATGAACGTCTTCAAGCTATCGTTCCGGTATAACACGAACCGTTGTAATTGGGGAACCAACAGAGGAAATGGCAAAAGTATATGAGATTGTGTGTAAAGCCCAGGATGAAGCTGTTAAAGCGATCAAACCTGGAGTTCCAATGAAGCTGATTGACCAAGTGGCTTGTAGCATCATCTCAGAGGCAGGGTATGGGGAAATGTTTACGCATCGAACCGGTCATGGATTAGGTATTGAAGTTCATGAGGAACCGTATTTGATGTCAAGTAATGAACGACCTTTGGAAGAAGGAATGGTTGCAAGTGTAGAGCCCGGTATCTATTTGACGGGAAAGTTTGGTGTAAGAATTGAAGACATTGTTGTTGTAACGTCCAATGGCGCGGAAAGGCTCAACCACTTTTCAAGGGATTTGATCAAAATAAAATGCTAGACATCATTGATTGACTGATGGAGAAGTAGTTTGCCAAACGTTTTGGAGCGTAAATCACTTTAAAGAAAGGACAGATTCACATGTTTACACCTTATCAACACGAGCCGTTAACAGATTTTACTGTAGAGAAGAACCAACAGGCTTTCCAAATGGCATTGGAGGAAGTCAGCAATCATTTGGGGAAAGAGTATTCGCTTGTCATTGGAGGGAAGCGGATTACGACAACGGAGAAAGTCGTTTCCATCAATCCGGCAAATAAAGAAGAAATCGTGGGGATTGTTTCCAAAGCGGACAAACGACTGGCCGATCAGGCGATGGAGGCCGCTCTCAAGGCGTTTGAAACGTGGAGAAAAGAAAAACCGGAAGCGCGTGCCCATATTTTATTCCGAGCAGCTGCGATTCTTCGTAGAAGGAGGCATGAATTTTCCGCTTACTTAGTGAAAGAAGTGGGGAAACCGTGGAAAGAGGCAGATGCCGATACAGCCGAAGCAATTGATTTTCTCGAATATTACGGGCGGCAAATGATTACTTTGCAACATGGCGTCCCTGTATTGAGCCGTCCAAGCGAACGGAATACATTTCACTATATTCCATTGGGCGTCGGTTTAGTCATTTCTCCGTTTAATTTTCCGCTCGCCATTATGGCAGGCACCACGGTTGCTGCCATCGTGACAGGAAACACCGTTATTCTCCGTCCATCCGATCGAGCCCCGATCGTAGCGGCAAATTTGTTGAAGTAATGGAGGAGGCCGGACTTCCTCCAGGTGTATTGAATTATTTGTCGGGCGGCGAGGCGGAGGTTGGAGAGTACCTTGTCGAGCATCCAAAAACGAGATTTATTTCGTTCACCGGTTCTCGCGCCGTTGGTTGCCGCATTTACGAACGAGCGGCGATTGTTCAGTCTGGACAAAAATGGCTAAAACGAGTCATCGCTGAAATGGGAGGAAAAGATGCAATTATTGTTGATAAAGATGCAGACTTAGAATTAGCCGCACAATCGATTGTCGTTTCGGCATTTGGATTTTCCGGTCAAAAATGTTCGGCGTGTTCTCGTGTCATCGTATTGGAAGATGTGTACGAGCAAGTACTAAACCGCGTTGTGGAATTGACAAAACAACTCATTGTCGGAGACCCGGAAAAACCAAGTACTTTCATGGGACCAGTTATTGATGAGACTGCATATAACAAAGTGATGCATTACATTGATATCGGCAAACAAGAAGGGAAACTGATGACAGGCGGTGAGGGCGATAGTTCAAAGGGGTTTTTCATTCAGCCGACGGTGTTTGCCAATGTTGATCCGAATGCACGCATCATGCAAGAGGAAATTTTCGGTCCGGTCGTGGCGTTTACGAAGGCAAAAGACTTCGATCATGCGCTGGATATTGCGAATAACACGGAATACGGTTTAACAGGTGCAGTTATCTCACGAAATCGGTCCAACCTTGAAAAAGCGCGGGAGGAGTTTCATGTTGGCAATCTTTACTTCAACCGCGGTTGCACCGGCGCCATCGTCGGCTATCAGCCGTTCGGAGGGTTCAATATGTCCGGCACCGATTCAAAAGCTGGCGGCCCTGACTATTTGCTCCTTCATATGCAAGCCAAGACGGTAAGCGAAGCGTTTTAAATTTAAGGAGGGTAGAGGATGTTAGCAGAAATATCGAAAAATATTTTCCTATACGCTTCGCAGAACAAAACATTAAACAAAGCGGCTAAAAGATGGGGACTTCGATTCGGCGCTTCGCAAGTCGTCGCTGGTGAAACAATAGAAAGCACCATTGTAAAAGTAAAAGAATTGAACGAAAGAGGGCTTGTCTGTACACTAGATCATTTAGGGGAGTTTGTTTCAAATCGAGAAGAAGCATTAGAGGCAACGCAGTACAACATTCAGACACTTGAAGCTGTTTCGTTTGCTTTAAAAGGGTTGTTACCAAAATGAGGGGTATTATCCATAAAATACACCTGACAAACAATTCGTTTTTTGATCAAGTGCCCAAAAAATGCGGAATTTCCTGTATAGTTAAAGGTGTCCAAGCTATCAACTATAGTAAGGAAATTCCACATGCGCTCCCCCGTTCATCAAAGATTTGATTGCTTTACTAAACTTTTTGGTTCAGGGAGAACGTAAAGAGGCAGTGCGATCCAATCGCGCAAGCATTTGGCGAGCACCATGCTGTAAACGGCTTCGTTGTCTCCATAGGCATAGACGAAATAGCAATTTGGGTATTCGTCATACACACCGATGATCGGCAGGCCGTCGTGCGTGCCGGCGTAGTAGGCGCCCAAGTAAAATTCCAGTTGGACGGCGATGGTAGGGAAGCGCTGCTAGAATGCAGATGAGGATCGTTGCGATGAAAAAAGAGATCGCGGGCTTGGAAGCATGAGCGGAAGGAGGGTTTGTTTTTCCACCGGCTGCCTTGGATTGGAATGAAGTGGGCAACGGTTGTCAATCAGCCAATCGATCAGATGATCCCATGAAATGAAGGAGAGGGACGCATTCAAGAAATGATTTGCTATCCGGTTCAACCGTTCCGCTGAAAAAATGCTAAAAGTGAACGTTGATGGATGATGATATGGTAGCCGAAGCCATGAATTTTTGGGTCAGACAAGACCGGGAAGGCCTCTGGCCTCTCCCGGATGTTATTTGCGCACCGCATGGACATAATGGACATGTTCAAACGCTGTCAGATCGTCGTTTCGGTTCGAGAAAAATTCCGCTTGGATTTGTTCCGGCGATACGTGTTCGAAAATGAAGAGACGGTGATGTTGCAGCTGTTTCTCAAGTTCCTCCAGCGAATATGCCGCTTTCATCGGCTCACCGCTTTGCCGGGCGAGGGCGAGCGTGTTTTGCACCCGCTTGACGGGGGAGGCAAACAGCTGCTCATCAGCAAAATCAAACACGATGGAGCTGCCCTCTGTCATCAATGGAGCGAGTTGGTGCAAAAGACGATAGAAGTGCTCTTTTTCCAGATAATATGAGACGCCAAGCAGGCTGAACACCGTTTTTTCACTTGGGCGAAAGCCGGCTGCGAGCAATCGAGGAGCCACGTCATCCTTGATAAAATCGGCGGCGACCAGTTGCAAGCCGCTCGGCATATTCCAGCTGGCCATGTGGAGGCGTTCGCGCTTGAATTGCTGCGTGTTGGGATGGTCGACTTCGAATATCGTCAGGCCCCTGTGTGGATGGCGGAAGGCGAACGTATCCAGCCCTGCTCCTAACATGACATATTGCGTCGCGCCGAGCCGTTTTTCGTGTTGGACGATCCGTTCGGTATAGGCAGCGCGAGCGAGCGGAGTCGGAGCGAGCTGCGTTTGGACGATCCATTTCACTTTCTCTTCGTCCGATGAGAATGCATCAAGCCGCTCGGGGGGAAAAAATCCCAAGCCGTTGGCGAGAAAGGTTTGGATTTGTTTGTATTCTTCATCCGTGATCAGCTGTCTGGCCATATCGTCACGAAAAATGACAGGCGTGTCATGTTCCGTATGATAAGCGCGGACGAAACAGGACATCAATGCGGTCATGCTCGGTTCATTTGGTTTCATAGCAACGACTCCTTTGCGAGGCTATTGAAAATCATCTTCTGGCCGTAGGCAAAAAACTGCTCTTTCGTCTTGCCGAGTGTCGGCAGCAAAAACGATCCTTTTGTTTCGACAAGGTCAAACAACGCATGCAGTTGTGCAGAAAACACGTACACGGCCATCATGACGTCTGCGGTTTCACGGACAACGCCTTCTGCGATGCCTTGCTCGATCCAGCGCGCGAGGGCGTCATTGATGTCCGTTCCTAAAGAGAAAATAGCTTCCATGGTGGGTGTCACTGCGCCCAACGATGGCGGGCGAAACTCGCGGACGGCGCGCGCCGAAATGGGACAGTGTTCGTAGTAAGCGCGCATCGCCGCACAAATGTGCTCGTACTTGGCCAAAAACGGCTGCTCGGCTTGCACGATGTCGGTGAGACGATCACGCAACTGTTCGAGACCATTCACGACAATGTAGTACAAAATCTCCTCCTTCGTGGCAAAGTAGCGGTACACCGTGCGGCGGCTGTATCCCGATGCCGCACAAATATCGCTGATCGACGTGCCGTTAAACCCACGTTCGAGAAACAGCTGCTCAGCCGCTTGAGCAATCGTTTGTTTGTGCACAGCAGCGATATGTTCTTTCATGGTGGATACCCCTAGTATCAAAAGTATACTACGAGTATACTTTTTGTTTTTCTGGTCGTCAAGCAGATTTTTTATCTTAATTAGGCGAGAAGAGACTCCCACTTCAACGAAGCGAAGCGGAGTAAGTGGGAGATGAATCGCCTTAACTATATTTTACTGAAAATAGTATAGATTCAGTAAAATTATAGTATCATATAGTTAGATGGGAGGTGAAAACATGTATTTTTGTATCAAGCAACAGCTAAATGGTTTGACCAAAGAAGAATACTTGACTCTTCGAGAACTGTGCCATATTGCCAAGAACATGTACAACGTCGGATTGTACAATGTCAGACAATACTATTTTGAACACAAGGAATTTCTTAATTATGAGAAAAACGATCATCTTGCAAAAACTAACGAAAACTATAAGCTGTTAAACAGCAACATGGCACAGCAAATTTTAAAAAAGGTCAATGAAGCCTTTAAATCTTTCTTTGGTTTGATCAGTCTTGCCAAACGAGGAAAATATGACTACAAGGCTATCAGTATTCCAAAATATCTTAAAAAAGATGGCTTTCATTCACTGATCATTGGCCAGATTCGTATAGACGGCAACAAATTCACGATACCGTATTCTCGCCTATTTAAAAAGACTCACAAGCCTATCACGATAACGATTCCGCCTGTGTTGCTGGACAAAAAGATTAAGCAGATTGAAATCATTCCTAAGCATCATGCCAGGTTCTTTGAGATTCAGTACAAATATGAAATGCCTGAAGATCAAAGAGAATTAAATGACCAAAAAGCACTGGCCATTGATTTAGGATTAAACAATCTTGCCACTTGTGTCACATCAGACGGCAGATCATTCATCATTGATGGGCGGAGATTAAAAAGTATAAATCAATGGTTTAACAAAGAAAATGCCAGACTTCAAAGCATGAAAGATAAGCAAAAAATCAAAGGCACGACTCGTAAACAGGCGTTGCTTGCTATGAATCGCAATAATAAAGTGAATGATTATATCAACAAGACTTGCCGTTACATCATTAACTACTGTATTGAAAATCAAATTGGCAAACTTGTCATTGGCTATGCTGAGACATTGCAACGCAATATTAATCTAGGAAAAAAGACAAATCAAAACTTTGTCAATATTCCTCTCGGTAACATAAAAGAAAAACTAGAATATCTTTGTGAATTTTACGGCATTGAATTCTTTAAACAGGAAGAATCATATACGTCTCAAGCCAGCTTTTTTGACGGCGATGAGATTCCTGAATATAATGCCGACAATCCAAAAGAATATAAGTTCAGCGGCAAACGTATTAAGCGCGGCTTGTATCGAACAAAGTCTGGCAAACTAATTAATGCTGATGTCAATGGCGCATTAAACATCTTAAAGAAAAGTAAAGCTGTAGACCTGAGTGTCTTATGCT
>JAAROH010007933.1_pt1 | contig 22154 bp, 22 predicted proteins | sample 7248631 | NCBI WGS metagenome assembly JAAROH01 (sample SAMN09772309, study PRJNA484901) | compost metagenome | isolation source: Vermicomposting unit | place: India
GGTTGTTTCTTTTGAGCAATGGGGGAGCGTTTGAAAGACGATCCTGATGCGACAAAGCTTTTCTATTTGAGAAACAATGACAGGAAGCGGTATGCACGATTGCATCACCGGTCTCTTAGGTCGCCCAATGAGCGCGAAGGGCCAGCGAATGATGAAAAGCGACAAAATAAGGCTACGGCGTCCGAACGTTGCGACGAACGAAGGCCAAAAATGAGGACAAGCGAGGTGATGGCCATGTTGAGAGGACTGTATACAGCCGCCAGCGGCATGCTCGCGCAACAGCGCCGCGTCGATTGGCTGACGAACAATTTGGCGAACGTCGAAACGCCGGGGTATAAAGCGGACGTTGGAGCGATGAGGGCGTTTCCGGAGCTATTGATGAGCCGGCTTGCCGATCGTTCGGTTCCAGCCAATCCCCCGCGCGCCATTCCGACCCAAACCGTGATCGGCCCGCTCAATACCAGCGTTTATATGCAAGAACTGATTCCGAACTTTCGCCAAGGGGATATCAAAGAAACCGGGCTTTCGACCGATGTCGCCTTAATAGATGGACAAGTTCCGGTCGATCCAACGAGCGGGGAGCGCGGCGCGCTGTTTTTTGCCGTTGAAAACGATCAAGGCGAGATCCGTTACACAAGAAACGGGCATTTCACGTTGAGCCCGGACGGCTATTTGACGACCCAAAACGGCTGGTATGTGCTTGATGCGAGCGGTGAGCGCATCCCTCTGTCAAGCGAACAGTTTTCCGTCCGTGACGATGGAACGATCATCGACGAAACAGGGGCAACCGCTCGTCTTGGTGTCGCGTTTGCCGCCAATCCGAACACCTTAGTGAAGGAAGGAAACGGGTTCTTCCGCAGCACCGGAGGTCCGCTGCCGCCGGCGCCGGGCAATGTGACGTATACCGTAAAGCAGCGCTTCATTGAGCGGTCGAACGTCGACGTCGAGCGGACGATGACCGACTTGCTCGCCGCCTACCGCGCCTTTGAAGCGAACCAAAAAATCGTGCAAGCGTACGACCGCAGTTTGGACAAGGCCGTCAACGAAGTCGGCCGCCTAAAATGATGAAAGGGGGACAAGCCTGTGCTCCGCTCGATGTTCACCGCCGCTAATACGATGAACGCGTTGCAGCAGCGGCTTGATACGATCAGCCATAACATCGCCAACAGCAACACCGTCGGCTTTCAACGGCGCGAAGCGAGCTTCGCTGAGCTGCTGGCCCAGCAAGTCGACCGCCTGCCGAACGACGAAGCGCCCCGGCAAACGCCGACGGGGGTGCGCTACGGAAACGGGGCTGGACTCGCTTCGACGATGCTCGTCACTGCGCAAGGGCCGCTTGTCGAGACGGGCCGCGCCCTCGATTTCGCTTTCACCGCGACTAACCAATGGTTTCGCGTCCGCACCGTCGACGGCAGCGGCGCGGCTGCGATCGGCTACACGCGCGCCGGCAATTTTTCGCTGACGCCGATGAACGGCCAGCTCGCGTTAACGACAAGCGACGGCCTGTTCGTGCTTGATGAAACGAACGCACCGATCGTGCTGCCAGCGAATACGCATGACGTGCAGCTGTCACCGACGGGAACGTTGACCGCCATCGACGCCAATGGAGCGGCCGTCGCCCGCGTCAACTTGGGTGTCACGGCGATTCGCCGCCCGCAGCTTCTTGAGGCCCAAGGCGACAACGTCTTCACTCTGCCTGCCGTCCCAGGCGCCAGTGAAGAGTTGAACGGCGGTTTGCGCAACCAAATCCGCATCAAGCAAGGCGCGCTCGAACAAGCGAACGTCGATCTTGGCGAGGAACTCGTCGGCCTGATGACAACGAGCCGTGCCTATCAGCTCAACGCCCGCGCCATTTCCATTTCCGAACAAATGCTCGGGCTCATTAACAACGTGCGCTCCTCTTAAGGAGAGATGAACATGGGCAACGAAACGAAAAACGAGCCGCTTTCTCGCAGCGAACGGCGAAAACAGCGAAGGAAAGCGCGCTTGGCCGCGTTTTCGACCGACGGGAGCGCCGCGGCCTTGCAAGAACGGCCGCCGGTGACGAAAACCTCCCCGCCGTCTGAGGCGGAAACAACGCCGGAAACGCGCCATTTTGCGCGCGCCCGGTTCGTTTCAGTGCTGCTGCGGCTGATCATGGTCATCGCACTGATGGTCATCTGCCTAGCGGTGGGAGTGGCTGTCGGCTACAGCGTCATCGGCGACGGGCACTGGCTTGACGTGTTTCGTCCGTCGACATGGCAGCACATTTTTGACTTTGTCCAAAAAGGGGCATAGAGACAAGACCGCCCTCCTTGAAGGCTGGTAAACGGTGAGCGATGAGTGAACTGGGCAAAGCAGGAACGGTGCTGCATGTTCAATTGGAGAAATGATGATAGGAAGCGGACGGCTCCCTTCCATCACCAGCCTTCTTGATTCCAGCAGAAAGGAGCGTTTCCGATGCTTGATGTCCAACAAATTCAAGCCATCATCCCACACCGTTACCCGTTTTTGCTTGTGGACCGCATTGTTGAAATGGAAGAAGGCAAACGCGCTGTCGGCCTCAAAAACGTCAGCGCCAACGAAGCGTTTTTCGCCGGTCATTTCCCCGAATACCCCGTTATGCCTGGCGTGTTGATCGTCGAAGCGCTCGCTCAAGTCGGTGCTGTCGTCCTCTTGCAAAGCGAGGAAAACCGCGGCCGCCTCGCCTTTTTCGCCGGTATCGACAACTGCCGGTTTAAAAAGCAAGTGAAACCAGGCGACCAGCTCCGCCTCGAAGTGGAAATTCTCCGCGCCCGCGGCGCCATCGGCAAAGGCAAAGGCGTCGCCACTGTCGACGGCGAGCTCGTTTGCGAAACAGAGCTCATGTTCGCTTTGGGGGACAAACCGTCTCGTTAAATGGAACCCGCGCGGACCGAAAAGGTGGCCCGTCTTCAAGATAGGCAAAATAGGAAGAACATGTTGCGTATATAGTGGGAAAAGAGGATGTCCCGTTCCGTTCGGGACATCCTCTTCGTTTTTGGCCGAGAAGGCTGTGGTGAAAAACCATTGGCTCCCTTCATCAATGGGAGAACGCGCGGAGCCGATGCAACAAGGTTTTTCTAATTGAGAAATGACATGGAAAACCCGTATCTATATAAGTTTCAATAAAGAATTTCCGATTTTTCGTTGCGGGTTTCATCTAAGTGCAAGTTGATATGAGAGGAATCAGCGGGATGTAAAACAAAATTTCAACTTATATAGGATGAAATCACCAGCCTCCGAGAGATCACCGAAAAGTAGCGCAGAAACGGATCCCTCCGCATTTCATGCATGAAATCATCCGTTCGGGGAAAGATAAGCAAGGACCGGTCTTACATAAGGTCACTACAACCGATGGAAAGGAGTAGAGAGGATGAAGAAAAAAGCGGTGCTGATCCGGCTGTTTAGCGCCCTTGTCGCCCTCTTTTTGGCAGCTGGATGCAATATGAACCGTGATAACAACAACCCGCCGCCGCCAAACAACCAAAACGATGTCAACGACCGAGACATGAACCCGGCCGATGACATCAACCAAAACGACGACGTGGACAACGACAAAGACAACGACGGCATCCCGGACAACCGCGATACCGATTTGAACGACAATCAAAACAATCAACTCCCGCCGGGAGACGACACGAACAACGGACCGGGCGACGATGAGCGGGACAGAGTGCCGGACCGCGAAGACCCGGTCGAGGATCGGCGGGATGCGAATGACAAAGACAATAAAGACGAGTGAGAAAAATAAGGGTGCCCAAAGAGAATGGTCTCTTTTTGGGCATCCCTGTTTTGTGTATTTATTTTACTGCTGTCGTCTTCAATTCAAGATGTTCTTTTAACTCATTGGAAACGGCCAACCGCTCGCTCTCCGGCACGATTAAATAATAGATTCCGTTAATTTTCGTCCCTTGACCGGTGATGTGCAGCTGCTTGATCTGTTTACGGGCATCTTTGTAGTTCGCCTGAATTTCTTTCATTTCCTCAAACGTTAAGTTCGTTTTGATGTTCTTCCCGATCGCCGTGAGCACATCGCTATAGTTCGTGAGCGACGAGAAGCTTGCCCCTTTCTCAATAATGGCTTGAATGATTTGTTTCTGGCGGTCTTGGCGCCCAAAATCGCCGCGCGGGTCGTCATACCGCATGCGCGAATATTTCAGCGCTTCGTCCCCATTGAGCGTAATCTTCCCTTTGGAAAAGTACGTTCCTTCGTACGTAAAGGCAAACGGGTTGTTCACCGTCACTCCCCCGACCGCATTGACGATATCGCGGAAGCTTTCCATATTGACTTTAATGTAATAGTCGATCGGGATGTCCAAGAAATGCTCAACCGTCGCCATCGTCATCTCGACTCCGCCAAAGGCGTACGAATGGTTGATTTTATCTTTCGTCCCTTTTCCGATTATCTCTGTTCTCGTATCGCGCGGGACGCTGACCATCTCAATCGACTGTTTGTTCGGATTGACCGTCATGACGATGAGCGTATCCGCACGACCACGGTCTCCCTTCCGCTCGTCAACACCAATCAACAAGATCGAAATCGGTGTCTTCCGCTCGAATGATACATCCTCTTGCCGTTTTTCCGATTTCCAGTTGACGTCTTCGTGCATTTGATTTGCCGTTTGTTTCATATGGTGATAAACAGAGTAGGCAAATGCCCCTGTTCCAATCAACAATATAACTAATGCAGCTATCAACCAACGAAGCCACATTCTCGTTTTTCTGCGTTTTGCCCTCATCGTTGCTCTTCCTTTGCTTCAAGAAAATTTTAGCCACGTCATTTCGATTATAGACGGTTTTAAGTGAGAAAACAACTGCGAACTGCTTTATACAGCTTGACTTGTAGAACCAACTAACTGAAAGAAAGAGCGAGACAAAATTCGTCATCTCAACCGCTTTTTCTACACTATTCGACCAAAAATATGATTGATACGACAAAGGTACTATGCTATCATTATTGATGTTTAAAAGATTGGAAAAATGAAGGAAAAGGAGGTTGTAATAACATTATATACATATTTTGTGTATATAAAGTGATGAAGGATAGTGTCGGTTTTGGGGAAAAGTGGTGGTAATGAGAGCATGACAATCATCATCGTCTCTTTAGCGATGAATCTACTGTCTCAATGTTAGCATTTTTCCTTGAATTCTAGTGAAAAGCCGCTGTCGCACCCCAATCGCCAGCATTTTCATTCAAAACAGAAAAGTTGATTGTGTTAGGTTTCTCTTATTGAGAAATGGGTGGAATTCAGCGGTATTCGTCCTCCTTGGATAGACAGATAGACAGGGCAGAGCCATGTTATCGACATCATGCTGAACAGTTGGTCAGCCGATGCACATATGTCCTATCCCTTTTGAAGTGTCCGTACCAGCTAGTTCAAAGATGCGAAAAGATATGTTTTTGGAGGTGGTTTGTAAATGGATTTGCAAACGAAGATAAGCGGAGGAATTACGAAAATTCAGCAATCGATTGAGCAAGGAAAACAAAAGCTGCAAATCGCCCAAGAAATCAATAAATGCAAAAATGTTATCGAAGAGACAGTTGAAAAACGAGCGGAGGTGCTCATTAAATTAGGGGAAGCCATTTATAAAAAAATTAGGCTCGGAGAAATTGAAGATCCTGATCTTCTTAGCCTTTCGGAAGTGCTAATACAATTGGATAAAACATTGTATCAAACAAAGAACAAATTAGAGAAACTCATGGAACATGGAGCAGAAGGAAAAGTGTGTGTGCATTGCAGACAGCCGTTGTCTTTGGAGGATCGCTTTTGTGGTGCTTGTGGACAGCCGGTGAAACAGAAAGAAGAAGAAAGAGAACAATACGTCGTGTGCCCACGATGCGAACAACCAATCCTGCAACCGGCTGAGTTTTGTATTTGTTGTGGTATAAAGTTAGCGTAGGGAGGTAGAGGAATGTATTGCACAACATGTGGTGCTCAAAACCCTGCTTCGGCTAATTACTGCTATAAGGATGGCACGGCATTACAAAAAGAAAAAATCTCTTTTGCTTATACAAAGAATCAAAAAACCTTTTGCCCTTACTGCGGATATTCCTTACTGAGCGATTGTATGTATTGTTCATCTTGTGGATCACCGGTGTTTCAAGTGCATATCGCTAAAAGCGAAAATATAAGACATATGCAAGAGGAAGACGAAGCAAATCAAAAGTATCGAGGTTTGTCCATTTCTTCTTTGTTGGATCTATGTAAAAGTTTGCGTTGGAAACGAGTGCTTTTAGCAGTATCAACCAGCTTTATCGTGCTTTTTCTCTTATCGGCAATGGCCATCAAAGGAATGAAGTCATCTTGGCTTTATGCTGTTAATCCAGGTTTGAGACATGATTTGGAATACGTATTGTCCTACTTGGATCGTGCTAATATTGAGAAGCTAAACTGGATTAAGGCAATGGCTGATTTTACGCTTTGGACTCATGCCGTAAATCCAGAAATAAAAATGAATGCAGCAGCATATGTTGATAGACAAGTTGGTGAAGCAGGCGGTTCAGTAGAAACTGGACTTATTAGGTTTCTTATCATTCCATTCCTTGCGCTATTTGTAGGGGGGGTGGTGCTTGCAAAAGCATGGCGAACCAATATGCGTACACTGATGGGTCATCTTATCGTCTTTTCCTCCCTTTACGGGACTTGTTTATCTATCTTATCGCTGGTTGCTAGTTTTTCTTATGAAATGAATACAAATGATCACGGTCTTATTTCGTTTCATATCACAGGAACGTATCCGTTTTGGACTACTTTAGTCAATGGGGTTCTTCTTTCTTTCTTTTTTGCTGGAACAGGGATATGGATCTCGAGGGGATACAAACGAACGGTTCATGAAATAAAACAATTCGTTCGTTATGGCGATGTCATTTACAGTGGATGTGCTTGGCAGCTGCGAGGAATTGGGCTGCTATTCGTTTTGCTGCTACCTTTTGTGTTTTTAGGTATATCCCGCTTAGAGATCGATGAATTGGAATGGATCGCAGGTGGAGCTGTGTTATCCAAGCTGTTTTATGCTGCTTTAGCCATGCAATGGGCAGTGTGGCTATGGGCAATGCTTCATCTGGGAGTATTACATTTTCAGCGCGATAATCTCCATGATCATCAATCTGTAACTTACGGTTTGTTTTCTGATTTGAAGCCGATAAGCAACGATACTGGATTCTATGAAGAAGTATACGATTGGCTTTTCCATACGGGATTTTTTGAAAAAGAAATATATATGCAGCTGCTGATCTTATTGCCAATCGCCATTTTTCTTTATGTTGGATACCGTATTCGTCAGAATTATGAACTAGTATGGAAACCAATTGTCGTTTTTGCCGCTTTGTATAGTATTGGATTAGTGGCTATTTGCCAGTTTTCTCGGCTAGGGATTAGCTATTTTGTGAGCGTCAACGGAGAAACTGAAGTGAAACGATCAATGGCTCTCTTTATAGAGCCGTTAACACTGCTCGTCAAATGCTTTATTTTTTCTCTATTGTTCACATTTGCAGGTTCATGGTTGCAGCAGTTCGCTAAGCAAAAGAGGGGGATGAAATAATGCGTTGCGCGAATTGTGGTGAAAATGTAGACTCGACCAAGTCATATTGTCCCCATTGCGGCGCAAAGCAAGAAAATCGAGAGAAAGCAGTTCGAGAAAGGGGACGACAGAAGAGGTTTTATTGGCTGGTGGGTGTAGGATTATTGCTATTGTGTTGCATCATGGTTATTCATTTTACATTATTGTATCGTTCTGACCCTGAGAGACTCGTTTTTCAGTTGGAAACAGCGGTAAAAGAGCAAAATGTAAAGCAGTTCATTGACCTATTGAAGAAAGATAATCCTCATCTATCGTGGACAGAGGAAAATGCCAAACGCTTCCTACAATATATAAATGAAGAAGCCGATGTACACCAAATGTTTGCGGAATTAGGAAAACAGGCTCACAATCCAGAAGGATATCACTTGTTTTCTCCCGTCACAGACCGAAACGGAAACGATCTGTTCATTTTAGCGAAGGGAGAAAAAAAGTTTGGAATTTATCAGCAATATTCTATTGAAGTGATTCCGTTCCGCTTGTTGGTATCTTGTAATCTCGATCATGTGCACGTAAAAATAGATCAAAAAGAGAAGACGTTGAGTGACGCCAATGAGAAATATAAAATTGGTTTATTTTTTCCAGGAACATACAAAATGACAGCTACGTATCAATCTGATTACACAACGATAAGAAAAAATTTTACTTTGGATTTTTCGGAAGCTCATAAAAATGAATTAGATTATGAGGCAGAGATGGAGGCTTCTTTTATATCCATCACTTCAAACGTCGAGGAAGCAGAATTATTTGTTAATGGAAAACCAACTGGAAAAACGATTCACGAGATCGATTCGTTTGGTCCAATCGATGAAAATGGATCTGTGACTTTACACGCTGAATACCAAAATAAAAACGGCCGTATTAAAACCGATGAGGTGACCGTTTCGGGAGCAGATGAGGAAGCTGACTTGGAATTTAACAACATGGAAATAGAAGCGTTGCATTGGGATAAGATTGTCCAAGATGGGGAGAGCTATTACAATTCAACAATCAAATGGTTTATGGATGATTACTTATCCAAAGCCGTAAGTTCCTACAATGAAGGAGACTTTTCGATTATTGAACCGTATCTTGATGAAAACGGTCCGATTTTCAAAGAGTTGCAAAAATACATTCAACATGTTGTTTCCGAAGGAATCAAGGAAAATCTAGTTGATGTTCAAGTCACCAATTGCAAATGGAGCGATGAGGGGATTACGATATTGACGCAAGAGGAGTACGACATTTATTACAATGATGGGACAGCCAAAAAGAAAAAGTTTACATCCGAGTATTTGCTAAAGCGGGTAGGGGATGAATACAAAATCCATTCCCTGATAAATACCACGGTCTTATCTTCAGAAGATTTATGAGCTTTTAACCTATATACATGGAAGTATGGACGTGAACGTTCTTTAGTTAAAGAGTATGGTGCAAGAGCTCCTTCAGCAATGAAAACAAGTGTTGAAAAACGAATCGTAACAAGGTGATCTTTGTTTTTTTCCAGAACCAACGACCTTCGCTTGAAAAGGTGATTGGCTGCATTTTGCAAGACGTTCACTCCTCGACACGCTCGAACAGCTAGGAAAGTAATCTGCTATTATTGATTTAAAAGCGAAAACGGGAATGATTGAACAAAGGAGATCGATCAGCGGTTGTTTCACCCTCTCAAGCGAGAAGGGCTTTGCTTCTCAACATGAGTGGGAGGGAAACGAGGAATCGGCGTCCTCATCATCGATGTTCTCCCTGCGCCGCCTGCAGGGAGGATTGTTTGTGAGGAGGCAATTCCATTCACCGCCTGCTAGGGCGGGGATTTCGAAAGAAAAATCTCCCACCTCTCCGCGGTTGCGCAGGCGGGAGAAGGATCAAAGGTATTTAATCATGGCCGTTTCATCGCAACAGTCGAGTTTCGGGCAATTGACACAGTCGATCCATACTTTTTCAGGCAGCGTTGCTTTTTCCGCAATTTCAAATCCGCATTTTTGAAAAAACTCGATTTGGTATGTGAAGGAGATTAATCGCTTCACTCCGAGTCGGATGGCTTCGTTCGTAATATGGTCAACGAGCATGCGGCCGATTCCTTTTCCCATATGATCAGGGGATATGACTAACGAACGGACTTCCCCGAGATCGTGCCCCAAGATATGCAGCCCCGCTGTGCCGACGATTTGATCATTCTCCTTGGCCACATACATGCATTGCAAGTGCTGATAGATCGATAATAACGAGCGGGGCAACACCAATCCCTTTTCCGCAAAGTGTTGAATTAACGCATGGATGTCTTTTACATCGCTCGTGACGGCATGACTAATGTGCATCGGGCTCCCTCGCTATCGTATGATCATAGATTCTTTTTATAAATATACGATATTTTGTTTTTATATTCAATTATTATTTTTTCGTTTGAGACGTGCGGGTTTGTGGACGATGTCTTACCGGTGCTTCACTTTTTCGATACATAGAGAGGATCGTTTCATTTCAAGGTTGGAAAAGAAGGGGGATTTTGGGCGAGTACATCCAGAAAATCATGCCAATGAAAAAATGCTTTTTTCTGCATTGTTCAGGCTGGAAATGTAGGAGCAAGTAATAACCATATTTTCAATCTCTATTCAAAATGATTTGTTTTGAGAACGATTTTTTTCTTTTAAGAATCAATCGAATGACTGCAATTTTATAGATCGTCCTGTGTTTCTCTTATTATACTTGGAGTAACGTCTGATTAAAGGAGGGTTGTCATTTGCGGGCAACATGTATTCGTTTCTATGAATTTGGCAGTCCTGAAAACGTATTAAAGTTGGAACATAAACATATTTGTCCACCGGAGAATGGAGAAGTGCTTGTACGCATGCAAGCGAGACCCATCAATCCGTCGGACTTGCTACCAATCAAAGGAGTTTACTCTCACCGCATTTCCTTGCCTGCGATTCCTGGATATGAAGGGGTAGGGATTGTCGAAGACGTGGGTCCTTCCGTTTCCCAAGACTTGATTGGTAAGCGTGTCCTTCCGCTCCGCGGGGAAGGTACGTGGCAGGAGTATGTCAAAGCGCCAGCAGAGTTCGCCGTCGTAATCCCTAATTCTATCAATAATGGTACTGCCGCACAACTCTATATCAATCCGGTTACTGCGTGGGTCGTTTGCACCGAAGTATTAAGACTGCAACCGGGGGATATTTTATTAGTCAATGCTTGCGGCTCCTCGATTGGACGGATTTTTGCCCAGCTCTCAAAAGTTCTCGGATTTCGCTTGATCGCGGTGACAAGAAACGAGCATCATACAAAAGAACTCCTTGACCTCGGTGCTTCTGATGTGGTTGATACATCGAATACATCGTTATATAGAATGGTAATGGAACTTACAAATGGATTGGGGGCAAGTGCTGCCATTGATTCCATCGGCGGAGCGGACGGCGCTGAACTAGCCTTTTGCGTTCGTCCTGAAGGAGTGTTATTAACGATCGGTCTTTTATCAGGCACCCCTGTGAATTGGCTAGAAGTGTCGCAAAAGACGAAAGTCCATGTAAAACTGTTTCATCTTCGCCATTGGAATCAACAAGCATCCGTACAAACTTGGCAAAACGTTTTCTGTCGTTTAATCGCCCTTATACATGAAAAGAAGTTGCAGTTGATGACACCTGCTTCCTATTATTCGTTGCATGAGATAACGAAAGCTATCCGTGCAGTCGAATCGGCACCATTCAATAAAGGGAAAATCTTTTTGACGAGTACCTAAAAATGGTTTTTGGTGTTTTCTTTGCCTAACGCTTGGTCGGAGATGTCGCGGGTTCGAATGGATCTTCGTTAGAATAGAGAAACGCAGACAGCTTTTGAGCTTGCTGCTGGGCTAATATATCTGAGTTTTGTTTGAAGCTCTTTTTTAGGGGGCCATCTTGTGACTCTTTGGCGCTATTGGATCGGTGACGGATCGTTGTCGATTGCTCTAGCGATGTCGGCTACTTCGGGAGCGGTCAGCCCGGTTCGTTTCGCCACTTCGTGAATGGTCAAGAATTGGTTTTAATCCTCACGGCTGAATGAACACTTCCGTTCCGTTCGGGACGATCGAGGCGAGCTCGAGCACGTCTTTGTTGTGCATGCGGATGCAGCCTTTGGATACGTATTTGCCGATTGAGGACGGGTCGTTCGTGCCGTGGATGCCGTAATGGATTTTCGATAAGCTGAGCCACATCGCGCCGAACGGTCCGCCTGGGTTGGGCTGGCGGTTGACGATGACAAAGTCGCCGACGGGGGTGGCGGTGACCATTTTGCCGACGCCGACGGGATAGGTGCGGATCGTTCGTCCTCGATACTTTAAGGTGAGTTGCCGGCGGCTGATCGATACATGGATCGTATACGGAATCGAGCCTTTGGCCGGAAGGTGGGGGATGAGGATCGCTTGGCCGGGAACGATGACGGACGAGGCGGTAAGGCCGTTGGCGCGAAGCAGCGCCGCGACGGACGTGCGGTAGTCTCTGGCGATGGATGCGATCGTTTCCCCGCGTTTGACGATATGTTGATACATTTCCATTTCACTCCTTTCTCGCTCGCTGGAGAAGTGCCATGATAGCAGTGAATGAAGAACTACGGTGGTTTATGAATTGTAAGAAAATACGATGCTCCATTTCCCATTCTTCTTCGCGACAAACACGTCTTGATGGAGTTCAAACACGCCAAAAACGCTATGAAACGTCTGGATGACGCGGATGCGGTAGACGTCTTGGAACGGTTTTTGTTTGTCTGACATCGACCAAGAAGACAAGTGCTCCACTTCGTCAAGGTGGTATTCGAACGTCTCGGCGCTGAAGTCTTGCATAAAGATGTGGGCGCGGCGCTGGATGTAGACGTCTTTTGGGAATTTCGTTTTCATGAGCGGGTGAAACAGCTCCCAAGAGCTGCCGAAGTCTCCTGCTTGTTCGTAGCGGTAAAACGTATCAACGATTTCTTTTGCCTCGTTCCGTTCGCTCAAAAGAAACAGAGACAAGATCGCCACCAACACGGCGACGGCAGCGAGAACCGCCACCCCCGTCTTGGCTCGGATCGTTTTTTGGCGGTAGCGTGGGAACATCGAGTCTTCTCTCCTCTCTGTTATACGATATGCGTGATCGGCGGCGGATATGGCAGGAAAGGGGGCGGGATTGACATACGGCCGTATGTTTTCGTTAAAACATTCATCAGATTGTAGTACAATGGATGGTAGGAGTCGTAATGATGCACGGGCGTGAGAAACGGCGGTTGGTCTGATTGGAAAGCAGGCGGAAAGGCGGAGCGGTTAGAGCTCCGTTTTTCCTTTGGCGTTCCCGGGAACATCGAATAGGCAGGAGAGGTAGAGAGTGATGAGGAAATCATTCATTTATGCGCTGCTAGTTGGGATCATGGTTGCTTGGGGATTGAACGTGACGGCGTTGAAAATTCTTGTGGAGCATTTTTCCCCGGTGACTTTGACGGCGTTTAGGATTTTCACGGCGGGGGTGGTTGTGCTTTTGTTTTTATGGGGGATCGGGCGGCTTGAAAAAATCGGCTGGAACGAAGCAAAACAGATCGGTTTAGCCGCCATGTTTAGTGTCGTCGCTCACCACTTTTTTCTTGCGTTGGGTCTGACGAGCACGACGGCGGTGAATGCGGGCCTTGTTTTAGGGCTCGTGCCGCTGGTGACGGCGCTGTTGGCGATCGTGTGTTTAGGCCAGCGGCCGACGCCGTTTCGGTTGCTCGGCATCGCGCTTGGGTTTTTTGGGGTTGTGTTTGTCGTCGCGAACGGCAACGGCGGCCTCGGCCATTTGTCAATCGGGGATGTGTACGTCTTTTTGGCTGTCTTGGCACAAGGAATCAGCTTCATTCTGATCAAAAAGGCGACGGTTGAGGCGCGGGTGATGACAGGGTGGATGCTTGTCTTTGGGTCGCTTTGGCTGTTTGTCCTAAGTTTCGCGCTTGAACCGCATGGCTTGTCGAGTTTGAAAACAGGCACGCTGCCGCTTTGGCTCATTTTCCTCGCTTCGGCGGTCGTGGCGACGGCGCTGGGGCATATGTTTTATAACCAGGCTGTGCAACACCTTGGCCCCGCTGAGTCGGCGGTGTTTATCAACTTGAATCCGCTCTTTTCGCTGCTTGGGGCGCATTGGCTGCTTGGCGAGCCGATTTCATGGATGCAGCTGGCCGGTTTTCTCTTCATCGTCGCGGGCGTGATGCTCGGCAGCGGGGGGATGGATGACGTGATCGCCCGTTTCCGCCGAGCGAAAGTTGCGGCTGGGGGAAGGAAGGCGGGGCTGGGGTAGCGCGCTCCCCGCGTTGACGCCATGCGCGCAAGGAGGAAACGTTCGTGCGGAAAGAAGCAGATAGGGGCTTGGTGTTTGGCTGTCTCTTCTCGAAAAAAGACGGCCATTTTTTTACCATGGGCAGGATTTTGCCGGATGATGCCGAAAAGGAGAATACGAAACGTATTCTTGTGAGGTGAATGTATGGCGATCGATCACGACCGGCTGTTCAAAGAGCTGTTGCAGACGTTTTTTGAGGAATTTGTGCTTCTCTTCTTCCCGGATATGCACGAGCATATTGATTTCAACCATTTGTCGTTTTTGTCGGAAGAGCTGTTTACGGATGTAACGGCTGGGGAGAAGTATCGGGTAGACTTGCTGGCGAAAACGAAGTTCAAAGGGGAAGACGGATGGATCATTGTTCATGTGGAAAACCAAGCGTACATCCAATCGTCGTTTCCCGAGCGAATGTTTCTTTATTTCAGCCGCTTGTTTGAAAAATACCGCGCTCCGATCATTCCGATTGCCGTCTTCAGCTATGATGCTATCCGCGATGAACCCTCTTCGTTCACGCTCTCCTTTCCGTTTGGTGATGTGCTTGACTTTCGCTTTTTCCATGTGGAGTTGCCTAAGCAAAACTGGCGCCAATTCATCCGCACCGACAACCCGGTGGCGGCTGCGCTGCTTAGCAAAATGGGGTATACTGAAAGTGAACGAGTGGAACTGAAAAAGCAATTTTTGCGCATGTTGGTGCGTCTCGAGCTAGATGAGGCCAAACAGCGTCTGTTGATGGGCTTTTTCGAAACGTATGTGAAGCTGTCTGATGAAGAAGAACAACGGCTCCGAAGCGAGGTGGAACAAATGGAGACGAAAGAAAAAGAACGCGTGCTCGAATTGATCATCTCATATGAGCAAAAGGGAAAAATTCAAGGTCGAGAGGAAGGACGGGAGGAAGGGCGCAAAGAGGGAGCGGAGCAAGAAAAACGGCACATTGCGAAACGGATGCTGCGGAAAGGGTTTGATGCGCAAACGATTCACGAACTGACCGGATTGTCTGTGGCGGAGATTGAGGAAATGAAACAAGGCGGCTTCAAGTGAATGGAAAGGAATCGCCGCACGCTGCTTGGCAAACAGGCGGGGCGAAAGACCAGCCCCGCCCTAGTGCTTCTGTTTCGCTGCCGTTGATTCCCGTTTGATCAGTTTTGTAGACAATAGCACTTCCTGAAATGGTTCGTTCGGATGGTCCCACCGCCATAGCAACAATTCCACCGCTCGTTTGCCGTAGCGCTTCAGGTCGATGTCGACGGTCGTGATTTTCGGCGTCGCGATTTGCGACAGCTGTCCGTTGTCAAAGCTGCAGACGGAAACGTCATCGGGCACTTTTAGCCCGTGTTGCTGCAGGCTGGTGCTGACGAAAAAGCCAAGCCCGTCATTGACGCAAAACCAGGCGGTCGGCTGCCGCTTCAGTTCGCGGATGTAGCCTGCGATGACCGTTTCGTCCTCTTGCGCCTGACAGAACATCCACTCCGCGTTCGGTTTCACTCCATAGTCTTTCAGCGCCAATAAGTACCCTTCATACCGCTCTTGATAGCTTGGCGAATAGTTGACGTCGCCGACAAACGCAATGTCGGTATGGTTGAGCTCCAACAAATGTTGGACGGCCATATACGCCCCGAACCGATTGTTGGTCAGCACCGCGTCAGCGGAAATGTTCGGGTGGTGATGGTCGACCAAGACGGTCGGGATGCCAGTGGCGACGATTTGTTGAATGTACTCGGTGCTGATGTGAGAAAGGACGATGATGCCGTCCACGACCTTTTCTTCAATGAACGAAGGCAGCAGGAGTTGCTGTTTTTGTTGTTCATTGACCGATTGGATGTGCAGCCTCATGCCGTGTGATAGTGCTTCCTGTTCAATGCTTAAGTAGATTTCGCCAAAAAATTTCAGCGAAAACGTGCGATCCGAGGCGATGAGGGCGATTTGCTTCGACGGTTTGCCGCGCGACTTCGCGCGGGAGGCGGGATATTCATATCCCATTTCTTTGGCTACACGCTTCACAAGCTCCCTCGTTTCTTCGCTGACCCCTTCTTTGCCGCGCAGCGCTTGAGAGACCGAGTTTTTGGAAATGTTCAGCCGATCGGCGATGTCTTGCATGGTGATGCGTTTTTTCATTCGTTACCTCCACTGATTCGCTATTTTTGCCCTTCGGTGATTTGAGGCGTCGACAAGGACGGCCGTTATGGTTTTTCGCTTTCCTAATCATCAAAAGTATACATCGAAATCTGGAAGGTTGGCTCCCCTTTCGCAACATTTGCTTGCTTTCTCTAGTTCAAGTATATCCCTTGTGAAAACGAAAGACATTCAATCTCTCGAAGCAAATATATACGGAATGATATTGTAACGTTACAATTTTTATTTGTCAAGTTGGTGAATGTCTTCTAAAATCATGGTTTTTTCTTGTCCTTTCTGTGAAAATCCCACGCCGGTGAGTTGCGATTTTCATGACTGGGTGGCGGACAAAAAGTTGCCCTATGGATCTTTTTCTGTAAAGCCCTATGGATCTTTTTCTGTAAAAAAGAAGTTGACTATTTCGTGGAATCATGAAATAATGTCATTGTAATGTTATAAAATACCGTTACAAACATTCATTTTCAGTTGACAAGTTTGTCTGTCTCTATGATTTGTCATGGGGAGGGGAGGAGCGGGGTTGTCTGAAGCGACTGTTTATGTAAGCGTTTTTACATCTGCTCATCAATCCAAGGGGGGAATGGACGATGAAAAAGCGCAAGTGGTTCAAACTGGCTTCGTTGTTGCTTGCTGCCTCGTTGATCGGAACAGGCTGTCAAGGACAGACCGGGAATGAACAAGGACAGAAGAAGGAAGGATCGACCGTACAAATTGATTTTTGGGCGGCGCCGAATCCGACGCAGCAAGCATTCTGGAAGAAGATGGCGGATCGCTATATGAAAGAGCATCAAAACGTGAAAATCAAAGTATCGCCGATGCCGGAAAGCCCTTCTTCGGAGGCGGGCATTCAGTCGGCGATTGCCGCAGGAAATGCGCCAGTCATTTCCGAAAACATCTCCCGTGGGTTTGCCGCCCAATTGGCGGACAGCCGGGCGATTGTGCCGCTGGATCAATTTGAAGGGTTTGATGATTTAATCGACAAACGGCAAATGAAAAGCACAATTTCAACATGGAAGTTCGCCGATGGCCATCAATATGTGCTGCCGATTTACTCCAACGCCATGCTGTTCGGTTGGCGAATCGATATTCTAAAAGAGTTGGGGTATAACGCTCCGCCCAAAACATACAGCGAAGTCATGGAAGTCGGCAAAAAGCTCAAGGAAAAATATCCAAACAAGTTTCTATGGGCAAGAGCCGACTTGGTCAAACCAACGTGGTGGGCGAGATGGTTTGACTTCTTCATGATTTACAATGCGGCGTCAAGTGGGGCGCATTTCATCGATGGGAACAAGTTGAGTGCGGATCGTGATGCGGGTGTGAAGACGCTCCAGTTTTTCGCTGATTTAAGCAAGAACAAGCTCGTGTTGACGAAAGAGACGAAAGACCCGTTTGAAAGCGGTGTGTCGGTGATGTCCGATTTAGGTCCGTGGACGTTCCCGTATTGGGCCGAGAAGTTTCCAGAAATGAAGTTTAACGAGAAATACGTGTTGTCGATGCCGCCGGTGCCTGATGGCATGGACCCGTCGCAGGCGAAAACGTTCGCCGATACAAAAGGGCTGGTCATTTATGCTTCGGCGACAAAAGAACAGCAACAAGCCGCGTTCGATTTCGTTAAGTGGGTGTATGCCGATCCGCAAAACGATTTGGAATGGTTGAAAGAAACGAACTTGCCGCCGGCGCGGGACGACTTGTCGACGAACAAGGCGTTTGCCTCCTATTTCGAGGAGCATCCGCAGCTGAAATTGTATGCGGAAAACATTCCGAATGCCATCCCGCCGATGGATAACGCCAAAATGGTTGAGCTTCAAGAGCTGATCGGCAAAGAAGCGTTGAATCCGGTCGTCAAAGGCGAGAAAACCCCAGAAAAAGCGTGGGAGGACATGGAAAAAGCGATCAATGGGGTGTTAAAATAACATGAATAAACATGCGGCAAAAATGGGTTGGCTGCTCGCCAGCCCATACCTTATCTATTCCGCTATTTTCTTTTTGATCCCCCTGTTTTGGGCGTTATTTCTCGCTTTTACGAACTGGAACTTAATTTCTCCCGAGTATGAGACGGTGGGAATGCAAAACTTCCTTGACGCCTTCTTCAGCCCGAGCGTGCGGGCCGCGTTTTGGGTGACATACAAGTTTATGTTGATGTTTGTACCGATCGTTATCGCCGGCTCGCTGTTTTTGGCGCTGATCATTCACCATCTGCCTCGGTGGAAAGGGCTGTTTGCCGTCGGATATTTTCTGCCGTATTTGGCGTCGGGGGTGGCGTCATCGATTGTCGTCAAAGGCGTCATTTCCTACAACAGCCCATTGAATCAATTTTTGCGGAACGCGTTGGGCTGGGATGTTGACTGGCTCGGCTCGCCCATCTTAGCCCCGCTCGTCATTGCGCTTATGATGGCTTGGAAGTTTGTCGGATATTATGCGTTGTTGTTTTTGGCCGGCTTGGAAAGCATCCCGAAAGAAGTGTATGAAGCGGCGGAAATCGATGGCGCGGTTGGCTGGAAGCGGGTTTGGCACGTGACGATTCCGATGTTGTATCCTTCGTTTTATACGGTGACGATTTTGGCGGTTGGTTTGATGTTTGGCATTTTCACCGAACCGTATGTGCTGACAGGCGGTGGGCCGGAGTATGCGACCCATACGTGGCAGCTGGAGATTTACAATCAGGCGTTTGAAAAATTGAATGCGGGTTACGGAACCGCGGTCGCGATCATCAATTCGATCGTCACCTTTGCGTCGATTTTCGTCTTTCGCAAGGTGTTGGAAAAATGGGGTGGCAAACATGGTTGGGAGTAAACGATGGAAGGTTGGGCTGCTTTATGTGTTGGCGTTTGCCGTTCTGTTCGTGATGGTGTTTCCGTATTTGTACATGGTGCTCGGCTCGCTTTCCCCATGGAATGAGGTCGACCGAAAGCTCATCCCGTCGTCGTTGACGCTTCGCTCGTATGAATGGCTGTTTCAAGGGGGAGAAGATGTCGTGCCGCGGCCGTGGCTTCGGGCGTTTTTCAACAGTGTGCTCGTCACATCGGCGTCAACGCTGTTGATGTTGGTGACGGCGGTGATGGTGGGCTACGCGTTGTCGAAAGTGCCGTTTAAAGGGAGGCAGTGGGTCAATAACGCCATTTTGTTTCAAATGTTTTATCCGTCGATCATTTTGCTCATTCCGTTGTTTCTGATCGTCCGGTATTTCGGTTGGTACAACACGTATTGGGCGATGATTTTGCCAAAGGCTGTCAACTTGTGGGCCATCTTTATGTATACGAACTTTTTCCGCAGCATTCCCGATGAATTGATCGAAGCGGCCAAGATGGATGGAGCGGGCCATTTCACCATTATTCGCCGCATTGTCTGGCCAATGTCGCGCTCGATCACGACGATCATTTTCTTGTTCCTTTTTATGGAACGATGGGTGGAACTGCTTTGGGATATGCTTGTTGTGAATAACGAAAAGATGCTGACGTTAAACGTATTGTTGGCGCAAATGTTTGGACCGTACGGCGGCTATCCGGGGCCGATGTACGCTGCCTCGGTGCTTCTCACGCTGCCGATTTTGATTTTGTTCCTTTTGTTTAGCAAGAATTTTAAAGAGGGCATGCAGTTCATATTAAAATAATAGAACGATCATGATGGAAGAGGGAGCAGGGAGAGACGTGATGCAGACAAGGACGCCGACAAGGAAAGCATGCAAGACATTGCTTGAGGAATTCCAGCGCGCACCGCAGCCGCTGCGGGTGGAGAAACTCGTGTTTGCCGGCGTTGGCGGGCGGGATGTGTACAACATTTCTGCGCCGTTTGCAGACGGTGGCGAACGGGTCATTGCTGGACGGGTGGAAGCAAGAGACAGTGAGCAATCCGAAGTATACTTTTTCGTCGAGCGTGAAGGGACATGGGTGCCGCGGGAAGGGGCGCCGGTGTTTGCGCTGCAGGATCCGTTTGTTTCGCGGGTGCACGGGCATTTGGTGTTTGGCGGTGTGGAGGCGTTTCCTCATCCTGTGTTGCGCGGGATGTTGTATTGGCGGACGGTGTTTTACCGAGGAACGACGCTCCATGATTTGACGCCGTTCTTTACGGGGCCTGATGGGATGAAAGACATCCGTCTTGTCGAGCTGCAGGATGGATCGGTCGGGGTTTTCACCCGTCCGCAAGGGAAAAAAGGCGGACGCGGAAAAATCGGATTCACCCGTGTCGGCTCGCTTGAGGAACTGACGGTCGAAGCGATTCAAGACGCCCCGTTGATTGATGGCCAGTTTGCGGACGGGGAATGGGGAGGCGCCAATGAAATTCATTTGCTTGCCAATGGGTTGGTCGGCGTTCTCGGGCATATTGCCTGCTTTGATGAGGAGAGGAACCGTCATTATTATCCCATGGTGTTTGCGTTCAATCCGGATACCGGGGAAGCGTCGGACATGGAGTTGATTGCCACCAGAGCCCATTTCCTCGACGGCCCGGCGAAGCGGCCGGATTTGGCGGATGTGGTGTTTAGCGGTGGACTGATTCGCAAAGAGGATGGCACGGCCGATTTTTATGCTGGAACAAGTGACGCAGAAGCGCAAAAACTAACGATTGTTGATCCATTTTCGAAATACGAAAGGCAGGGGTGACGATGCACCTTTACCGCTACGAAGAAAACCCGCTGATTACACCGAACGATGTGCCGCCGTACCATGACGGATTTGAAGTGATCGGGGCGTTTAACGCTGGGGTGGCGAAATTTCAAGGGGAAGTGTTGCTGCTGCTGCGGGTGGCTGAGCGGCCGGTTTCGGATGACCCGAACGTGGTGAAGGCGCCGGTGTGGAATCCACGGACGGGGAAGGTCGATGTTTACGAGTTCCGCAAGGATGACCCGCGCTATGATTTTTCCGACCCGAGGGTCATTAAAGAGGCAGGGTCGGAGCGGTTTTTGTATTTGACGTCGCTTTCCTATTTGCGCCTCGCCCGCAGTCAAGATGGGCGACGGTTTGCGATTGAGGATCGGCCGTTCGTCTATCCGTCCAATGAGCTTGAGACGTTTGGCATTGAGGATCCACGCATCACATGTATGGATGGAACGTACTACATTTATTTCAGTACCGTCTCACCCAAAGGAGTCGGCGAAGCGATGGTGTCAACGACGGATTTTCGGACGGTTGTGCATCACGGCATGATCTTCGCGCCGGAAAACAAAGATGTGCTCATTTTTCCGGAGAAGATCAACGGCAAGTATTACGCCCTTCATCGGCCGGTGCCAAGAAGCAACGGCCGCCCTGAGGTGTGGATCGCGGAGTCCGACAATTTGCGCTACTGGGGGAACCACCGCTTTTTGTTCGGTTTGCGGGAAGGAAAATGGGACAGCGCCCGCATCGGCGGCGGGGCGGTGCCGATCAAGACGGAGCACGGCTGGCTTGAGCTGTACCACGGGGCGTCGGAAGACCACCGCTACTGCATGGGCGCGGTGCTCCTCGATTTGAACGATCCATCGAACGTTCTCGCCCGCTCGGAGCGGCCGCTCGTCGAGCCGGAGGCCGATTACGAAGTGAACGGCTTTTTCGGGCGCGTCGTGTTCTCGTGCGGAGCGCTCGTTGAGGGCGATGTCGTGAAAATGTATTACGGCGCCGCCGATACGTCGATGGCGTGCGTCGAGCTGAAGCTCGGTGAGATTTTGGATTCGCTTGTGAAAGTATAATCGTAAAGTTGCCCGCCGGTGGCGATGCCAGAATGGAAACGCCCGAACGGCCGGGCGTTTCTTTTTGGGTTGGCGCAACAGTTTCGTTTCTTTTCCATTCCACAGGATTTGGTATAATAAAAACAACGCAATTGTTCACCATACAATGGTACATCGATGTGAACATCGAAGGATATAGTTCTAGAAGGTCGGTGAAAAGGCGCTGATTCCCTTCATCAATGGGAGAATGAGTGAAAAACAGGATGGATGCAACAAAGTTTTTCTCATGGAGAAATGATATTGTACAGCCGTATACACGATGAAATCATCAGCCTCTTAGAGAGGTGGTGAAAAACGGCTGTTTCCCCTGATCGATGGGGAAGGTGTGAAAAGGAGTATCGATGCTACAGGGTTTTTCTATTTGAGAAACGGGGCTGGTAAGCTGCACTCTCTTACCATCACCGCGCTTCAAGATGGCTGGTGAAAAACGGTTGTTTCTTTTGAGCAATGGGGGAGCGTTTGAAAGACGA
>JAAROH010007934.1_pt1 | contig 22121 bp, 19 predicted proteins | sample 7248631 | NCBI WGS metagenome assembly JAAROH01 (sample SAMN09772309, study PRJNA484901) | compost metagenome | isolation source: Vermicomposting unit | place: India
CGCCCCGAGCCAGACTGCTTCAAGCTTCAACCACCGGCCGCGGGGCAGCGTGGGCCAAGGAGTGAGTCAGATTTGCACTTGGTCCCCCTGCCAAGTGAAAGTCCTTTGCAGTTGTCATCGCTACTGCGGCACCAGCCGCAGCAGCGTCACCTCCGGCGGGCAGAACAGCCGGATCGGGAGGTGGGCGGTGCCCACCCCCCGGCTGGTGTAGACCCGGCAGTGGGACGCCTGGTAAAATCCGGTGTGGTACTTGCGTCCCCCCGGCGGGAGGATCAGCGGGCCGACGACGGGCAGGCGGACCTGACCGCCGTGGCTGTGGCCGCTGATCATCAAGGCCACCCGGTGCTCCGGGCGGACGAGGGCGTCGGCGTAGTCCGGCTCGTGGCAGAGCAGGATGCGGACGGCCCCCGGCGGGGCGCCGGAGAGGGCCAGGTCCACGTCGGGTTTGCCCAGGGCCGGCTCGTCGACGCCGCCCACCCAGAGCCCGTCCGCCACCAGGACGCCCCGGTTCTCCAGGAGCCGCACGTTGGTCAGGGCCTTGCGGATCCGGCCGTCGTAGTAGTCCCAGTTGCCCAGGACGCCCAGCGCCCCCTGCACCGGTTCCAGGCACCAGTTGGCCTCCGCGACGTGGTCGTGGCTTCCGATGAAGTCGCCCACCGCCACCACGAGGTCGGGCCGCCGCTCCGCCAGTTGCTCGACCACCCGGCGGACCCACGCCGCCGGCGTCGTCGGGCCCACGTGCAGGTCGCTCAGCACCCCGATGGTGTAGCCCTCCAGATGGCGGGGCAGGCCGGGGACGGCGGCGGTCCGCTCCTCAAACCGGACCCGGCGCGTCTCGACGAACCGGCCGTAGCCGGTGAGCCCCAGCGTCAGGCCGATGAGGCCGACGGCGGCCCGGACCAGGAAGTGTCGGCGCTTCACCCTTGCGCACCCTCCTCGGGAGATCGCTGGTTCAGGGAATACTAGCCATTTGACGAAATGCGAGCCTCCGGGGTTGTCCGGGGCGGGCCAGTTGTACGAGTCCTTTCCCACAACCGAACGTGCGAAGGAGTGGTCGAGTTCATGAGTACCAAGCCGATCAAGGTCGTCTTCTCGGGCATGCAGCCCACCAGCGGGGTCACCCTGGGCAACTACCTGGGAGCCATGCGCAACTTCGTCAAGCTGCAGCACGAGGCCCAGTGCTTCTTCTGCGTGGTGGACCTGCATGCGCTGACCATCCCCCAGGACCCGGTCCAGCTCCGCAAGAACACCCTGGACATGGCCCGGCTGTACGTGGCGGCGGGCATCGACCCGGATGTGGCGACGATCTTCGTGCAGTCCCACGTCTCCGCCCACGCCGAGATGGGTTGGCTGATGGAGGTCAGCTGCTACTACGGCGAGCTGCAGCGGATGACCCAGTTCAAGGACAAGTCCGCCAAGGCCGAGGTGGTCACCACCGGCCTCTTCACCTACCCCGCGCTGATGGCCGCGGACATCCTGCTGTACGACACGACCCACGTGCCCGTGGGCGACGACCAGAAGCAGCACCTGGAGCTGGCCCGGGACATCGCCGTGCGCCTGAACAACCGGTTCGGCCGGGAGGTCGTGGTGGTGCCCGAGCCCTATATCCCGCCCCGGGAGGCCGGCGGCCGCATCATGTCGCTGCAGAACCCCACCCAGAAGATGTCCAAGTCGGATCCCGACGAGTCGGCCACCATCCACATGCTGGACACCCCGGACGCGATCCGGAAGAAGATCAAGCGGGCGGTCACCGACTCGGAGTCCGAGGTGCGGTACGACCCGGAGAAGAAGCCCGGCGTCTCCAACCTCATGGTGATCCTCTCGCTCTGCACCGGCATGTCGCTGGACGAGATCGCCGGCCGCTACACCGGGTACGGCCAGTTCAAGAAGGACGTGGCCGAGGCGGTGGTGGCCACCCTCGAGCCCATCCAGCAGCGGTACAAGGAGCTGTGTGAGCCCGGGGTGATCGAGGAGATCCTGGAGAAGGGGGCTCAGAAGGCGGAGGCCGTCTCCACGCCGGTGCTGCGCCGGCTGCAGGACGCCCTGGGGCTGCTCCCCCGGAAGCGGCCATGATCCTCGCGGAGATCCTGGCCGCCAAGGAGGCGGAGGTGGCCGCGGCCCGGCGGGCCCGGCCCCTGGCGGACGTGATCGCCGCCGCCCGCGCCGCCCCTCCGCCCCGGGGGTTCCTGCGGGCCCTGGGGGGACCGCCGTCCGGGGCCGGGGCGGGCGGGACCGAGGTCCGGGTCATCGCCGAGGTGAAGAAGGCCAGCCCTTCCAAGGGGGTGATCCGGCCGGATTTCGACCCGGTGGCCATCGCCCGGGCCTATGCCGAGGGCGGAGCAGCCTGCCTCTCCGTGCTCACGGACGAGCGGTACTTTCAGGGCTCGCTGGCGTACCTCGCGGCCATCCGGGAGGCGGTGGCGCTGCCGCTCCTGCGGAAGGACTTCATCATCGACGAGTACCAGGTCCACGAGGCCCGGGCGGCGGGGGCGGACGCCATCCTGCTGATCGTGGCGGCCTTCTGCGGCGACTGCGCCGGAGGCCGCACGCCGGAGGACCTGAACCGGCTGGCGGCGCTGGCGCGGGAGCTGGGCATGGACGTGTTGACGGAGGTCCACACCGCCGACGAGCTGGCCCTGGCGGTGGCGTCCGGCGCTCCGCTGATCGGGATCAACAACCGGGACCTGCGGACCTTCCACACCACGCTGGAGGTCACGGAACGGCTGGCGCCCCTGGTTCCGCCCGACCGGCTGCTGGTGAGCGAGTCGGGCATCTGGACCCACGACGACCTGCGCCGGGTCGCGGCCGCAGGCGCACGGGCGGTGCTGGTGGGGGAATCGTTGATGCGCCAGCCCGACGTGGCCGCCGCGCTGCGGGCGCTGCGGGGGTCGCCTGAAGGCTCGGTGCCGGACAACAGTTGAAAGGAGCGAATGCCGCATGTGGGTGAAGATCTGCGGCTTGCAGTTTATGAAGGACGCGGTGGCCGCCGTCGAGGCCGGGGCCGATGCCCTGGGCTTCGTCTTCGCCCCCAGTCGGCGGCAGGTGACCCCCGAGCGGGTCGAGGCCCTGATCAGCGGGCTGCCGCCGGAAACCGTGACGGTGGGCGTCTTCGTGGACGCCCCGATGGAGGAGATCCGCCGGGCCGTAACGCTGTCCGGGCTGAAGGCCGTGCAGCTGCACGGCTCCGAGCCGCCGGAGGCGATCGATCAGATCGGACTGCCGGTGATCAAGGCGATCCGCATCCGGGGGCCCGAGGACCTGGCCCGGCTGCCGGACTACCGCAACGCGGCGGGCCTGCTGCTGGAGCCCTACGTGGAGGGGCAGGCCGGCGGCACCGGCCAGACGCTGGACCCGACTCTGGTCCGCTGGGCGGCCCAGACCCTGGAGCGGGCCGGCGTGCCGCTCGCCGGCCCCGACGAGCCGCTGACCCCCGGCCGGCCCAAGCTGATCCTGGCCGGCGGGCTGACCCCGGACAACGTGGCCGACGCCATCGCCAGGGCCCAGCCGGGCGGGGTCGACGTCTCCAGCGGCGTCGAGAACGGGGGCGTCAAGGATATCAACAAGATCTACGCCTTCGTCGCCGCCGCCAAGGGGGTGGCGCGATGACAGGCGCCGTGCCCGACGCCCTGGGCCACTTCGGCCCCTTCGGCGGCCGCTACGTCCCCGAGACGCTGATGGCCGCCTGTATCGAACTGGAAGAGGCGTACCGGCGCTACAAGGACGACCCCGAGTTCCTGGAGGAGCTCACCTATTACCGGAGGCAGTACGTGGGCCGGCCAACGCCGCTTTACTTCGCCGAGCGGCTGACCCGGCACGCCGGCGGGGCGAGGATCTACCTGAAACGGGAGGACCTGAACCACACCGGCGCCCACAAGATCAACAACGCCCTCGGCCAGGCCCTGTTGGCCCGGCGGATGGGCAAGAAGCGCATCATCGCCGAGACCGGCGCCGGCCAGCACGGCGTGGCCGCGGCCACCGTGGCGGCCCTGTTCGGGATGGAGTGCGACGTCCACATGGGGGAGGTGGACGTGGCCCGCCAGCGGCTGAACGTCTTCCGCATGCAGCTGCTCGGGGCCCGGGTGATCCCGACCCGGTCGGGGTCCCGCACCCTGAAGGACGCCACCAACGAGGCGATCCGGGACTGGGTGACCAACGTGGAGACGACCCATTACGTGATCGGCTCCGCGGTGGGGCCGCACCCGTACCCGATGATCGTGCGGGACTTCCAGGCGGTGATCGGCTACGAGACCATGAGCCAGATCCAGGAGGCGGAGGGGCGGCTGCCCGACGCGGTCGTCGCGTGCGTGGGCGGGGGATCCAACGCCATCGGGATCTTCCACCCCTTCGTGCCCTTCCCCGAGGTCCGGCTGGTGGGGACGGAGGCCGGCGGCCTGGGGATCGGCAGCGGCAAGCACGGGGCGACGCTGAGCGGCGGCGGTGAGGTGGGCGTCTTCCACGGCGCCCGCACCTACCTGCTGCAGGATGCGTACGGCCAGGTGCAGGAGGCCCACTCCATCTCCGCCGGGCTGGACTATCCCGGCGTGGGGCCGGAGCACGCCTACCTCCGGGACACCGGCCGCGCCGAGTACGTGGCGGTGACGGACGAGCAGGCCTTGGAGGCCATGCAGCTGCTCAGCCGGACCGAGGGGATCATCCCGGCCCTGGAGTCCAGCCACGCCGTGTACTACGGCGTCCGCCTGGCCGCCGGGATGGCGCCGGACCAGATCGTGGTCATCAACCTGTCGGGGCGGGGTGACAAGGACATGGCCGAGGTCGCCCGCATCCTGGGGGGTGAAGGGGCATGAGCCGCATCGCCGAACGGTTCGCCCTGCTGCGCAGTCGGGGGGAGAAGGGGCTCATCGCCTACCTGGCCGCCGGCGACCCCTCCCTGGCCACCACCCGCAGGCTGGTGCACGCCCTCGCGGAGGCGGGGGTGGACATGGTCGAGCTGGGCCTGCCGTTTTCCGACCCGCTGGCCGACGGTCCGGTGATCCAGGCGGCCAGCCAGCGGGCCCTGGCGGCCGGCGCCAACACCGATAATGTGCTGGAACTGGTCGCGGCATTGCGCGCCGACGGGTTGCAGATACCGCTGCTGATCATGACATACTACAACCTGGTGTTGCGGCCGGGGGTTGAGAACTTCTGTCACCGTGCGGCCGCAGCCGGGGTCGACGGCCTGATCCTGCCCGACGTGCCGGTGGAGGAGAGCGACGAGATCCGCGCCGCGGCCGGGGCGGTAGGGCTCGACCTCATCCAGTTCGTCGCCCCCACCTCGCCGCCGGAGCGGATCCGGCGGGCGGCCGAGCTGGCGCGGGGGTTCATCTACGCCGTGTCGTCCACCGGCGTGACCGGCGTGCGGGACCGGCTGCCGCCGCAGCTCACCGCCATGGTGGAGGCGGTGAAGGCGGTCACCGACACCCCGGTGGCGGTGGGCTTCGGCATCTCCCGGCCCGAGCAGGTGCGCCAGGTGACGGCCGTGGCTGACGCCGCCATCGTCGGATCGACCTTCGTGCGCCACTGCGGCGAGGGGCTGCCGGAGCATGAACTGGTGGAGCGGGTGCGGATCCTGGCGGAGGAGCTGAAGGCGGGCACCCGGCCTGGTACGGGATGGGACAGCCGGTTTGTGAAAAACGAGGCTTGACGACGCCGTGGTACCGGTGTACACTAGGCTTCAATATTGTAAAGCAATGAGCGGGAGAAGTAGACCCAAGGCCGGAGAGCTGCAGAGAGCCAGCGGTTGGTGCAAGCTGGCGCCGAAGGCGGGTTCGAATACACCCGTGAGCGTAGGCTGAACGACTGGCGCATCCCGTCGGGCCGGCGGACCTGAACGAGGGAGTCGGTCCGGTGGCGGACCACAAGCCGCCGGGTGCGCGCGTCCAGTAGGTACACCGGCACGCCCCCGTTACCAAGGGCGGAGGGGATGATGGTCCCCGGAACGAGTGGGTCCGCGCCGGAGCGGACCAAGCAGGGTGGTACCACGAAAGCCTTTCGGCTTCCGTCCCTACACGGGATGGAAGCCGTTTTGCTTTCCCGTGAAACCAGCAGGAAGGGTGAGGTGTTGAGCGGTGATCATCGTCATGCGGAAAGGCGCCACCGAGGCGCAGGTCAGCGACATCGTGGAGCGGGTTCGGGCGGCGGGATTCGGCGTGCACCTCTCCCAGGGGGAAGAGCGGACGATCATCGGGGCGATCGGCGGCGACCGGGCGGTGCTGGCCGACCTGAACCTGGAGGCCGCCCCCGGCGTCGAGCGGGTGACCCCGATCTCGAAGCCCTACAAGCTGGCTTCGCGGGACTTCCATCCGGAGGACACGCTGATCCGCATCGGCGGTACCACGGTGGGGGGCAACGACTTCTGGGTCGTGGCGGGGCCCTGCTCCGTGGAGGGGCGCGAGCTGCTCCTGGAGGCGGCCCGCCTGGTCCGGGACGGCGGCGCCCACGCCCTCCGGGCCGGCGCCTTCAAGCCCCGGACCAGCCCGTACTCCTTCCAGGGGCTGGGCGAGGAAGGACTGGAGTACCTGGCCGAGGCCCGGGCGGTGACCGGGCTGCCGGTCGTCACCGAGGTCATGGACACCCGGGACGTGGAGCTGGTGGCCGAGTACGCCGACGTGCTGCAGATCGGCACCCGGAACATGCAGAACTTCAGCCTGCTCCGGGAGGTCGGCCGGGCGAACAGGCCCGTGCTGCTGAAGCGGGGCATGTCGGCCACCATTGAGGAGTGGTTGATGGCCGCCGAATACGTGATGAGCGAGGGCAACCACCAGGTGATCCTGTGCGAGCGGGGCGTGCGCACCTTTGAGACGGCCACCCGCAACACGCTGGACCTGTCCGCCGTGGTGGTGGCCAAGTCGCTGACCCACCTGCCGGTGGTGGTGGATCCCAGCCACGGCGTGGGCAGGCGGGACTTCGTGGTGGCGCTGGCCCGGGCGGCCGCGGCCGCCGGCGCGGACGGGATCCTGGTGGAGGTGCACCCGCGGCCGGACGAGGCCAAGTCCGACGCCGCCCAGACCATCGGACCCGCCGCGTTCCACCAGATGATGCACGACGTGGCCGCCATCCTGCAGGTGCTGGGGCGGCGGCTGCCTGCCGCTGCGGCGGTCCATGTCTAGCGGATTCGGCACCGTCGCCATCTGGGGCGTCGGGCTGATCGGCGGCTCCATCGGCATGGCCCTGCGCCAGCGGGGTCTTGCCGACGAGGTGATCGGCATCGGCCGGCCCGCGACACGGGCTGCAGCGGCGGATGCCTCGGGCCCGGGCGGTGGTGCCGGCGCCTGGGAAGTGCCGGAAGCGGTGCGGCTCGGGGCGGTGGATCGCATGGTCACCGACCCCGCGGCCGCCCTGGCCCGGGCCGACCTGGTGATCCTGGCCATGCCCGTTCAGCCGATGATCGACCTGGCCCCTCAGGCCGCACCGCTTTTCCGCCCGGGCACCGTCGTCACCGACGTCGCCTCCGTGAAGGAGGCGGTGGTGGCGGCCTGGGAGCGGCACCTGCCGGACGGGGTCGCCTTCGTGGGCGGCCACCCGATGTTCGGAAGGGAACGCTCCGGCGTCGCCTGGGCGTCGGCGGACCTCATCCCCGGCTGCCGCTGGGTGCTGACGCCCGGGCAGCGCGCGGTCACGGTGCTGAAGGCCGGGCGCAGCGGAGCGGGGGTGTCGCCGCTGGAGCTGGTGTGGGACCTGGCGGCGGCGCTGGGCGCCCTGCCCGTGGTGATGTCGCCCGCGGAGCACGATCGGCGCGTCGCCGGGGCCTCGCACTTGCCCCAGCTGGTGGCCACGGCCCTGGCGGCCGCGGCCCTGGACCTGGACGAGACGCAGCCGGGCACGCTGGAACTGGCCGCCGGGGGCTTCCGGGATGCCACCCGCATCGCCGACAGCCCCGCGGCGCTCTGGCACGAGATCTGGGCCAATAACCGGCCCGCGCTCCGGGAGGCAGTCGCGGCCTTTCGGGGCGTGCTGGCGGACCTGGAGGCGGCGGTGGACGCGGGGGACTTCAGCGCCCTGGCCGCCGTGTTCGAGCGGGCGCACGCCGCCCGCCGCCGGGTCGGCGGCCGCACGGGCGGCCCGGCGTGAGCGACCTGTCGGGCACGCCCGGGCGGCGGCCGCGACGGGAAGGCTGCGCGCCTCCGCCGGCCTGTTTCGGCCGTGATGGACAATGATCCGGCAGACTGCACATGCTTCATGCCTGAGATGATGCAGTCAGGGCCGGAAAGGCCTTTGATACAATGGGAAACGGTCTCCGCTGTCTGCATCAGGAATCGGCTGTTATCTTGGCTGCGCTTTCCCGGACGGTGTCAACCCGATTGTGTCAGCCGGACGGCAGCCGCCTCGCGACACCGGGCGGGGAAACGTGCGTCGGGCCTTCCGGGGTCAGATCCGGATTTGGCCCCGGGGTGCGGCAGCGGAGAGGGAGGGATTCCATGGACGTCAGGGTGTACCCGGCCACCCGGCTGGAGGGGACGGTCAACCCGCCGTCCTCCAAGAACTACACGACGCGGTACCTCCTCGCCGCCGCCCTGGCGGAGGGCGAGTCGCTCATCCGTTACCCGGCCGAGAGCGAGGATGCTGCCGCGCTGAAGCGGTGCCTCGCCGACCTGGGCGCGGAGCTCATTCCCGACGGTCCGCACCTGCGGGTGCGGGGGTTCGGCGCCAACCCGCGCAACCCCGGAACCCTGAACCCGGGGAACGCCGGGGCGGTCCTGCGCTTCTTGATGGCCGTCTGCGCGGCCACCCTGGACGAGATCACCTTTGTCACCGACTACGCCGAGTCGCTGGGCAGACGGCCCCACGGCGACCTGCTGGACGCCCTGGCGCAGCTCGGGGCACAGGTGGAGAGCCGGGAAGGGAGGCTGCCGATCACCATCCGCACGGGACCCCCGGCCGGAGCGGGCAGCCGCAGCGGCTGGGAACGGCCGCCGTCGGGCCGGGGCGGCCGGCTGCGGGGCGGCACGGTGCGGGTGAGCGGGTCGGTCTCCAGCCAGTACACGTCGGCGCTCCTCTTCGCCGCGCCGCTGATCGGCGAGGACGTGACGATCGAGGTCACGGGGGACATGAAGTCCCGCCCGCCCATCCGGCAGACGCTGCAGGTGCTCCAGGAGGCGGGGATCCGGGTGGAGGCCGGGGACGACCTCCGCCGGTTCCACATCCCCGGCGGCCAGCGGTATCGTCCCCGGGAGTACACGGTGCCCGGCGACTACCCGGGCGCCGCCGCGCTCATGGCCGCAGCCGCGGTGGTGCCCTCCGACGTGACGATCCCCCGGCTCTTCCCCGACGAGCAGGGGGAGCGGCAGGCGATCGACGTGCTGCGGGCGATGGGGGCCGATATCGCCCACGACGGGCAGCAGGTGCGGATCCGGGGGGGCAGGCCCCTAAGGGGTGTCCGGTTCGACGGCGACCCGTTCACGGACGCCGTGCTGGCCCTGACCGCCGCGGCCGTCCTGGCGGAGGGGGAGACAGTTTTCTATAATGTAGAGAATCTGCGCTACAAGGAATGTGACCGCATCTCCGACTACCGGGCGGAGTTGAACAAGCTGGGCGCCCGGGTGGCGGAGGAGCGGGACAAGCTGATCGTCCGCGGACGGCCCGAGGGGGTGGAGGGCGGGGTGACGGTGGAGAGCCGGATCGACCACCGGGTGATCATGGGGCTCACCATCGTTGCGCTGCGGGCCCGGGAGCCGGTGGTGATCCGGGACGCGCACCACGTGGCCAAGTCGTACCCGGCCTTCTTCGCGGATCTGCGCGGCCTGGGCGCCAGGGTGGAGGAGCACTGAGCCGAGGACAAGCTACCCACACAAACGAAACAAGTTTGTTTGTTCTCCCTTGCCAGCCATCAGAAGCCCCTGTTATCATGAACATAAACAGCCCTTCTTGGGGGGATGGGCGTGGATCGGCGGCTCTGGTGGAGGGCGCGGCTTTACCGGTGGGGGCAGGCGCACGACCGGTGGCTGCGCGTGGGGATGTTGCTTGGTTTCGTCGGACTGGCGCTGACCCTGGCTCTGCGCACGATCGCACCGCAGCTCTGGCCCGCGTGGCAGCTGCTGGCCATGGGCGGCTCGCTGGTGCTCGCCGGCGCAGGCTACGCGCTGCTGGGGGAGCAGACGACGGTGGTCGCCTACGCGCGCGGGGACAGCGACCAGTTTCCGACCGTTTCGCGCTTCGCCAGCGGGCTCCTGGCCTCCTTGGGCGGAGCCATTCTGGCCATGACGGGCCTGTCCGCCATGATGGGTTAGCCGTGTGTGTTTCGACGGCCATAAGGTACAGACCGGAGGTTCCATACGGGACCTCCGGCCTATTTTTGCACTATCCTCCGTTATACACTGATCGTCCAACCGATTCACGGACGCGATTTCGGGTTCGGTAGGAATGAACATGGGCACAAGGTGTTATTGTGGGGTAGCCCCGGGCTGTGGCAATCTTGCTGGGAACGGTTCAGTCACGTGCTTTCACGCCCCAGATCGAGGAGGGCAGAGGATGAAGCGGAACATCCCCGTTACCCAGGTTGAACGCGACTACCCCGCCGAAGAACGGCTGATCTCCGAAACGGACCTGCGCGGGATCATCACCACGGCCAACGCATCATTCTGCGCGGTGGCCGGCTACAGCCGGGAAGAGCTGGTCGGTAAGCCCCACAACATCGTGCGCCACCCGGACATGCCGAGCGCCGCCTTCAAGGACATGTGGGACACGATCCAGGCCGGCGAACGCTGGGTGGGGATCGTCAAGAACCGCTGCAAGAACGGCGACCATTATTGGGTGAAGGCCTTTGTCTCCCCCGTGCTGGAGGACGGCAAGATCATCGGCTACCGGTCGGTGCGGCGCAAGCCTACCCGGGAGGAGATCCGGGAGGCGGAGGAGCTGTACCGGCGGATGAACAGCGGCGAGCAGGGGCTGCTCGACACCCTGGGCGCCCTGCGCCGTCGGGAGAGCCTGGGGGAGCGGCTGGGCACCCTCGGGCAGGTGGCGCTCATGCTGGCCTGGCCGGCCGCAGTGGCCATCGCCATGGCGGTCGCGGCCACCGTGGGCCTGCCGCCCGCGGTGCTCTGGGCGATCGCCGGGATGGGCGGCATCGTCGGCGCCGGCCTGGGCGTGGCGATCTACCGGTGGCAGACCGCGCCCCTCGAGGCGCTGGCCAGGGTCGCGACGGCCTTTGAGCGGGGCGACCTCACGGCCCGCATCGACCTGCCCGGCCGGTCCCGCTACGCCCAGATCGCCCGGTCCATCAACCTCGCCCTGGACGGGGTGGAGATCGCCCTGGCCGATACCAGCCAGATGTTGGACGGGCTGCGGCGGGGCGAGTTCGGACGGCGGATCACCGTCACGCTGCCGGGTGAGATGGGGCTGATCAAGGAGTCGGCGAACCGGCTGGCGGAGGAGATCGAGGCCACCATCACCGCGCTGAACGCCCAGCTGGCGGCGCTGGCGGACGGGCAGCTGGACGCGCACCAGCGGGCCTTCACCGGCGAGGGCCACTTCCGCGAGGCCCAGGAGCGGGCAGCCGGAACGGCTGCCCGGCTGGCGACGCTGCTGAAGGAGATGGTGGCCTCGGTGCAGGCCCTGGCGAGGGGCGACCTCACCAGGACGCTGTCGTTTGACGCCAAGGGAGACCTGGCCATTCTGATCAAGCAATACAACGCGGCGCTCACCGCGCTCTCGGACACGCTCACCGCCCTGCAGCACCATGCGCATCAGGTGGCCTTCGCGGCCGAGGAGAACAGCCGGGCCGCGGCCCAGATCGCGGCCGGCGCCGAGGACCAGATGATCACGGTGGAGGAAGTGACGCGGGCCGTCCAGGAGTCGGGGGCTTCCATGGTGAGCCTGGCCGACGATGCCGAGGCGGCCAGCGGCAAGTCCAGCGCGACGGTGGAGATCGTCCGGAGCAGCCGCGCCGCGATGGAGCAGATGGTGTCGATCGTGCAGGCCATCGCCGCCAGCAGCCAGCAGATCAGCAAGTTCACCAACGTCATCGAGGAGATCGCCGCGCAGACGAACCTGCTGTCGCTCAACGCCGCGATCGAGGCGGCCCGGGCAGGCGAGCACGGGAGGGGCTTCGCTGTGGTCGCCCAGGAGGTGGGACACCTGGCCGCCAGCTCCGGCAAGTCGGCCAAGGAGATCCATCTGCTGGTGCAGCAGGCGGTGGAGGAGGCCAGGCGGGCGGCGGAGAGCGTCGCAGCCGTCAGCGGCGAGATGGACCGGATCGAGCAGGCGGCCCTGGAGAGCCACGAACTACTGTCGCGGATCGCCGCGGCCATCGAGGAGCAGGGCGCGACGATGCAGCAGATCGGCGAGCACGCCCGGCGGCTTTCGTCCATCGCGGAGTCCAACGCCGCCGCCACCGAGGAGTTGGCTGCCTCGGCGTCGGAGCTGGCGGGCATCGCCGAGGCCGCTTCGGCCGAGGTGGGCCGGTTCCGGCTGCTGGTGCATGCCACCGCGGAGAACGGGGCCCCGGATCGATCCGTCGCGCAGGGCTGACGCGAAAGCGCGCACATAGAAGACTCCCGGGGTACCGTGGCTATCCGGGCGCCGCTACCTGGGGGAAATGCAAACAGGGCGGTCCCGCCGTGCAAGGTGGGACCGCCCTGTCTGCATGCGCTGGCCGGCCTCCCGGCCCCAGGGGCACCGAGGTGGCCGCGGCCTGCGGGCGCGGGGCCGTGAACGAAGAAGGGAATTTTTATAGAACAAGGAGGAATTTGGGTGGTAATATGGTATTTCTTTCCTCTAACCTCACTCGGGGAAAGGAGGACGAGAGATGAGACACCGCCGTGTGTTGGTTGTGCGGGCCGTCGCGCTGGCGACCGCCCTGTCCGTGGCGCTGGCCGGATGTGGACGCGCCTCCCGCGGACCGGAAGGCGGGGAGGGGGCATCGGGAACCGACTCGGCGCGCCAGAGGCCGGTGGTCGTGCTGCAGGGGGTGGATGCCACCACCCTGGATCCGGCGGGGCACGCGGAGACACCGGCTTATAACATTCTCAACAACATCTACGACACCTTGATCTACCGGAACCAGGATATGAAGCTGGAGCCCGGCCTGGCCACGGAGTGGCGGACGCTGAACGACACCACCTGGGAGCTGAAGCTCCGCGAGGGCGTCCGGTTCCACAACGGCGACCCGTTCAACGCCTACGACGTCAAGGCCACCATCGAGCGGATCATCGACCCGGAGGAGGCGTCGCCCCGGCGGAACAACCTCTCCGCGGTCCAGGAGGTGCGGGTGATCGACGACTACACGGTGCACATCATCACCTCAGTGCCCTACCCGATCCTGCCCAACCGGCTGGCCAATGAACACGTCATCAGCGCCGAGTACCTCGCCGAGTACGGCAAGGAGCACCTGGCCAATAACCCCATGGGAACCGGCCCCTACAGGTTTGTCCGCTGGGTCAAGCAGGAGGAGGTGGTCCTGGAGGCCAACCCCGACTATTGGCGCGGGGCGCCCCAGATTCAGCAGGTGATCTTCCGGCCCGTGCCCGAGGCGGCCACCCGCATCTCCCAGATCCAGACGGGGCAGGCCGACATCGCCGTCAACATCCCGGCCAATCAGGTGGAAGCGCTGCGCAACGACTCCAGGGTCCGGATCGTGGAGGTGCCCAGCGTCCGGGTGATCTACGTGGCCGTTCAGACCCGCAGGGGCGGCATCCTGGCCAACCCCACCTTCCGCCGGGCGCTGGCCCACGCCATCGACGGCGAGGCGCTGATCGAGAACGTGCTGATGGGCAACGGCTACCTGATGGCGACGGCGCTGACGCCCCAGCACTTTGGTTTCAACCCCGACCTCCAGCCCTACCGCTACGACCCGGACCTGGCCAGGCAGCTCCTGGCCGAAGCGGGGTATCAGGGGGAGGAGATCCAGTTCGACACGCCCAGCGGCCGTTACGCCATGGACAAGGAGATGGCGGAGGCCATTGCGGGCCAGCTGGCCCAGGTGGGCGTCAACGTGCGGATCCAGGTGAACGAATGGGGCAACCACGTAGACCTCATGACCTCCCGGGAACAGAAGGGCATCTACATCCTGGGCTGGGGCAATGCCACCTGGGACGCGGACGGCACCCTCTCCCCGCTGCTGTTCGGCGACGGCGCCTTCTCCTCCTATGAGTCGCCCGAGGTGGACGAGCTGATCCTGCGGGCGCGCTCGACCATGGACCCAGCCGAACGGGAGCGGCTGTACCACGAGGCCCTCCGCATGATCCACGAGGACGCGGCCCACCTGATCGACTGGCGGCAGAAGGACGTGTACGCCACCTCTACCCGAATCCACTGGCTGCCCCGGTCGGACGAGGAGATCAACCTGTTCTCGGCCACCTGGGCCGGCTGATGGCCTATGGGCCGTTACCTGGTTCGGCGGCTGGCCCACGCGGGCCTGGTGGTGATCGGGGTCACGTTGGTGGCCTTCTTCCTCACCCGCATGACCGGCGACCCTGTAAGGCTGCTGGCCCCCCTGGACGCGACCGAGGAAGAGGTGGAGCTCCTGCGGACGCAGCTGGGCTTCAACCGGCCCCTGTACGTGCAGTTCCTGGAGTACATGCGGGGGGTACTGGTGCTGGATTTCGGGGAGTCGCTCCGGCACGGCGAGCCGGCCATGCGCCTGGTCCTGGAGCGGATGCCCGCCACGCTGCAGCTCTCCCTGGCCGCGCTGCTGCTGGCCCTGGCCGTGGCCATCCCCATCGGGGTGGTGAGCGCCACCCGCCGGGGGGGCCTGCTGGACGGTCTGGGCACCCTGCTGGCGCTGCTGGGGCAGTCCATGCCGGTCTACTGGCTGGGGATCCTGCTGATCATCGTCTTCGGCGTGCAGCTCCGGTGGCTTCCGGCGGGCGGCAGGGCGGGCTGGACCTCGTACATCCTGCCCGCCGTGACGCTGGCGGCCTACACCTGCGCCAGCATCATGCGGTTGCTGCGCTCCAGTCTGCTCAACGTGCTGAGTCAGGACTTCATCCGCACCGCGCGGGCCAAGGGGCTGGAGGAGCGGAGGGTGATCTACCGGCACGCGCTCCGCAACGCCCTCCTGCCCGTGGTGACGGTGGTGGGGCTGCAGATGGGCTCGCTTCTCAGCGGCTCCGTGATCACCGAGACCATCTTCGCCTGGCCGGGGGTGGGGCGGTTCGTGGTGCAGGCGATCTTCAACCGCGACTTCTACGTGGTGCAGGCGGCGGTGTTCCTCTTCGCCCTGATCATCGTCGCGATCAACCTGGTGACGGACCTGGTCTACGCTCTCCTGGACCCGCAGATCCGCTACTCATAGGAGGTGAGGCCAGTGGCAGCGGCCCGTGAGCCGGACACCCGCCGCGAGGACGCCCGGACCGGGCGCAGGGTGCTGCGCCAGGCGTTGCGGCAACTGTGGCGGCGGAAGGTGGCTCTCCTGGGGGTGCTCATGGTCCTGGGGGCGGTGATCTGCGCCCTGTTTGCCCCCGTCCTGGCGCCGCACGACCCCAACGCCCAACAGGTTCAACTCCGGCTGCTGCCGCCCTTCTGGATGGAAGGCGCGCACCCTGCATATCCCCTGGGCACGGACCACCTGGGTCGGGACATCCTGAGCCGGCTGATCTACGGGGCCCGGGTGTCGCTCACCGTGGGGCTTTCGGCGGTGCTGATCGCAGGCGGCATCGGCACCGCGGCCGGGCTGGCGGCCGGGTACCTGGGCGGGGCGGTGGACGACCTGGTGGGGCGGCTGGGCGACGTGCAGCTGGCCTTTCCGTTCACGCTGCTGGCCCTGGTGGTGATGGCTGTCCTCGGCACGGGGATGGGCAAGACCATCGCCGTGCTCGGCATCACCGGCTGGGTCTTCTATGCCCGTGTGCTGCGCTCCGAGGTGCTCGCCCTGCGGGAGCGGGACTTCATCCTGGCCTCGCGCGCCCTGGGAAACCCCGGGTGGCGGACCGTGCTCCGGCACCTGTTCCCCAACGTCGCCGGCACGCTGATCGTGCTGGCGACGCTGGAGGTGCCCCGGGTGATCATCACCGAGTCGGCCCTCACCTTCCTCGGGCTGGGCATCCAGCCGCCCACCGTCACCTGGGGCGGCATGCTGGCCGACGCCCGCAACTACATCACCACCCACTGGTGGGTGGCCACCTTCCCGGGTCTGGCGTTGCAGCTGACGGTGCTGGGGCTGAACCTGACGGGCGACTTCCTGCGGGAGATCCTGGACCCGCGGCTGAACTCCTGACGTGCACGGTCGAGCAGGATGCCGCGGCCAGGTGCGCGGGGGGATGAAGGGAGCCGCACGGCTGATAGGTCTAAGCCTGTAGTCAACCGGCGGTGAGTCTGGGTGATCCGACATGTGGCAGCGTCGCCTGCACCGTGTATCAGCCTGGCTCGCGGCCGTCCTGCTCCTGGGTGCCCTCGTCCCTCCCGCCGCATCGGCCGCACCGGCGCCACGGTACACCGCCGGCGTCCGTATGAGCTGAGCAGAAAGAGCCTCTGTCCCGCCGCATGCGCGGCGGGACAGAGGCTCTGTTCGCTTCAGCCAGAGGTTCTGGCTACACCAGCTTCCGGATCCACGCCTCCCGGTCGCCCGGCAGGTAGTCGATGACCGGGATCTCGATCATCGTGTAGCACCCCGGCTTCTGCCGGGCGGCGGCCCGCAGCGCCGCCACCATGACCTGCGCGGTGAGCGCCGGGTTGTTGATGCGCATCTCGAACCGGAACAGCTGGTTGTGGGTGGCCCCGGAGACGCCCTTGCGCTCCATGACCACGCCGTGCCCGACGTCCATCAGCGCGCTGACCGACTCCACCTGCGTAACCCGGGTCTCGTCGCGCACGAAGTAGGGGTCGGTCTTGATCGCGCGCTCCACCTCGGCGAAGTCGGCTCCCGGCTCCAGTTCCACGTAGACCGCCCGCTTGTGTACGCCCATGCCGGCGGGAATCGTCATCGACAGCGCGTCCCGCACCCCGGGGATGGCCTTGACGGCCACGGAATGACCCATGGACATGCCCGGGCCGAAGTTGGTGTAGGTGATCCCCTTCGGCGCCATGAACTCCAGCAGGGCCCGGATGATCGAGTCGGTGCCGGGGTCCCAGCCGGCCGAGATCACCGCGGCCGCCCCGTGTTCCCGCGCGACCGGGTCGAGCCGGCGCCGCAGGTCCGCCAGGTCGCCGTGGATATCGTAGCTGTCCACCGTGTGGATCCCCCTGCGGAGCATCGCCTCCGCGTACTCCGGCACGGACCGGGTCGGCACGCACAGCAGGGCCCCCTGCACGCCCTCCAGCTGGCTGATGTCGGTCACCACCCTCACGCCCGTGAGCTCGGGCGGGGTGGCGGCCAGTACCTTGCGGCGGACGACCCCCACCAGCTCCATGTCCGGTGCGGCTTGAACGGCTTCGAGGGCGTAGCGGCCGACGTTGCCGTAGCCGACCACCGCCACGCGCAGCTTGTCCATCGCTGGAAACTCCTCCTCCAGTTCGATTAACGTTCATTCTACCCTTCCGGCCGGCGCTATGCCAGTGCCATGCACCCCTGTATGGAAGTCGGCTCGCTAGACAGGTAATTGGGAAGGTATGGCGAATTCTCTCGTTACTGACCAGGCAGGGGGAGTGTTGTCATGAACATCCCGGTCCGCCGGTACCTGCGGCTGCTGGTGCGCTACCTCAGGCCCCAGTGGGCACAGATGGCATGGCTCGCGCTGCTGCTGGTCACCAGTATCGGCCTGCAGCTGATCAACCCGCAGATTCTCAGGCGGTTCCTGGACACGGCGGCCGGCGAAGTGTCGGGGGGGCCGTCGCTGGTCACCCTGGCGCTGGCCTTCATCGGAGTGGCCTTCGCCGTGCAGGCGGTGACCGTGCTCGCCCGCTACCTGAGCGAGTCGGTCTCCTGGCGGGCGACCAACGAGCTGCGCGCCGACCTGGCCGAGCACTGTCTGCGCCTGGATCTGGGCTTCCACAAAGGCCGGACGCCGGGGGAGATGGTGGAACGGATCGACGGCGATGTGACGGCGCTGTCCCAGTTCTTCTCGCAGCTCTTCATCGGTGTGCTCGCCAACCTCGTGCTCATGCTCGGCATCCTGGTGCTCCTCTTCCGCGAGGACTGGCGGGCCGGCGTGGCGATGACGCTCTTCGCGGCGTTCACGCTGTGGGTGCTCGGCAGGATTCACGAGCTGTCCGTACCGGTGTGGACCCGGCAGCGGCAGGCCTCCGCCGAGTTCTACGGCTACCTGGGCGAGGTGCTGTCGGGGACGGAGGCGATCCGGGCCGGCGGCGCCCGGGGCTGGGCGCTGCACCGCTTCCTGCGCAACGTCCAGGAGTTCTACCGGCAGAATCTGGCCGCCAGCATGATGTTCTGGCTGACGTGGAGCACCTCCATCGTCACGTTTGCCGCGGGAGCCGCGCTGTCGCTGGGCGTCGGGGCGTGGCTGTACGCGCGCGGCGGGGTGACCGTGGGCACGGTCTACCTGCTCTTCCACTACACGGAGCTGCTCCGCCGCCCCATCGAGCAGATCCGCACCCACCTGCAGGAGCTGCAGCGGGCCGGGGCCGCGGTGGAGCGGGTGGAGGAACTCTTCGCCCAGCGCACCCGCGTACCGGACGGCCCGGGGCGGGCGCTGCCCCCGGGGCCCCTGTCGGTGGAGCTGGTTGGCGTTTCGTTCGCCTACGAGCCCGGCGCGCCGGTGCTCAGGGACGTGGATGTCCGGATCGAGCCGGGCGAGGTGGTCGGGCTCCTCGGCCGGACCGGCAGCGGCAAGTCGACCCTGGCCCGGCTCCTGCTCCGCTTCTATGACCCCGATGCCGGGATCGTGCGCCTGGGCGGGGTGGACCTGCGGGAAGCCACCGTCGCCGGCGTACGGGCCCGGGTCGGGTTCGTGACGCAGGACGTGCAGCTGTTCGCCGGCACCGTGCGGGACAACCTGACGTTCTTCTCCCCGGAGGTCAGCGACGGACGGCTGCTGGCGGTGTTGGAGGAGCTGGGCCTGGGGCCGTGGCTGCAGTCGCTGCCCCAGGGGCTTGACACCCCGCTGGAGTCAGGGGGCGGCGGCCTCTCCGCCGGCGAGGCACAGCTGCTGGCCCTGGCCCGGGTGTTCCTGGCCGATCCCGGCCTGGTGATCCTGGACGAGGCCTCGTCCCGTCTGGATCCCGCTACGGAGTCGCTGGTGGAGCGGGCGGTGGACCGGCTGCTGGAGGGGCGCACGGGCATCATCATCGCACACCGGCTGGCGACGGTGGAGCGGGCGGACACGATCCTGATCCTGGAAGACGGGCGGGTGGTGGAGTACGGCCCGCGGGCGGAGCTGGCGGCGGATCCGGCCTCTCGCTTCTTCCGGATGCTGCGGGCCGGGCTGGAGGAGGTGCTGGTCTGATGTCCACCTGGCGCTTCGTCTGGGGGCTGATCACCTACCGGCCGTGGGTGTACCTGGCGGCCGTGGTCTCCTTCACCGTGGCCTACATCCTGCCCGTGGTTCCCGGACTGCTGACCCAGGCCTTCTTCGACCGGCTGACGGGGGCGGCGCCGGTGGCGCTCGACCCCTGGGCGATCATCGCCCTGCTGATGGCGGCCGCGGTGGCGCGCGTCGCCGCGCTGGCCGCCGGGTTCTTCGCTTCGGCCACCGGCCGGGAGTCCATGGCCAACCTGCTGCGCCGCAACGTGCTGGAGCGCATCCTGGAGATGCCCGGCGCCGCCGCCCTGCCCGAGTCGCCGGGCGAGGCCCTGAACCGGCTCCGGGACGACGTGCTCCATGCCGAGGAGACCGCGGACTTCATGCTGGACGTGGTGGGCCAGACCACCTTCGCCGCGGTGGCCCTCTCCATGCTGCTGCGGATCGACGCCCGGCTGACGGTGCTGGTGTTCCTGCCCCTGGCCCTGGTTCTCGTCGTCACCCGGGCGGTGGGACGGCGGATCCTCCAGAACCGACGCTGGAGCCGGGAGGCGACGGCGCGCGTCACCGCGCTGATCGCCGAACTGTTCGCCTCGGTGCAGGCGGTGCAGGTGGCGGGGGCGGAGTCGCGGGTGGTCGCCCACCTGCGCCGCCTCAACGACGAGCGCCGCCGGGCGATGGTGGCCGACCGGCTGCTGACGCAGGTGCTGGAGTCGATCGCCTTGAACGCCTCGTCGGTGGGCACCGGCCTCATCCTGCTGCTCGGGGCCCGCACGATGGCGACCGGCCAGTTCACCGTCGGCGAGTTCGCCCTGTTCGTCTACTACCTGGGGTACGTGGCCGACTTCACCCACTTCGCCGGCCGCTGGCTGGCCCTGTACCGGCAGGCGGGGGTGGCGAAGGATCGGCTGTTGGCGCTGCTCCAGGGGGCGCCGCCCACGAGCTTGCTCCGGCGGACCGAGATCCCGCTCCGCGGGCCGGTGCCGGTTCCGCCCGAGCCGCCGCCCCCGCCCGCAGAGCCGCTCCGGGAGCTGCGGACGGAGGGGCTGACCTACCGCTACCCGGACAGCGGCCGGGGCATCGAGGGCGTGAGCCTCACCATCCCCCGGGGCAGCTTCACCGTCATCGCAGGCCGGGTGGGCTCCGGCAAGACCACGCTGCTCCGGGTCCTCATGGGCCTGCTGCCGGCGCAGGCCGGCACGGTGTACTGGAACGGAGAGCCCGTTGCGGATCCCGGGTCCTTCATGGTGCCGCCGCGCTGCGCCGCGACCCCGCAGGTGCCGATCCTCTTCAGCGGCACCCTGGCCGAGAACATCCGCATGGGGCTGGACGCGACCGAGGCGGAGGTGGCGGCGGCCGTCTACGACGCGGTGCTGGAGCGGGACCTGGCGGGAATGGAGGACGGACTGGAGACCCAGGTGGGCGCACGAGGCGTGCGGCTTTCGGGCGGGCAGGTCCAGCGTACCGCCGCAGCCCGCATGTTCCTGCGGAGGCCGGAGCTGCTCATCATGGACGATCTCTCCAGCGCCCTGGACGTGGAGACCGAGCAGATCCTGTGGGAGCGGCTGTTCCGCCAGCGGGACGTCACGTGTCTGGTGGTCAGCCACCGGGAGGCGGCCCTGCGCCGGGCGGACCAGATCATCCTGCTGAAGGACGGACGGGTGGTCGACCGGGGGACCCTGGACGAGCTGCTGGCCCGGTCGGCGGAGATGCGGGCGCTCTGGCAGGCCGGCACCAGCGAACAGGGGCGGGGATGATCCCCGCCCCTATGGCTGTCTAGTCGTCCTCGTCGCCGGAGCCGTCGTCCTCGCCCGAGCCGTCGTCCTGCCAGAAGGCAGCCAGGGTGCCCCGGTCGTCGCGGGAGAGAGCGAAGAAGACCACTGCAAGGATCAGGTTCTCCGAGACGCCTGCACCGTCGAGCCGGCGGACGAGCCGGAACAGCTGCCGCAGCTGGCGGCGAATCCTGCTGCTTGCCACGCGGATCTCCCTCCTGCGAACAGGTCGGCACGCACCGTCCCGCTGTCCTTACGGCCTGCTGAGGGGCCGCCGTGCAGCGGAAGGGAGCGGCCGCCGGTGCTTATGTTATGTAACCCCTGCTGCGGGAGTGCACGACGTGGGGGAAAAACGGCGCCCGCGGCGTCGATTGGGCCGGACGGCCGGCAGGAAGGCCGGCAGAAAGAACGGGACGCCCGGGCGATGGCCTGCACGCATGCCGATGAAGACGACGGCCGCGGCGATGACGACGATGATGACGATGGCAATAACGATGGCGATGATGATGGCGATGACGATGGCGATGACGATGGCGATGGCGATGACGATGGCGATGAACACCGCAGCCATGCCCACGACAGGCCCCTGTGGAAGCCCGGCAACGGCAGGCAGACGAGCAGCCGCGGAAACAAGTGGCAGAAGGAGCGCCTGAGGGCGCATGACGCGCAGCGCCGCTGCAGCGGGAAAGCCCGCCGCAGCGGCGCCGGCGCATCTTCAGGGGTCACCTCCCTCCGGTGCGACCGCGGCGGCCGGTCGGTGCGATCAGGCCGGCAGCACCGCGACGGCGCACCCTTGGCAACAGATTCCTTGCATGAGGTTGACCACTTCGATGCAGATTACAGGCAACGACATAACCAGGAGGCACAGATCGATGCCAGGGAACAATAACTCGATCCTCGTTTCGCAGGCTCGCGCCGCGCTGGAGCAGATGAAGAACGAGACCGCGGCGGAGCTCGGCATCCAGAACTACGCGCAGCAGTACAAGGGCGACCTGCCCAGCCGGGTCAACGGTTCCGTGGGCGGGTACATGGTCAAGAAGATGATCGCCCTGGCCGAGCAGCA
>JAAROH010007935.1_pt1 | contig 22065 bp, 21 predicted proteins | sample 7248631 | NCBI WGS metagenome assembly JAAROH01 (sample SAMN09772309, study PRJNA484901) | compost metagenome | isolation source: Vermicomposting unit | place: India
GCTACGCCCTGCACATTCCTTGAGGATGGGAGACTTCTTTCGGAAATCCGTTAAATTGTCTTTCATCATAGGCGGCCGGAAAATAGTCTGCCATCGAGTACAGCATTGGATGGTAATACTCAGTTCGACTATTTTCATTATCCTCATAGTAGGGACTGTAACTTTGATACATAAGCATCTCTCCTCTTCCTTTCCATTCACTTCATCATATTCATTTAGTCATCTACCCATCAACTTGTACCTAAGAATTGTGTGTTTGCCTATTTCCCGAGATTCTTTCAATGTTCATTCGTAAATTTGTTATGTTGTTTTAGCTAAGATGAATTTTATGAAAAGGACTCACGAAATCCAGTTTCACTTGAATATGCTTCAATTTCATGTATAATAATTTTTAAGTATATAGGTAAAATTGTTTTCTAGGGTTCCGCAATGATTATGTTGGTCCGGTCCGAGAGAAAACTCACAGTTCTATAGCTGTGCCACGGAGGGATAAAAGCCCGGGAGAAACTGAATTCAACAGTTTACTCTCAGGGCTTTTTTGTAGCACAAAACTGGAGGTGCGTTTTAATGAATCAACAATGGATGCGAGTCATTATAGCAGCTATTTTGGAAATATTTTGGGTGATTGGTTTAGCCCATGCTGATAGCTTTTGGACTTGGACAGGAACAATAGTGGCTCTAATTCTCAGCAATTACCTAATGATCACAGCTGCACAAGTTCTTCCTGCCGGGACGGTTTACGCAGTTTTTGTCGGATTAGGAACAGTAGGTACGGTGATTTCAGAGATTCTTTTCTTTAGTGAACCATTTAGGTGGGAAAAAATCTTATTAATATTCCTATTATTAATCGGCGTAATTGGCTTGAAATTAGTCACAGATCATCAAGTTGAAGAAGGAGAAAAAATGTGATGGCTTGGTTTTCATTAATTTTGGCAGGCTTATTTGAAGCATTTGGTGTGGCGATGATCAATCAATTGCAGAAAACGAGAAATTGGCAAACGATCGTTTTATTAATTCTTGGATTTGGTTGTAGTCTGCTATGTTTAGGTTATTCATTACGATTTTTACCAATGGGAACAGCTTATGCCATTTGGACAGGAATCGGTGTCGTTTTTGGTACCTTAATCGGAATGTTTATTTATGGAGAGTCGAGAAATTGGAAAAGGGTCCTGTTTATTGCGATTATTTTATGTTCGACTATTGGCTTAAAACTTGTCTCTTAATTAAAAATGCTTCTATTTAAACATGGTCTATCATATTCCTCTGTAATTCATAATTTTTTTAAAAATAATTACATCCAATAAATTTCTGATATTGTGGTATAATCTATCAATAACTGCTGTTTGGGTTTAATTTTGGAGGAACATATGAAACAAAAAACTTAATTAAAAAGTATGATAAGCAAGTAACGATGTATGAAAAAAATCGGGAAAATCCAAACATGGCTGCATGGAGAAGGAAAATCATAAATTCGGCCTATGGTAACATTCTTGAGGTTGGTATTGGAGTGGGCGCGAATTTTTCCCATTATAACAAAGAGAAAGTTCATGTGACAGGGGTAGATTTTAGCGCTGAAATGATCAAAAGTGCAAAAAAGGCTGCATCCCGGTATCAAATCGATACAGATTGATCCATGCAGATTTGGATGATTTGGACTTTTCACCAGAATCCTTTGATTGTATTGTATCTACACTAACATTATGCAGCTATCCGGATCCCGTTAACACCTTAAATAAATTTAACAGTTGGTGTAAAAATGATGGCAAAATTTTACTTTTGGAACATGGCCTTAGTCACAACCCCTTCTGGTCTTTAACACTCAAAGCGATTGATCCTATCTACTCAAGAATCGCTGGCTGCCATTGCAATCGCAATATCCAAAAGATAGTCGAAAACTCTAACCTAGAGGTTGAACTAATGGAACGACATTGGGGCGGAATTCTTTACTTAATTTGGGCAAAGCCAGGATTAAAGCCCAAGGAAACTGTATAAGGTATAACAGTTTTCTCCCGGGCTTTCCATTGTTTGCCATAATACGATTTTTTATGATCTTTTATCTAAATTTTCCTGTGCCATTTTGACAAGTTCTTTCACCATGCTACCGCCTAATCTGCCGCCTACTTTCCCTGCTTGCTCGGCAGTTAATTTTCCATTATAGCCTTGTTTTAATGGCACGCCTACTTCCGCTGCAGCCTCAAATTTTGCTTGTTCTGGATTATTGGTCCCAGCTACTTTTGCTTTTAATTGATCCAGACCTTTCCTTGCTTCCGGTACTAATATTTTATTTCTTCGTGGCATATATCCCCCTCCTCTCCTTTATTATGTCCAGAAGAGGGCGGGGCTATTTGTTGGTCATTTTGCTTTTTAAAAACAGGCAGAATGTTGTTTTTAGGTAACAGGACAGCATTAACATTTTTAGTTAAAAAATAAAACCAAATTTCAGAAAGTATTTTAATTATTTATATTTTTATGATTCTCCTCACATTAAAAGCAAAAGGAATCAAGGTCCCAGTTTTGCCAATGGAGCGCAGCACTACCATCGACGGAGAGAAGGCAATGGGTACAAGTACTTTCAGAATAAAAGCGGCTCGTAAACACTTTTTCCCCGTTATTCAAAAATATTTCTACTGAAGAATGGTCCTGTAAAATATGAATATGTTTGACTGTTTCAACTAAGCATTTTCGTGTTTCTTTTTCGGATCTGTCAAAACGGATACGTTCAAAAGTAACGACACCTTGGTCTTTAAAATAAGTCAGTTTCCAATTTCCTTGTAAATGAAGACTAAGTTCTTTTCCCTCAAACTTGTTAATTTTTATCATTATTTCTTGAAGTTGTGTATGAGTGGGAATTTCTTTTTGTTCATGGACCAAATTAAAACAAGCTTCAAAATGATTCCTACGCAACGTCTTCAGTTCATTAACCGGTCTTTGATAAATCTTTCCCTCTTTTACCCTTAACTCTCGCGGGATTGTTAACGCATGTAGCCAATCGTTTTGGACTGTTGGATGGTTCTGTTCTTGCTCATCTCCCATCCCCATCCAGGCAATTAATATGCGCCTCTTTTTATTGTCTGCAAATGTTTGTGGAGCGTAAAAATCAAAACCATAATCAAGTTCCTGAAACTTACCATGTTCAAACCTTTTCGTTTGTCTGTTCCAACTCCCGATAATGTAGCCGGATTGGTATAAGTTTTGAAACTGATACTGTTGTGACTCCAGTCCTTGTGGAGAGTATATCAATACATCTTTCCCATCAAGAGAAAAGAAATCTGGGCATTCCCACATATAGCCAAATTTATTTGACATAGAAATTCCAGGACCTGCTAATGGACCTTCCAGTTTCCATTGGAGCAAATTTAAAGAAGAGTATAATGCAACAGTTCCCTCTAATGACTCAGTTTGAGCACCAACCACCAGATACCATCTATCCTTTTCTCTCCATACTTTCGGATCACGAAAATCTGATGTATACCCTTTAGGTAATTCAATAATAGGACCTTTTTTTTCAAAATGTATCCCATCCTCAGAAACCGCTAAACATTGATACGATTCTCTGCCGCCATTGTCTGTTCGAACATTCCCGGTATAAAACAAATATAACTTTCCTTGATGCGTTAGCGCTGAACCAGAATAACAACCGTCTTTTTCAAACCATTCACTAGGGACCAAAGCAGGTGGATGCTCCTCCCATTGAATTAAGTCTTCTGAAGAAAAGTGTCCCCATGCTTTAAATGTATGTTTTGTGCCAAAGGGATTCCATTGAAAGAACACATGGTACTTACCTTTAAAATAAACTAAACCATTTGGGTCGTTCATCAAACCGACTGGTGGTGTTAAATGGAAGGCGAGCCTATATGGGTCCTTCATCTTTTTCGTTCGAACTTGCTCTAGTCTTTTGTTAATTTCCTCACGTAATTGTAGATCCTTATTCATAAATGAACTCCTTATCTCGTTGTCCTCTTTAGGAAAATTACATATAGAAAGTGAAGCGGTATTGAGTATATCTTGACTCTTTACCGCTTTATCAGACTTTAAAAATGGAACTTTATCAACTTGCTTTTGATTCTTGATTTTGTTCCGTTAACATTTTATCGGAAAATCCGAACAACCAAGTTAATATAAATGCTGTTGCAATTGCGACGATATTAACCAATAAATAGAGTAAAATTTGTCCATTTAAATAGAGAAGTGTACCAGGAATAACGGTAATAGCCATTCCAGTTGCTTTCAATCCTAAGATTGCTGAAAGGAAACCACCGACTCCTCCACCTATTAACCCCATAATAAATGGTTTGAAATAGCGTAAATTAACACCAAAAATTGCAGGTTCGGTAATTCCTAAAAATGCCGAGAAAGAAGAAGGTAGTGCTAATGCTTTCAATTTAGGCGATTTAGTTTTTAAACCAACTGCAAGAGCTGCGCCACCTTGTGCTGCAACAGAACATGTAATGATTGCATTATATGGGTTATTGCCAAACGCTTCGAGTAATTGAATCTCAAGCATATTAAAGATATGATGAACACCGGTGACAACGATTAATTGGTTAAGTCCGCCAATAATAAGTCCGCTAATACCAAATGGCCATTCTAATATTGACTTAAACACAGATAAGATGATGTTTTCGCTCGAATGGAAGATTGGTCCAATGATAAATAAAGCCAATGTGATCATGACTAACAATGTTAAAAATGGCGTTATAATCAAATCAAACGTTTCTGGAACACGTTTGCGGATCCATTGTTCTAATTTTGCACCGACAATACCAGCAATGAATGCAGGCAAAACCGAACCTTGGTAACCAACGACTGGAATAAAACCAAGGAACATTAATGGGCTTGCATCTCCGCCTGCTACAGCATATGCATTCGGTAACGCCGGATTTACAAGCATTAAACCTAGCACAAGTCCAATTACTGGGCTACCACCAAATACACGGAATGTGGACCAAGCAACAAGTGCCGGTAAAAAGGCAAATGCTGTATCTGTTAAAACTTCAGTAAATAGTATAAAGTTCTGTGAGATATCATCAGGAGTAAGACCAAATAAGCCTAAAATTTGTTCTTGCATGACAAGACCACGTAAACCCATAAATAAACCGGTTGCAACAAGTACTGGAATAATTGGGACAAATACATCACCAAATGTACGAATAGCCCGCTGAAGTGTACTCCCACTCTTTGCGGCCTCCTGGGCTTGTTCCGCTTTTGTCGTACCACTAATACCTAATTTCATTGCCTCTTCGTACATCCGGTTAACTGTACCAGTTCCAAAAATAACTTGATATTGACCAGAATTAAAAAATGCCCCTTTAACTTTATCAAGGTTCTCAACCCGTTCTTGATCAATTTTCTCCTTATCTTTAACCATCAAACGAAGACGCGTTGCACAGTGAGCGGCAGAAATAATATTATCCTTCCCACCAATTGCTTCAATTAACTCTTCAACAATTTTACTGTTTTCAGACATACATTTTTCACTCCTTATTCTTTAAGTTAGCAATTCATCAAAACAATTATGTGTGACAGCATTCGATAAAGTGACTACAGGTTGATTTTCGCCGACATGGAATCGATTCCTCAAAACTGTAAAAAAATAAAATGTATATTCCTCAAGTTGTAGAATCGATTCCACAATAATTAAAAAAGAGGAGGATTATTTAAATCCTTATTTTTTTATGAAATCGATTCCACTTAGTTCATTATATACTATTTCCTTCCCTTAGTCTATAACTTAAAATAATTTTTTCTTTTTTTATTGTTTCTCCTTTTATCTTGCTTAGTAATAATTCCGCAGCTGCTTTACCTGCCCTCACATTTTCGAAATCAATGGTTGTCAGTTTAGGAGTAACATATTTCGATATATCACTTGCCCCGATACTTGCAATACTAATTTCGTCCGGTATGTTTATATTTTTTTCCTTTAATAAAGACATGGCGCCGATTGCAATGCGATCCGTCGCCGCAAGCACCGCATCCGGTAAAGTTTCACTTTTATCAATGATTTCTTTCATACATTGATAACCTGATTCTGTTTCAAAACTTCCATGTACAACCCATTTTTCATTTACCTCGATGTGATATTCCGTTAGCGCATCTAAATAAGCTCGTTTTCTTTCAATACCTACTGCATAGTCTGTTTCCGGGACACCGATATACGCAATTCTTTTTTTCCCTCTTTTTATAAACAACTCTGTTAAAAATTTAGCTGCATGATAATCATCGTTAAAAACAGATGACACATCAGGCATATTTTGTCCAACGACAATAATTGGAACTTGTACTTGTTTAATTTCCTCGACAACTTCGGGAAGAATATTTGTTGCAACGAAAATAATCCCATCAACATACCGATTAACTAGAAGCCGTAAATATTCAATCTCTTTTTCAACTTGTAAATTCGTTGTCGCTAATAAAATTTGATATCCTTCTTTACTAAGAACCTCATCAATGCCGGCAACGATTTTACTGGCCGTTTCGGTACTGATTCTCGGTAAGATCACACCAATTACTTTTGTTTCTTTTGTTCGAAGGGATTTTGCCTGTTGACTAGGTACATATCCTGTGTCTTTAATAACTTTCATTACGCGTTCGCGAACTTCTTCACTTACATATCCGGAATTATTTATAACACGAGAAACGGTTGTCCGTGATACATTTGCCATCTTTGCAATATCTAAGATTGTTACCAAATCCACTCCTCCATTGTTGGGAAGATTACGTTCGATTCCGAATTCCGACATAAACTATGTATATCTTAACATATTCTGTCAAAACGCGAAATACGAACGAAGAGGAAATGGAAACAAGTTGAAATTGAGTAAAACAATAGCTAATTCGGTTAACAAACCAATTAGCTATTGTTTGTCAGTAAATATATTAAGTTGACTTTGAAGGTAAAACTTGTTTGTGCATGGTTAATTTTCCGAATATATTTTGGTCATTTTTTGAATCCTACTTAATAACGAACTGTGTTTTACTGTATCCTTCCTTCGTTTTATTGACTTCCAAGATCGCAGGGATTGCATTTTTCAGCTCTTGAACATGGGAAATAATCCCAATCATTCGACCGGTTTGTTGTAAGTCGATTAATGTATCAATGGCCTTTGTTAAGGATTCCTCATCCAGTGAACCAAATCCCTCATCAATAAACATCGTATCGATCGACACGCCGCCTTGATAACTTTGAATCACATCTGCCATACCGAGAGCAAGTGACAAGGACGCATTGAACTTTTCACCGCCGGATAATGTTTTTACATCACGTGTTTGTCCCGTGTAGGAATCATATATATCGAGTCCAAGGCCGCTTTGTTTCCCTCTTGCTTCTTGCCGCTCACTGCGAAGTAACACATATTGACCATTTGATAAACGCTTTAGCCGTTCATTGGCAGCAATCAGAATTTGCTCCAGAAATTCAATTTGTAAATAGCGTTCAAAAGAAATCTTTTTATCATTTTGTCCACGAATCACATCATAGAGATCTGCGACAATGTTTTTCCGTCTTTCAAATTCTGTCACACGCTCATTTGCTTCAAAAATGTTTTTCTGCAACTTTCTCACATGCTGTAAATACTGTTCTGATTGTCTTAACTGTTCTTGTGCCTGATCGAAGGCTTGTTTTAATTGATCCAGTTCGGTTTTTAACTCATTTAAATCAACTTTATGTTTATCTTTTAATGTTTCATGCAAATCTTTCACCAGGAGCTGTAACGAAGCAATATTGTTATAATAAGATTCAATTTCTGCTTTTAACTGTTTTTGGCTTGTTTCTGCCATTTTTGCCTGACGATATGTTTCTTCATTCGAAAACCCGGCTTTATGCAACATTTCAATAAATTGTTGTTCCGCTTTTTCTTTTTTCTTACGGCTTTCATCCAAAGCGAGTTTTGCATTTTCTAAGTTTACCTTTGCTTTGGCGACTTCTTCTTTCGCTGATTGTATTTGTTTTTGTGCCTGTTCCCAAGCTTGTTCCATTGTCTTTTGAATCGTTTCTGTATCAGCGATTTTTGCCTTCAGGACGGATAGTTGTCGTAAATCTTCCGGAATCCGGTTTAATTGTTCTTGATAGACAGCTTTATTGGCTTGATAGGCAGTGTTGTGTAATTGGTAGTCTTCCGTCGCAGATTCTTGTTGTTTTTCCATCCGACTTAAGTTTGTTTCCAATTTTTCAAGTTGTGTCTTTAAACGAGCTAACTTTTCTTTTTCCGATTGCAATAAATCAACTTCTGCACTTAATTTTTTCCCATCTTCAACCATTTTTTTATAAGTTACTTCAACATTTTGAACATGGAAGCCCAACTGACGAACTTCAATTGCCTTTTCTTCAAGCTCTGCCTTCAAAGTATTATATTTTGCTTTACTATCTCTATAGGCTCCATCAATTTGGTTGAATTCAATTTTTGCAGCATCCAACGCATCTTTTGTTGGTACATCAACATGACCGCCTGCTTTATTCGGATGTTCTGTGCTTCCGCAAACCGGACAAGCTTCACCATCATGTAAATGGGAAGCGAGAATAATTGCTTGACCATTGATCCAAGCGGCTTCCATTGTTTCGTATTTTTGTTTCACTGTGCTATATTGATTCTCTTTCGTCTTTACATCTTTATCCATTTCTGCTTGTTTTCGTTGTAGTTTTAAATAACCTTGTAACACGGTTGCCTGATTCCGTAGTTCAATTAACTTCTGTTGTTTTTCCGGTAATGTATCTACTCGAATCTCCAACCCCTTAATTTGATCGTTTAATTTCTGTTTCTTTTCTTTTTGCTCTTGAATTGTGCTGACAATAGAATCCCGCTTTTTAGCCAGGTTTTGAACATTTTTTTGTTGTTCAATAAGTTCTTGTTTTTTCATGTCGATCTCTTGGACTAAAGGTAAAAACTCTTTATAACCGTCTAGCTTTTTCCTTATCTCTTCTCGCTCAGCCTTTTTACTTTCCTGTTCCTTATATGAAGCTTCCGCGGTTTGCAAAGTTTGAACGGTACGATGATAAGATTTTTCTATCAATTGAAAGCGAGCAGACTTTTCCTTTTCATCTTTGCGCCATTCATTCACTTGGTTTTCATAGCTTTCAATTTTTCCTGCCCGCTCTGCATTTTCCAACTGAACTTTCTTCTCTTTAAAAATTGGCTCTTTCGCTCTTTCTTCTTTAAGATGATTTTCTTTTTCTTCCAGATTTTTAAATTCCTCATTAATCCCTTCTGCCTTATGGTACTCTTCAAGTTTTTTATGATAGGCTGCTTCAGCTAATTTTTCGTTTTGTTTATTTGCTTCAATGGACTTCTCATAATAAACAGATTCTTCATCTAAGCCGTCTAAAACTTGGTAGGTATTAAAATTTTCTTGTGCAAGAGTTGCAAATAAAGTTGATTCATCCCGTGCCGGCAATAAAGTTTGAATATCGGAAAAATAGCGGTCACGCGTTTGTTTTTCCCGAGTAAAATCATCCTCTGCCTGTTGTTTCTTTTCTTTTAATCGTTGGCTAATCAGTGTATAGCGTTCGGTTTTAAAAATTTTTCGGAGTATTTCCTCTTTATTTTCCGTTTGTGATGTCAGGAGTTTCCGGAACTCGCCTTGTGGAAGCATGACGATTTGAATAAATTGGTCACGCGTTAAACCGACCAATTCTTCTACCTTTTTATTAATCTCGGAAACAATTTGCCGATCCACACACGGAATCTCTTGTTCTCCTATCTTTTCGTAAAATTCGTAAGCCTCGCCAGTTGCTGTTTTGTTTCCTTTTTTCACATGGGAGAGCTGCCTTTTGATTCGATATAAATGACCACGCAATTCAAATTCTAATTCAACAGAAGTATGTACATCATCATCGGCAAAGTCACTACGCAGTCCTTTTACATCACTGCGATCTTCCCCACTGGCCGCTCCGTATAGAACAAAACAAATGGCATCAAAGATCGTTGTTTTCCCGGCACCCGTATTACCGGATATGACAAATATTCGATTTTCATCCAGCTCGGTAAAATCAATGACTTCCCGATCTTTATATGGTCCGAATGCGGTCATGGTCAGTTTAATTGGTCTCATCTTCCTGTCCACCTCTTAGTCTATTGATTTTGACGCCGCAACTTCTTGCGCTGTTCGTTTTAATTCTTCTTGATTTTCTTGTAATATTTCGTTGAGAACTTCCTTGAAAAGCAATTCCGTTTCCTCTGTTACTTCTGTCCCTTTCACTTCTTGATAAAACGCTCGGAATAAAGACAAGTCATCCATTTGATGACGCGCGACTCTTTCTGTTTTTACACTTTGGCGATCCGTTGGCAAAATAATTTTCCGTTCAACATGCATCGCATTTGGATAAACGGAACGAACCTTTTCCATCGGTGATAAAACCGGTGTCTCATCGAGTAGACGGACGAACACATAGTCTTCATTAATTGGATGTTTTAATAGGTCATCCATCGTGGCTTCGACCGTTCTCATGTTGCGGATTGGTTTCAACAGTTTTTTCTCTATTGTTACTTGACCATGTCCGTCCATTTCCACAATGTAAAACCCTTTTTTATGATTTTCCTCTGAAATCGAATATTTAAGCGGCGAACCTGAATAACGAATCTTTTCGTCTAGGACAAAATGTGCTTGATGGAGGTGGCCAAGCGCTGTGTAGTGGAAGTTTTTAAAATGGTTGGCAGCAACATATTCCGAGCCACCAATGGCAAGCGGGCGTTCCGAATCACTTGTGTTTTCTTGTTCTTCCCCGTGCGGAGTTACGAAGGCATGTCCGACAAAGACGTGGCGTGCATCCGGATTCATATTTTTCTCAATGGTTTCAGTAATTTTTCGCATTGCATCATTATGAGAGCGAATCTCATCATCTGCAAATACATGACGAACCACACTCGGATCCGTATAAGGTACAAGATGAAAGTGAACCTCGCCATATTCATCTCTCAGGATAACAGGTTCTATCGTTTGAGATAGTTGACCGACAATATGGTAACCATTCGCTTTCATAATGTTACTACCGAAATGAAGGCGTGTCGGGCTATCGTGGTTCCCGGCAACAGCCAAGACCGGAGTTTTTAGCTTGATAACGATAGTTTCCAGTACCTCATCCAGTAAGTTCACCGCTTCCGTTGGCGGTACTCCACGGTCATATAGATCACCGGCAATAACGACTGCATCCGGTTTCTCTTCTTCTATCGCTTCAATAAATTGTTGCAAAACATACCGTTGATCCTCGGTCATGTACACACCTTGGACAAGTTTTCCTAAGTGCCAGTCTGCGGTATGGAAAAATTTCATGGAATAATCGCTCCTTCATCCTTTTGCTTTTTCGAATCACAGGTTCATTGCTTTCATTTTTTATTTATGACCGTTACTTCTCGTCCTTTTCAATATACCACGTTACGTTTCACAACAAAATACAAAATGTTTCTTTCTCGCTCATATTTTACTGTTAAATGGGAGGTCGGGGACTGTTGAATTAACTGGGGGCACTGTTGAATTCTGCACTTTTACTATTGAATACTAAACGTGCACTGTTGATTTTTTCCCCTTTCTGTTGTACTTTCCGAACTTTGTCCAATTTCGCCCCTTCAACAAAAATACAATTGCCAAATGATTTGAGAAAACATTTATTAGATAAAACTACATACAGTGAATCATCAGTATTCCCTCAAATGCACATTTACATTTTTTAGGATTTTGTCCATTCCATTTTTCCAATGATGACATACTTTATTAGTGAAATGATATGGGAGGTGAATGTTTGATGAGTGGTGGAGGATCCGGATACGGTGCAGGATTTGCACTGATTGTCGTGCTGTTCATTTTGTTAATTATTGTCGGTACAAACTATGTAGGCTTTGGTTATTAAAATAAGTACCTCACCTCAGGCGATTAGCCGCTGGGGTAGGTAAAAGTTTCCCACAAAGCCTATAAAATCACAATAAGGGAAGGTGTTGCCTCTTTGCAACTGCCTTCCCTTTTGTAAAACTCCAATCAGTGTTTTATTTTAGAGTCCTGAATGACCGGTAAAAGTGATGTAAAAACACCATAATCATTCCTGACTATATTTAGGTAAAACAATGATCGCTTTAAATAAATCGCCATCAATTTGAATGGAAAATTTCCCTCTTTGGATTTCAATTAAGCTTTTGGCAATAGACAATCCTAATCCGCTTCCTTCGCTTGTTCGGGATTCATCCCCTCGTTTAAACCGCTCCATTAGTTCATCCGCTGAGATATTTAATTCTGAGGCGGATATATTTTTAAAAACTAACCGCACATCATTACCTAAATCCTCAATATCAACATAGACTCGGGAACCTTCAAGGGCATATTTAAAGATATTCGATAATACATTCTCGATTGATCTCCACAACAACCGACCATCTGCTGTCACAAAAAGTTTATCTGCAGGAAAATTCAACTTAAATTCCAAATTTCTTGCTAAAATTTTATCGCCCACTTCCCCCAAACCTTGGTTAATTAATGAAATGATATCAATTTTTTCAAGATGGACCGGAATATCGCCGCTGGAAGCCTTTGCTGCTTCAAATAAATTATCTGTTAATACTTTCAATCTCTTTGATTTTTGATCCAATACTCCAACATACTCTTCTATTTTTGTTGGATCCTTTTCATTTTTCAAAAGATCCACATAGGTGATAATGGAAGTTAAAGGCGTCCTTATATCATGGGAAACATTGGTAATCAGTTCTGTTTTTAGCCGTTCACTCTTCAACTCATTGTCTACTGCATTTCTCAACCCATCGGTAATGCTGTTAATATTTTCTGCGAGCCTGGCAAATTCCCCTCGTCCTTTTATATCAATGTGATATTGAAGATTTCCGGCCTTAATTTCCTCAACACCTGCCTGAATCGCATTGAAGGACTTAATTTTTTTCAATGCAAACCATGCGGCAACTCCTAGTGTTACCGGGAATATGAAAAATGTTAAAGCAACCAAAAGCGGGTAGCCCACAGCAAGCAAAACGGTTTTCACGGCAAGGCTTCCGTTTCGATAAACGTCTCCGATAAAATGAGCAAATTGACTAATGAGATTATATAACAATGTATGCTTAATAAGTGTTTTGTTTTTCCCATGCTTAATAAGTGAAAAAATAAGCACGAAACCAATCGCAGCAATCAAAACCGTTATGGGAAGAATCATTTTGTTATTCATTTCATACAATAGATCTAATAATACGGTATAAAGTGCAATCAAGGAGACACATAACAGAACATTTATATCATTATATAATTTATCAATTACATTGAAGTGGACCTCTTGATCCCGAAACGATTTTCTGCCGGTCACCAGAGCAAGATAGATAAAAGATAAGATAAATCCCGGCACTAAGTATGTCAATTTATATAAATTTTTTGCAGAAAGGGCACTATTTTCCTTCCATTCCTTTATATTTGTATTTAAAAACTTATCCGGAAACGCCAAATAAATAACCGTATTTTCCGGATCCAGCTCGTTTACTTGATCAGTAATCCAATATAAATAATCATTTTCCCTCGTTTCCTTTGGATAAATTTCTTGGTCATAATGATCAAATATAAAAAATGCAGGATAAGTTTCGAACTCCTGCCTTTCTTTCATCGTCGTATTTGTGTATACATTTGTACCATCACTGGCATAAAACAACGGTGTTTCATAATCATCCATATTTTGTAATAAAAGGTGGTATTCCCTTAAATCTCTTTGAATAAATTTATCCCTCTCGTGAGCAATCTCGTCGGCATATTCCTTTTTAAATTGTTCATAATTTTCCTCTTCACTTAATTTAGGATTGTATTTCTTAGAGTCTTGAAATTGGAAGTATAACTCCTCTTCTTTATCCTTTAACTCATCCTCACTGATCGTTCCACCATTTAAAATATTTTCTTCATTCTTAAATTCACCCATTAATTTTGTTAAATCGCTGATAAGTCCCTGACTCTCCTGAATGTATGCAGCGCTTTCAAAATAACTTTTTTGCAGTACACTATTAAAAGGGATCGTCACTATCTTCACCAGCGTTGTTATCGTTCCGGAAAAGAAGGCAATCATTATGATAAAAACAATGAATTTTGTCAGTTTTGAATGACTATATTTTTTCAACTTTATATCCAACTCCCCATACGACTTTTAAATATTTTGGCTCTCTTGGATTAATTTCGATTTTCTCACGGATTTTTCGAATATGTACGGCAACGGTATTTTCCGGATTAAAGGCCGGTTCATTCCAGACTTTTTCATAAATATCTTCTATCGAAAAAACTCTCCCGGCATTTGCGGTCAATAGTTTCAAAATTTTATACTGGACCGGGGTCAAATGGACTTCTTCGCCATCAACAGTAATGGTTTTCGTTTCATCATCAATCACGAGGCCTCCGCTTTGATATACATTGTTTTTCGTCTCAAGACTCCCTAATTTCGTATATCTTCTTAAGTTTGCCTTAACCCGCGCGATGAGTTCAAGCGGATTAAACGGCTTCGTTATATAGTCGTCGGCGCCCAGATTTAATCCTAATATTTTATCCGTATCCTCCGATTTCGCAGACAGCATAATTAATGGAATATTATTTTGTTCGCGAATTTTCATCGTTGCTTGAATCCCGTCCATTTTCGGCATCATTATATCCATGATGATCAGATGGATTTCATTTTGCTCAATGATCTCAATTGCTTCGATTCCATTAAAAGCTTTGAAAATTTTGTAGCCTTCATTTTCTAAATAAATCCCGATTGCATCGACTATTTCTTTATCATCATCACAAACCAATATGTTCATGAACGTTCACTCCTACTGTTTTCTCTTTCGCGCTAAATGTATCTTACCAATTAAATCTTAACAAATATTGGATTGATTTCTTAAGATTTTCTTATTGTTTTATACAAAAAAATAGCATATATTCGGTCATATCCATTTAAAATTAAGGTTTTCTTAAGATTTTCATTCACCTTATCTTAAGTTTTATACTTTATAGTCTTCTTAAAAGGATTCTTTACATACGATACGAGGGGGAGCAGAGATGGAAGAAAAAAAGATTTATCTGTTACTAACCGATACCGGAACCTTGTTTTCAAGATTAATAAAATGCTATACGAAAAAGCCCTATAATCATGCTTCGATTGCCTTTGACGGAGAATTAGCAACAGTGTATAGTTTTGGCAGGAAAAAGCCAAGAAACCCATTTTTGTGTGGATTTGTACGGGAGGATATGTTATCTGATTGGTTCAGACGGGCAAATTGTGCGATTTATTCGTTAACGGTAACAGATGCACAGATAAATCAAATGAGAAGCTATATTCGAGAGTTGGAAATACAAAAGGAGTTGTATCGCTATAACTTATTAGGGGTTTTTGGCGTGATGTTCAATAAACCGATAGAAAGAAAAAACGCATTCTTCTGTTCACAGTTTGTCGCATCGGTTCTAAAGCATTGTAACGTGATTGATTTTACAAAAGATGTATCCTTAATCAAACCACATGAATTGCCTTATACCGCAGCATTTCAATTGGTTTACGAAGGTAAATTGATGGCGTACGGTATGGGAGACCTTGCTGGTGAAAAAGGGGCACCTTCTGTATTGCAGGGATTTGAAGTACCCACCACTTAAGAATTATCAACCTGAAGTGGGGATTCCTGCAAACAACAGCGCAACCAATTGTTTATTGGTTTTTAGGGTGGGAAAATCAAGTTATACAACTGCTCATGCTATGTTTGAACTAAATTAATTTAAAATGAAACCTCTTTGATAATGCTTTAAAGTATGAACACAATGGGCCATTGTCAAAATATGATAAAATAGTTAATGATTAAACGGATTTGGAGGATTTATCATGCAACAATTGATAGATATCGGACTAAACCTTACTGATAAACAATTTGCAAAAGACCGAGAAGAAGTGGTTGAACGAGCGTTGAAAAATGGAGTCAGTCAAATGATCCTAACCGGTTCCAATGTGAAAAGCAGTAAGGCCGCCGCAAATTTGGCTAAGGAATACCCAAATATTCTTTTTGCCACAGCAGGCATCCATCCTCATGACGCCAAAAGCTTTCATCATGATTCGATTCAAGAGTTAAGACGTTTAGCTGAGCGGAAAGAAGTGGTGGCAATTGGTGAATGCGGTCTTGATTTTAACCGGATGTTCTCGCCGCAACCGATTCAGGAACAATGTTTTGAGGCGCAATTAGATTTGGCTGACGAGCTCGAACTGCCACTTTTTTTACACGAGAGAGAGGCCCATAACCGTTTTTGTGAAATTTTTGCTCATCATGCACACTTAGCTGAAAAAGCAGTGGTTCATTGCTTTACAGGCAGTGTTGCTGAAGTGAAAAAATATATTTCGATGGGGTTCTACATTGGAATAACGGGTTGGATTTGTGATGAAAGACGGGGGCAGGAATTACAGGAGGCTGTCAAGTATATCCCGCTTGATCGTTTATTGATCGAAACCGATGCGCCCTATCTACTTCCGAGAAACTTGAAAAACAAACCGAAAAACCGGCGAAATGAACCGTCCTTCTTACCGCATATTACCGGTGATATAGCCAAATACATGGGTGTTTCAGCCGAAGAAGTAGCTGAATACTCAACCGAAAACGCAAAACGGCTCTTTCAGTTACCTTGATTTTAGTGCCTGTTCTCCTGCACTTCATAGGACAGGCTTCTTCATCTTTTACAGTCTGTTTTTCGAAAACTAGGGCTTGTTAAGCATTTTCCATTCCAAACCATGACCTTTTCCGCAAAACTTTTTTAATTATTTGTAGTTTTGTAAGTTGGAATACTATCGTTCGTCAATGGGAATTAAAGACTAGGGCTTGTTACTCGTTGCTTCTTCCTTTTTATGCTATAATGAATTTTTGTTAAGAAATGGGAAATAATGTAAGGGGCTTGTTCCTTAAAAGCTAAGAAATATAGGGAAGCGGTAATATGACAAATGATGTTGTTCTAGCGTTAATCTTAACTTTATTCGCGGGGCTCGCAGCAGGAATTGGCGGTTTACTTGTTCTATTTACAAAAATAACAAACAAAAAATTTCTTTCATTTTCCCTAGGTCTTTCAGCGGGAGTGATGATTTTCGTATCCTTGGCTGATATTTTCCCGGAGGCTAGGGAATCTTTAACCGGTGTTTTCGGGGATAAATTTGGTTATATGGCAGTCATTATCGGCTATTTTTCCGGGATCATTTTTATTGGGCTACTTGATAAAATAACCGAACAAAAGTTGACTGTAAAAACGAAGGATACAAAAGATCCGGAGTTAATGCGCATCGGTATATTCACTGCCATTGCACTGGCAATTCATAATTTCCCGGATGGAGTCGCTACATTCATGTCCACACTCCAAGAACCGTCAATCGGGTTTGCGATTGCTGTCGCGGTATTTATTCATAATATACCTGAGGGGATTGCTGTTGCGATTCCGATTTATTATGCCACCGATAATAAATTCCGATCATTTTTATGGGCCTTGTTTTCAGGTTTAGTTGAACCTGTGGGTGCCTTATTAACTTATCTGGTTCTTATGCGTTTTTTAAATACAACCGTACTCGGTGTTGTTTTAGCCGTTGTTGCCGGGATGATGGTATTTATTTCTATATCTGAACTTTTACCAACAGCGAAAAAATATGACGAAGGTGACATATCGATATACGGTTTTGTTTTCGGTATGCTCATCATGGCCATCTCACTATTGTTATTGGGTGAATAAACAGTTACATAGGGATAGGTTTAAACCATCTAGTACTATAAAATTTTTGAACCCTCTAGCAAAAACCTATTTTTTTGGCTCAGTTTAATTTAAATGTTAAAAAATAAAAGGTTTAAAGGAAACCCTATTAGTCGGGCTTCCTTTATTCTTGTTGAACTAAACTCCCGTGAACCGTATAAATCATTGTTGTTCGCTTCTTCTATTCTTGTTGAACTAGCAACCCCTGTTACAAGGAAAATTTTTAAACAAAAAGCCTTTGAATATGATAAATCGTTATTACTAAAGTTGATAAAGAACCTAAAATTAATAAAACTATAATTTTTCGTTCTTTTTGCTTTTCTGAAGGTTTATTTAGTTCATAATATACTGCAATCCACAAAAGAATGGTTGCTAAAGTAAGAATGCTCATTTAAAATTTACTTCCTTTCCAGAACTTTTTATTGAATAAGACTGTTGAGGTACTGAATATGATAAAAGCTGCTAATAACGGCCTTTCCGTCAGCAATTTCATTCACTTAACACCTACTTCAAACTCGCAACTCCTTAGTTTGAACTACTTACCATTCTTTCCGTCATTTTCATTATATCTTCCTGAGATAATGAATCAGGTCCTTCGACAATTAATGTGTATCGGAGACCATTTTCATCCCAAGTATAAGAATTGATTTCTTTCATGAATTCGGCGTTTTGCCCGCGAATTTTCAACCCCGTGTCCGAAATAGCCAACTCTTTCTCCTCAGGGGTTGGAAAAACGGACAAGTAAATCAGTGGAATTCCATCGCCATTGTTATAGGAGATGGTGATTTCTGTTCGGTTGATTTCACCCTTCAGTTCATCAATTGTAACATTATCCATTGTCAAGTTTTCTTCATTTAGTACTAAAAACGGTCTACCCAACTTTTCTACTGCTTCTTCAATTGTTCCATTACTTTGATTCATTTCGTCTTTAAGATGAACGATTTCAACATTATCCGGTAAAGATAAGGTAAACGTATCATCTGAAATTTTTGTTGATGTGTCGACTTCTGTATATGCGAACTCTGTACGGCTGCTTCCCACGATGTTTATGCTTTTGACCGGGAACCATGTTTTTTGGTCAATCCAAATTTCGATTTCGCCAAATATCAAGTCTTTCTCCTTTGGTTCCAGTTTGATGTGATGTGTTTCAAAGCCATTGACCTTTTCCTTACCAATTAGTTTATACTTATGACTATCTTTCAATGTTTCCAAAAATGAAATCACTTGCTCCTTTTGGCTTTGATTAGGTAAGTCAAGTGAGCTCACATCGTCCATTACCATTGCCTTATTTTGTTTTTTATCAAAAGAAATAATGGATTTCCCGTCATTAACAGTTACACCTTCTTCACCGGTCTTCGTATCCTTCATTGTTATTTTTGCTTTTCCATCTTCACTGTGATATTCTTCCGTTGTATAACTTTCCTCAAGCTTATCATCTTCATAAATCTTTAATTCACCTTTTGCATAGTAAGCTTTTTCATCTTGATCGGCTGCTAACACCTTCGTAATGATTTCATCCGTTGACACACCCGTCACCCCTGAACATCCTGATAAGATTCCGATTGCGATTAAAGAACTTGTAAATATTGCTTTTATTTTCAAAACCTTCCATCCTTTCTTAAGAGACCGGTTTATTGTCCCTGTATATAATAAAATTTTTGACTTCTTTCACAACAACAGGTGGCGAGTTAATCGCTTTGTCATTGTTGGATAACAAGATTTATTTTTTCTTGAATTGACCCAACTTTTTTCAACAGGCTCCTTTATTATTAGGTCTTTATCCGGCTATCCCAGGAAAAAATGCTGAACCCCGGTCATTTCCGGAAAACTCGTCCCTTGTCATACCTGAGAAGAGGAATTTATCCCCTGCAGCCAGCATGCAACCAGCGTTCCATAACCTGTTTGTGACCATATTTTTATTTTTCCTCCGTGTTGTTCAATTGCCATTTTTGCAATGCTTAAGCCGAGCCCTGATGTACCGCCTTGTCCCCTTGCCGCTTCCACTTGGACGAAAGGTTCAAATACTTTCTCCAAATCATCTTCCGGAATAGCTTTTCCTTCATTTTGAATCAATAGAATTGTCCCGTTTTCTCGCCAAGCTTCTAATTCTTCAACAAAGGGAGCAAACACCCATTCAGGAAGCGGACTTGTTTGGGAAACTGCGGCAAGCCAAATATTTTTCCCTTTCTCCGTGTAGCGAATTGCATTCATCATTAAATTATCAACAACCCGAACCATTTGCTTTACATTGAGCAAAAAATTACCTGTAACCGCTTGTTCGCTGATAAGATTTATTTCCCGCTTGCGGCAAGGTCCTTCATAACCGCCCAAAAGCATTTCAAAAAACTCTGCGCCATCCACTTCAACAAATTCAAGCTTATTCTTCGCAGACTTTAATGTTGTAAATAAAGTTAAGTCGTTAATCATTTCTTTCATATAATTTAATTTTTCAAAAATAACCGCTCGATACTCTTCTCTTTCTTGTTCTGACAAGTCTTGTCGATCATTTAAGGCTTCAAAATATGCGTGAATTGCGGTTAACGGTGTCTTTAAATCATGTGAAAGAGCGGCAACAATATATTCCTTTTCCTGTTGTTGTCTCTCTACTTCCTTATTTGTTGTTTCGATTTGTTCTCTCATTTTCTCGAAATGCGAAATTAAGTCACCAATCTCGTCATTGGCTCGAGGAAGTTCTTTGAGTCCTTTTTCCCCATTGGCAAAAGCATTCATTTCCTCCCTTAATAACAGAAGTGGACGGGTTAATTTTCGATTTAACAAATGAATTACCCAGAAGTAAATCAAAACAAAAGACAGAAATAGGAAACTTGCTAAGATAAGTGTTCGATGATTGACATCTTTAAGCCAATCATCTCGGGCAATCGTAATTTCGTAAATCCCGATGAGTTCATCATCCGAAAAAACGGTCTGTTTATAAGTGTAAGTGCGGTACTCCTTTTTTAATGTATTTAAATCTTGATAAAGTGAATCCCGCATTTTTATTGTGTACATCTCGACGCCAGTCTGATCCAGCGTGGAATATAGTTTTAATCCATCCTTGCGATACAACTTAATATTCATGGAAGAATCTGTACGTTCTTGCAATTGTTTATAATTTTCAATCGGTTGCGGTTTGTAGAGGGATGGATTCATCAGCAACGGTTCCAATTGATCAATTTTTTCCTTCATTTCCATATATTCGACAAAATCACGCTTCTCATCAAACTGCGATAGACTAATATAGAAAAAATATAGAGCGATGATGGGCAAAATCATAACAACTAAGTAACTGGTCATTAACCATGGCTTCAGTCTCATTGTTTCATTTCTCCAATAAAGCGGTAGCCTACTCCCCAGACCGTTTGAATAAACTTTGCCGTTTTTGCGTCGTCCTTGAGCTTTGTCCTAATGCCCTTGACATGAACGGTAACCGTGTTATTTCCATTGAGATCCTCCTGTTGCCAAACATGCTCATATAATTCTGATTTGGAAAATGTTTGGAACGGATTTTTGGCTAAAAGGAATAACAATTCAAGCTCCTTTGCGGTTAGCTGCACCGTTTCGCCATTTACATAAACAAGTTCGTTGTCGAAATCGATTTTCAGCCCGTTATTGTATTCATGAATTTTTGCCTCATCTATATGCATATAACGACGATAACGACGCAGGTGTGAACTAATTCTCGCAGTTAATTCATCTAATCGGAATGGCTTTGTAATATAATCATCGGCTCCTAAGTCCAATCCGCTAATTTTACTGTCACTTTCGGTTTTTGCACTGACAATTAAAATGGGAATATCACTTTCCATCCGGATAGTTTTGCAAAGGGTAAAGCCATCCATTTCCGGTAACATAATATCGACAAGTGCAAGATCATACGTGTCTGTTTTAAAATCTTCCCACCCCTCTTTACCGGTAGATGCCCAAGTAACAAAGTAGCCCTCCTTTCGTAAATGATCACAAACAATACGCGCGATGGAAGCATCATCTTCAACAATCAAAATTTTTTCTTTATTCCCCATCAAACATCCCTCTTTCACTTTTGATTATAAATCACTGAAAAAACGAATTAAGAAATCTTTATAATTGCTTAATAATTTTGTGCGGTTCCATTAGAATAGGTTAAGAGCGCACAAAAAAAACGATCCGAGTAAGATTGACTTGCATATATATAGTAGAATAAACTACGAAACCATCAAAGTATAGTGTCGTAAAGTAATCGCATTGATATTTCTCCATGTTTTTAGTGGTCTCAAACAGTTTCTTACAGTTTTGACTGCTCTATTAAAATAAGGAATAAAGAAAACTCGGCGACTGCAGATCCGTAGTCAGCGAAAATACATTTTCGCTTGCGAGGTAATGCTACCGAAGCTTCTC
>JAAROH010007936.1_pt1 | contig 22010 bp, 19 predicted proteins | sample 7248631 | NCBI WGS metagenome assembly JAAROH01 (sample SAMN09772309, study PRJNA484901) | compost metagenome | isolation source: Vermicomposting unit | place: India
ACATTAGCAACAAGAAAACTTAAACTCGATACAATAGATATTAATAATAAACTAACAAAACCAAATGTGATAACTTTTACATTCGCTTTAATAGCAATGGTAAATATTAAGGAAACGATAAAATTAATAAGCAGTAGAAATAAAAAGTGCAGAATAAATTTAGCCTGAAATAATTTGAATGGATTTTTCAAATGAATCAATAGGACTTTGATCATTTTCCCTTCTGCGTCAATACTTGTTACACGGGTTACCATATTGCCAGCAAAAGCGGTGACTAATAATTGAAAAACAACAATGGTCGAAAAAGATACCGCATCTATTCTAAACCATCCAAGTTCACTAACAGCTAGGCTTATTCCAAAAAACAATGCAGCTAAAGTGAGAAACAATTTCAATTGTGGTAACACTAGCTCGCGATTGCGAACGAGAAGAAGTAGATCTTTATAAAACAAATTTCCTAATTTAGAGTTAGTTTTTTCAAATAAAAGATTAGGGATAGTAAAATTCCCTCTTTGAATCGAATCTGTTCCGAGAATTGCTCCTTTAAACTTCTTATGAATCCACAATAATACATAAATACCGAATAAAAGGAGGATGATAAATGGGATATACAAACCTTGTAGCACCCAATTAGTTGGGAAATATAAACTAGTGATCAATCCGGTAAACCATTCGAACGATTGGAATTTTTTAAGGATAGTTTTCATTGCTGAAGAGTTGTAAATAATATAAAACGAAAAGTAGCCAACCAATGCTGTAATCCCTAGCCTTACGAAATAAAAAGGCAAAGAAACAAACCAACTCCTAGCTTTTGATGATTTTTGTTGCTTTAGTAAACCGGAAAGCGACATAATGAGCATTCTTGTGATTAACGCTAACCCAATCACGAGAAAAGTATCTAATATATAGTACATTATATGGATGTGATACCCTATGAAAACATGATTAAAAGCAAGGGAAGCACCAACAAAAAAAGGAAGCGTAAAAAAAATGATATTCAGGAAAAATGCATCTACCAACTTGGCTAACCTGATTGAAATCATATCATTGTTATGTATGGTTAAAAATTTATAATCGTTTGAGTAAAACGCTCTTAAAAAAACTTCTCGGTATGAATGCGTGAGCAACCTCCAGAATAGCGCTAAATATAAAAATGACAGAGTAACTTCAACTTGTTCCTTTGTCGGTTGAAAATCGTTTGATAACATCAAATAAAATAAACCTTTTAAGAAAAAATAAATTATCATTCCAATCGCAAAAGGTATGATCAAAAAAAAGGATAATAATTTTCTTTTTGTAACAACTATATACGGATTCATTTGGTTTACAATCCATCGAAAATGGAGAATGTGCTGCATTTTGATAAGCCTTAAGAAGTTCATCATCCTCATCATATGAACACCTCACTTGCATTCTAAGGCGTGGAATCGTCCATCAATAGTAGACGATTCCACGAATTTTAGGTGATTACCAACTTACAGCCGCAGCTGCTCCCGCCTCTTCGATCCGTTTTTTAATGAGATACACAAGGGCTGCGTATCCCATTGCGATAATTCCACCGCCAGCTAAAATGACACTAACAATTGTCCAAATAGATGCACCTGCATTGACAAGATCAACTACCTTCCATGCAGTATCTTTCGAAATGCCCATCGAAGCCACTAATTCAAATAGGTTCATCACCACAACGTGTACTTGACAGACGATGCACTTCTCTGAACAGGTGTAGGCAAAAAATGATTGGTTTCCTGTTCTTTGGTGGATGCATAAGTAAGATGTGTGATGAAAAAATCAAGTACAACTTTTGGTGAAGGACCTTCAAATACTTATTTTCCTATATTTCTACCTTTTTATCTAAAATCTACTAATATTTTAACATAAATTTTGGTAGTGTCAAGTTTGTGTAATGTAAGATAGTGTATCTCTGAAATAGATTTTGGAAAGGATAGGGGTTAGTTTCCTTCGTGGAATAGAATCAATATTCAGTTTTATATAGAAAGAGAAAATCTCCTTATCTTATCGGTTTTATATTTACATTATTTGATTGGTTTTGACGTTTTTCAAGCAAATCACCGTCCTGCTAGAAGGCTGATGAAAAACCGCTGTCACATACCAATCGGCGGCGTTTTCATTCAGAAAAGAAAGCTGATTCCACTAGGTTTCTCTAATTGAGAAATGGATGGAATCAGCAGTATTTTGCACTACATCACCGACCTCCTAGGTCGTTTACCAAAGGCCGTTTACTCTAAAGACGAGAGCCGATCCGTCCAATGCCCGATATGGCTGTCTTCGTTTGCAAGCAAAAACGCCAATAAGCGGACCGCTTCAGCGATATGTGCTCCTTTGTTTAGCATGATACATTGCGCCTGCTTGCCGAGAAACACATCCGAAAGTTCCGGGCGCGACGGAACCCCTTTTTTCGCCATTTGCTCCAGCACTTGTGTCGCCCAAATGACCGGGATGTGGGCCGCCCGGCAGAGCGACAACATCTCACATTGCATAGCAGCGAGATGTTCAAATCCGATCTCCAGCGCCAAGTCGCCGCGGGCGATCATCACTCCGAACGCCGGCAGCTTCAGTCCCTCAAGCAAAATACGGACAAACTGGTGCAGCGCCGCGCGCGTTTCAATTTTGGCAATCACCGGCAAAGAACCGGCGCCCTGCTCGGCCAGCAAACCGTGGAGCTTCCGTACATCGTGCGGAGCCTGAACAAACGACAAACCGACGATGTCGGCCCATTTGGCGATGAACGGGAGCCATTCCAAATCGCGGTCAGTGAGCGGTGGAACAGCCAAATGGCAGAAAGAATCAGGAAGATGGATACCCGTCCCTTGCTTGATCGCCTTCCGTTTTCCGCCATCGGCAATGACTTTGGCTTCTACATGCCCCTCCCCTACCTTGACAACCCGCGCCGTAATACGGCCATCATTGAAATAAAGACGGTCCCCGGTTCGTACATTACGCCACGCCTTCGGCAACGTTGTCGTCAGTTTCACTCCATGGTCACTAGACGAGGAGAAGAGCGCCGCTTCGTGGAAATAAATATGCAACGGTGTGCCAGCTGTAACGAGCGCGCGTTTAGGCAGACACAAAGCAGAAGAAAGCGTGAAAGAAGTCGATCCGCGTCGCAATTTCATTCCGCTTTGGACGTATGCCGTCTGGAAAAGACGAACGACAAAGCAAGACGGAGCGATCGATCTCATCACCTGCAACGACCGCTTTTTGCCGCGCACGTCGGTAAAAAGCAGCTCATCCCCTTCTGCGACTGCCTCCTCATCGTCTGCCGTCAACTTCCAAACAAAGGAAACTTCGCGCGGCAGCGAAGACAACGATGGAACGGCAGAAAACGAAAGGAGGCCGGTCAATGGCTCGGCGGACTCACCGTATTGATTTTCTTTCACTGTTAGCTTCATCGGCCCATCCTGAACCGCCAAACGGTCAATTCGAACTTTTGGACCCGGCAAATCCATATAGATGCGGCATCGCCTTCCCTGCGGAGCTAGCATTCTCTCTGTCTGTCGAATGATCGCGATCAATGCCTCCCATGTGTCCGGTGAGCTGTAAGCGCAATTAATGCGGGCGATGTCCATTCCACAAAGAAGCAACCGTTCAATCAGTCCAGGTTCATCGACCCATGCAGCATCCATCGTTACCATGATGCGAGTTGGCCGATCGGAAGAAGAACTTCCCAACACCGCAGCAGCCCGTTGGCGAATGAGCTCGTGCGCTCTTGTTTTCGTCACTTTTTGCCATGCTTGCCCGCTTTGTGTAGGCAGATGCCAACAAGCCAATATCCGTTCCAGCACGTCAAGAAAATGGCCTTCCTGTCCTTCTAACCGCCATCCGTACTCCGCCAGCGTCTCTCTTACATCGGCGGGCATATGCTCCCGCGCGTAGATATAAGCGAGCAGCTGATCCCGGCTTTCCTCATGGAACACCTGCGGCATATGACTACGCTTTTGTTCCACCCACTCAGCCATCGCACGATAAAACGCGGCCAACTGCTTTCCAAAATCGGGCTTATCATGCATAACCGGCACCAACCTTATGAAAAATGGGGGGTTACTTTGTATATATTCGCCCTTCCTCTCCATCAAGACAGAAAAAAACCGGCGCTTCGCCGGTTTCGCGTTTTTCTCTAAAAAAGGGGATTGCATTCATAGATGGCTTGTTCAATTGAAAAAACTGAATCAACCACGGGTTGGCTTCTCATCCAACCTCATCGATTTCCGGAGGATCGGCGTTGTTCACCGTTTTTCCAAAAGGACGATCATGGAAGTGGGTATGCCAATTTCTCAAATAGAAAAGTCTTGTCCCGTCCATACTGCTCTTCACCCGTTGTCGCATCGATGAAGAGGACCCGCGGGTTTGCATCCGCCTCCCAAAACAGCCCGACAGCCGGCTCAGGCAGCCTTCCCGCTTCATCGATGAAGAACGATTTTCATTCCGCATTGGCAAAGCCATGAATGCTTCAACCGCCGCAACGGCTGGCCGCATTGTTGGCAAATGATCGTCTTGTTCAATCGATCTTCTCCCCTTTTCCATCGCGTTACTTTTATTATAATCAAGGACTAATTTAAATTCAATATAAAATAATAATCAATTTAAAATAAAAGCAGATGATTTGGACTCTGTTTCCATCTATGCTACAGTAAAGGTAGTCCCAATATTCAAACAAAGGAGGAAGCAGCCATGTACGATATCGCCATTATCGGTGCTGGCCCAGCGGGAGCGAGCGCCGCGATCTTCGCCGCCAAAGCCGGAAAGAAAACGGTGTTGTTTGACAACGACAAAGGCATGACAAAGCGCGCTTGGGTGGAAAACCATTACGGTGTTCCGGAAATCAGCGGACCGGACTTGGTCGAAACGGGAAAACGGCAAGCAGCCAAATTCGGTGCCGAATTGGTGGAAACGCAAGTGACGAACGTGCAAAAAACAGACAGCGGTTTCCGCCTCGAAACGGACAGCGGCTCCTATGAGGCGAAACACGTCATTTTCGCCACTGGCGTCGCCACCGACCTCGCGGAAAAAATCGGCCTGCGCACAAAACCGGGCACGGAGCCGCGCATTAAAACAGTGATTGACGTCGACGCCAACGGCAAAACGAACATCGACGGCATTTGGGCAGCCGGCACCGTGGCAGGCGTCAGCGTCCATACGATCATCACCGCGGGCGACGGGGCAAAAGTCGCCATCAACGTCATCAGCGAGTTGAACGGCGAACGGTACGTCGATCATGATGTATTGAAACCATAACACAAAAAGAGGGCGTCTCATAGTAGAGACGTCCTCTTTTCCTTGGCTGATCCGTGTTTGGCAGCGAGCGGCACTCCGCTTCCTCACCGGCGCCCCGATGGCGCGGTTTCTATAGCTGAGACTGCCGCCGAATAGGCTATTTTCTGGCCGATGCTTCGATATTGGCAGAAAACTTGGAAAAGTCACTTGAACCCTGTCCGCGTTTTTACTGACCAATGCTTCGATATTGGCCCTCGAAAAACAAGAGCGGATCGCCCGGTTCGTCTTTCATGATAATATCGGTGACTTCGCCAAAATACAACGTATGATCGCCAGCGACGTGCGCGCTGTGGACGTTGCATAAAATATTCGCCAACGCCTCCGCTAAAAGCGGATGGCCGTTCACCCACTCAAACGAAACGGGGCGCTCTTCTTTCAACTGGCCGGCAAACAAGCGCGACAGCTCTTCCTGATCGCGGCGCAAAATGTTGACGGCAAATTTTCCTGTTTGCTTGACAATGTCATGCATTCGTGCTTTATGACCAATCGAGACGACGACCAGCTTCGGATCGAGTGAAACGGACATAAACGCATTCGCCGTCATCCCTTTCACTTCCCCTTGAAATTCCGTCGTCACGACCGTCACGCCGGTCGCAAATTTTCCCATCGCTCTGCGAAACATCCGATCATCCATCCGTTCTCCCGTCCTTCCCTTTTCATGATCAGCCATCCTGCGCCTTCCGCTGGCGTGTAGGCGGCTTTTCCTTCTTGATGTTTCTACAGTCCGGCCGCTTCGTCCGGCATTTTGCTCCTATTCATGCTAGGATGCGGGCAAATCTACCCCCATCATAGCAGAAACAAAGGAAAGAAACAACGACGGTATCCAGCTGTCATCGGCGGCCTGCCGCTCCAAGGTACGCTTCCGCCACCCGCTCATCGGCAAGCAGCTCGGCGGCCTTTCCGTGCATCACGATCTGACCGCGTTCCAACACATACGCCTCATCCGCGATCTGCAGCGCAGCCCGCACGTTTTGCTCGACAAGAATCATGGACGTCTGAAATTGATCACAGAGCTGCGTCAGCATCCCCATCACTTCCTTGACCACAAGCGGAGCCAGCCCTAACGACGGTTCGTCAAGCAAAAGCAGCTTCGGTCTCGCCATCAACCCGCGGGCGATGGCCAGCATTTGCTGCTCGCCGCCGCTTAATAGTCCTCCCGGACGGTCGAGCATCGTTTGCAGTTTCGGGAACAGTTCAAGCACCCGCTCATAGTCGCGCTTCACTTCCTGTCCGTCGCGGCGGTGACGGCGATACGCCCCCAGCAGCAAGTTATCCCTCACGGACAAACTGTCAAAAATTTGCCGCCTCTCCGGCACAAGGCAAATGCCCTGGTCAACGATTTTCTCCGCCTTTCCATAGGGAAGCGGTTTCTGTTCAAAAAGAATCTCCCCTTCGGTTGGAGCGTAGACGCCGGCCATCGTGCCGAGCAGCGTGCTTTTGCCCGCCCCGTTGGCGCCGACAATCGCCACGATTTCTCCTTGGCCGACGTGCAAATCGATTCCTTTCAATACGTGCAAATGGCCGTGGTGGACATGAACGTTGCGAAGCGTCAGCATCAAACCGCCTCCTCTCCCAAATACGCCTTGATGACATCAGGGTGCCGCGCAATCTCTTCCGGTGCTCCTTCGGCGATTTTTTTGCCGTAATCGAGGACGACGATCCGGTCGGCGATCGCCATCACCGTTTCCATATCATGTTCCACGAACAAAAAACTAAAGCCTTGTTCCCTCATCATCAGCAACACGTCAACGAGCTGCTTCGATTCTTGCGGGTTCAAGCCGGCCATCGGCTCGTCAAGCAAAATGAGCGAAGGACGGGATACAGCCGCGCGGGCGATCTCCACAAGCCGCTGCATCCCATATGGCAGCGTGCCTGCTCGCTCCCAGGCGAGATGGGCCAAGCCGACCTGCTCGAGACAGAAAAACGCCTGTTCCTGCGCTTGCTTTTCTTCTTTCACCGTACGCGGCAACCGAAAACCGGCGCTCACGATTCCGCTCTTCAACCGTGAATGAAATCCGACCATCACGTTTTCCAATACCGTCATATCGGCAAACAGCTGCAAGTTTTGAAACGTCCTTGTCATTCCCAACATCGCCAGTTCGTGCGGTTGTTTGCCGCTGACTATGGCTCCTTGAAAACGAACGAAACCACTTGTCGGCGGAACAATACCGCTGATCATATTGAACAAGGTCGTTTTGCCTGCCCCGTTCGGCCCGATCACCGCGACGATGTCTTCTTTTTTTACGTAAAAAGACACGTTCTGCACCGCCTGAATGCCGCCAAATGACTTCGACAATTGCTCCACTTCGAGCAACATGGCGCTCATCCCTGCTCCCCTCCAATCGAACGGGCCTTATGGCTGTCGACAGCCGTCGCCCGCTCAGATTGACGCCAACTTGTTTTCCAACACCGCCTCAATCCTTGGGGCGCGACACCTGTCAACCCGTTCGGCATGTAAATCAACATGATGACGAGCAACAAGCCAAAAAAGACAATTTCAAACTCTCCACCGGCATTCGGCAACAACAACGGAACAACCGCTTTGAGCCATTCTCCTAAGCAGACATATACGGCAGCGCCGACGAGTCCTCCCCATACACTGGCTGTCCCTCCAATGATCACCATGATTAAAAAGTAAATCGAAGGAATGATGCCGAATAAATCCGGATTGATAAACGTAACGTAATGGGCGTATAAGCTCCCCGCCACCGAAGCGTAAACAGCGCTGAGTATAAAAATTTGCAGCTTGTATTTCGTAATGTTCACCCCAAGCGAGCTTGCCGCCACTTCGCTTCCATGAATCGCCCGCAGCGCCCTTCCGACCCGGGAGCGGACAACATTGCGGGCAAACCATCCCCCGGCCAGAACAAACGACGAAACGAGGTAGTAAAACTGCCAATCGCTTTGCAGCGGAATCCCGGCGATACGGATTGGAGGGATGCCAAAAAAGCCATTCAGCCCTCCTGTGATCCCTTTCCATTCTTTAAAAAATGTAAACATAATGACGCCAAAGCCTAACGTCGCCAATGCCAAATAATGTTCACGCAGCCGAAAAACCGGAATGCCGACGACAAGCGCCACCAAAGCGGCCAATGCCGCACCGGCAACCAACGCCAACCAAGCCGGCCATCCTGCGTGCGCCGTCAAATAGGCGGACGTGTAAGCCCCCATGCCGTAAAACGCCGCCTGGCCGAGCGAAATTTGGCCCGCATACCCCATCAACAGCGTCATCCCTGTGCCTACGAGCGCATACAGCCCGATGAGAACAAGGGTGCTTAGCACGTAGTTATTGCCGAAAACGAGCCAGGGGAGACCGAGCCAAACGACTGCGCCGGCAAGCCAAAGCCATCGTTTTCGTCCATCCGTCATTCGTTGACCGTGCTCCATCCATCCGTCCCCCTTATACCCGCTTTCCTGTCATCTTGGCAAACAGCCCGTTCGGCATGAAAAACAGCACAAGCAGCAACAGCCCAAAGCTGATCGCTTCTTTGTATCCCGAGGACAAGTATCCTTCCGCAAATGATTCAAGCAGCCCGACGAGAAACGCGCCGGCGATCGCAGCCGGGGCGTTCGTCAATCCCCCGACAACAGCGGCAATAAACGCCTTCAGCCCAATCATCATCCCCATATCATAAGAAGCGCCGGAAATCGGGGCGATGACGATTCCCGCGAGCGCCCCCAGACCAGCGCTGGCGGCAATCGCGCCAAGCGACATTTTGCGGATGTCAATCCCCATCAACCGAGCGGCAAACGGGTTGATGACGCAGGCGGCCACCGCCTTGCCGATGTACGTTCGGTGAAAGAACAGATGCAAGGCGGCAAAACTCGCGAGCGAAAGGATGATCGCCCAGACGCTTTGCCATTGGATGACCGCTCCAAACGCCTCAAGCGCCCCATGGCCCGTAAAAGGGCGCAGCGCGTACGGATTCGTCCCCCAAACGAGCAGGGCAATTCCGCGGAATACAAACGACGCCCCGATCGTAATGATAATGAGCACCGCGACAGGCGATCGGCGCGCCGGCTGAATCGCCAGCCGCTCAAACAGCGCGCCGATTGCCATCACCGCCACAATGCTGAGCCCAATCGCGAGCACAAACGGCACGCCGTCGTTGACGAGCGTAACGCAAAACAGCGCCCCTAACATGGCGAAATCGCCTTGAGCCAAATTTAAAATGCCGGTCACGCTGTACGTAATGACAAATCCGAGCGCCACCAACGCGTAAATACTGCCGACTGTCAGCCCAGAAAACAACAGCTGCACAAACTGGCTCCACGCTTCCATGCCCCGTCCCTCCTTCAACGGTTAGATGGAACAAAAGGGAATTAGCGACCTCATTCCCTGTTTACTGCTCCGCGAGCACAAACTTTCCATCCTGAATTTGCACCATCACTAAACTGTCGGCGTCAAGCCCTGTATGGTCGTCTTTTGACATATGGAAGACGCCTGAAATGCCGATAAATTTTCTTGTATTCTCCAGAGCCGACCGTATTTTCTCTTTCTCAGTGCCTCCTTCTTTGATCGCGTTGGCCAACAAGTGAAACGCATCCCACGCATGTCCGCCAAATGTGGTCGGCGCATAGCCGTACGCTTTTTCAAAATCTTGTTTGTATTTTAGCAGCGTTTCTTTTTGCGGGTCGCTGTCCGGAAGCTGATCCGCCACTAAAATGCGCCCGGCGGGGAACCATACGTCGTTGGCCGCCTCACCGGCCAAGTCGATAAAGCTTTTCGTGCCGATGCCGTGGCTTTCCACAATCGGCGCCGCAATGCCCAACTGGCGGATGTTTTTCGTGACGACCGCCGATTCCTGCGCCGTTCCCCATACGATAATGGCTTGCGGATTCGCTTTTTTCACCTTTGTCAACATCGCTTTGGCGTCATCGACCGTCGCCTCAAACTCCTCTTCGATGACGGCTTTCACCCCATATTCCGGGGCATAATGCACAAACTCTTCATGTCCGCTCGTTCCGTATGCATTGGCGACGTTCAGCCAGGCGACGTTCAGCCAGCGTTTCTCTTTTAAAAAACCAAGCAGCTTCTGGATGACGATATTGTCTCCTTGAGCGGTTTTAAATGTCCAATGACGTGAGGATCCATCGCTTGGATTGACGATTTGTTTGCTTGCTGCGAGGGAAATGTACGGAATGCCTGCCTTTTCGATTTGTGGGATCATGGCTAAGGAGTTTCCGCTGATCGTGCCGCCGATGATGGCTGTCACGTTGTCTTGCTCGATGAGTTTTTTCGCGGATAATACGGCCTCGTTTTGGTCGGACTTGTCATCATAGGCGATCAGCTTGATTTTCTTTCCATCTATGCCGCCTTGCTCGTTCCATTGCTTAACAAGCATTTTGACCGTCTCCATCTCCGGCTTGCCGAGCGGCGCCGCTCCACCTGAGGCCGAGAAAATGGCGCCGATTTTGATTTCGTCCCCTCCATTTCCAGATGTCGTTGTCTTCCCGCAAGCGACAAGGAGCACGAGCAACAATGCTGTCATGAAAAGAGACATTCTCCTTTTCATGTTGATTTCCCCCTTTCTTATTGATAACGTTTTCAAAACCCTTGTGGAAGGTGCCCCAAAAGAATGGGGACACCTTGTTTACCTCCCTATAGGAGAACAGCATCACTTCTCTCGAGTGTCTGCCGAAAACCATCCTTTGGGGTCAGACTCGTGGTCAGCGCCGCTGCTTGAACGCCTCGGCGGTGTTTAGTTTATGCTGGCGGACGTATTGTTCGATGTCATGCGCCGGCGCCTGTTCCCGTAGCAGGCGGATGATCTCTCGATGCTCTTCGATCGATGCTTTCGCCCGCTGAGGAACAAATGTGAATCCGTACAAGCGGATGCGCCTCATCCGCTGCCAAATTTGCTTGATTTGCTCTTCAAGGTAGGCGTTGCCGCAATGGGCGTAAATCAAAGCATGAAATTCATAGTTCAGCTCGCTGAACCGTTCCAGCTCCAGCTCTTCAAGCGCCCGCTCCATCCGTTCGTTCAACCGCTCAAGCTCGTTGATCGCCTCCTTCTTCAAATTGGCGGAGCCAAGCGCGGTCGCATAGCCTTCCAGAACCGCCAGCACGGACAACGTCTCCACATATTCGTTTTCGTTAATGGTGCTGACCACAGCACCTGCATAAGGCTTGAACTCGACAAGCCCTTCCGCCTCAAGCTGGCGGATCGCCTCGCGCACCGGGATGCTGCTTAACCCGAGCTCGCGGGCGATTTGGTCGATGACGACGCGGTATCCCGGGCCATAAACGCCGCTTTCAATGCGGGACAACATATACTCATACGCCAACTGTGTTTTGTTTTTCGCCTTCGTTCCCATACGTCTATCATAGACTAGATCATATAGGTTGACTAGTCGTCATGCCTGTTCGGCAGACAAGGCGGTCCGTTTCCCCCCCTTGCCAAACGCGGGGATCGGCGGGTCGCCGACCGCAACGTGGACGACCTGCACTTCCGTATAGAAATCAAAGCTGTAATGCCCGCCTTCGCGGCCAATGCCGCTGTATTTCGTCCCGCCAAACGGGATGCGCAAATCGCGGACGTTCGGCGAGTTGACCCATGCCATCCCGCTTTCGATCGCTTGGGCGACGCGGTGGCCGCGCTTTAGATCGTTCGTCCAGACGTATGCCGCCAATCCGTATTTCACATCGTTCGCCAGCCGGATCGCCTCTTCTTCATCCGCAAAGGACATGACCGCCATCACCGGTCCGAAAATCTCTTCCTGCGCCACCTTCATGCCGTTATGGCAGTTCAGCAGCAGCGTCGGCGGCACAAAATTGCCGTTTTCCAACCCGTTCGGAACACCGGGGGCATAGACGTCCACCCCTTCTTGCTTGGCGATGTCTATATAGCGGTTCACCCGCTCCCAATGATCGCGGTGAATCAGCGGCCCCAGTTCGGTCGCTGGGTTCATCGGGTCGCCGATGGCGATGCGGTCGACGCGCTCTTTCAGCCGGGCGACAAATTCGTCGTAAATCGCCTGCTCGAGCAAAAGCCGCGAGTTGGCCGTGCACCGCTCGCCATTGAGCGAAAATACACCCCAAACGGCCGCATCAAGCGCCCGTTCGAGATCCGCATCGGCGAACACGATGAGCGGTGACTTGCCGCCAAGCTCCATCGATGTTTTTTTCAACGTCGCGGCGCTGTTGCGGATGATGTCCATGCCGGTCGTCGTCTCGCCGGTAAACGAGATGAGGCGCACGTCCGGATGGGCGACCAACGCGGCGCCCGCCGTTTCGCCAAACCCGTGCACGACGTTGAACACCCCACGCGGCAGCCCGGCTTCATCGATGATTTCCGCCAGTTGATTCGCCGTCAACGGCGACCATTCGGCCGGCTTCAAGACGACCGTGTTGCCAGTCGCCAGCGCTGGAGCGACTTTCCACGTCTCGAGCATAAACGGTGTATTCCACGGCGTGATGAGCCCGGCCACGCCGACCGGCTTGTGGACGGTGTAGTTTACAAACTGACCATGGACGTGGTACGCTTCGCCGACAAGGCGCGTTTTCACCATTTCCGCGTAAAAGCGGAAGTTTTCCGCCGCGCGGGCGGCCTGTTTTTTCGCTTGGCTGATCGGAATGCCGGTATCAAGCGCCTCTAAATAGGCGATGTCGTCCGCCCGCTGTTCGATCAACTCCGCGATGCGGAACAGATAACGAAGCCGTTGCTCCACCGGCATCGTCCGCCACGGCCCGTGATCAAACGCCTCTTTCGCCGCCCGGACCGCCGCGTCGATGTCTTCCTTTCGTCCTTCGGCCACTTCGTTGATCGGTTCGTTCGTAAACGGATTGATATTGGTGAAATACAGACCGGCTGCCCCTTCCACAAACTGCCCATTGATATAATGAAGCACTTTTGGTTGCACTGCCATTCGTTTCCCCCCATCACCGCTGCGCTCGATAACGCGCATGAATGTTGTTGTGTTTATACGTCCCCGCCTCGCTGAATTCATACAGCTCAAGCGACAGCGCCAAATAGCGTTTGGCAAACAGCGGGGCGAAATGGTCTTTCATCACGGCAAACAGCTCGTCGCCGACTTCTTTTTTCACCTGTTCCGGACGCCCGGCGCCAATTTTCAGCGTCCCGTGCACAAACGCATCGTCTTCGGCCCCGTCAGCCACATAGTACTCGTCAAGCCGAATGGCGCGCGAGCGGATGCCGCCGACGGGAAACCAATCGCTCCGCTTGATCAGCACACGGTGAACTTTTTCAAGCAAGCCGCGAATATCGGCCTCTTCGCCGAGATTGGCCGTGTATTCTAAGACAAAGTGCGGCACGATCCTCTCCCCTTTCGCTCTGAACGCCCGATGCCACGCTTTCTGCCGGGCGCTGCCTGCTATTCAATGTAATTGACAAGGCAAAACAAAGCGTTGGTCATCGTCTAGCTTGATCACCGCTACCCTGCTATTCAATGTAATTGACGAGCCGGCCGATGCGCTCGATTTCCGTCACCACTTCATCGCCGGGCTGGACGTTCACCGCCCCTTTCGGCGTGCCGGTCAAAATCAAGTCGCCAGGCGCGAGCGTCATGAATTCGGTGATGTACTCGAGCAAATGCGGGATCGAAAAGATCATATCGCCCGTATCCCCTTCCTGCACAACCGTCCCATTGACATACGTCCGCAAACGAAGCGCCATCGGATCGCCCACTTCCTCATGGCTGACGATCCATGGACCGAGCGGCGTCGTTCGATCGCGGTTTTTGACGCGGAAATTCGGTCGGTAATAATTTTCCAAGTAGTCGCGAACAGCATAATCGTTGGCAATCGTGTAACCGCAAATGTAGTCGTACGCCCGCTCTGCTTTTACCCGGCGGGCCGGGCGACCGACGACGACCGCGAGCTCGCATTCATAATGCATCACGTTGACGCCGTCGGGGCGAACGGTTCGGCCGCGATGGCCGATGAGCGTGTTTTTCCCTTTGAAAAATAAAAGCGGCTCTTTCGGCGCGGCAAACGACAGTTCCCCCGCATGATCGGCGTAATTCAATCCAAGCGCCACGATCGTGCGCGGCTCGACCGGGGGAAGCCAGATGACGTCGCTCTCAGCGGCCACCGTCCCATCCGGCAACAGAAGGCGGCCGTCGTCAAGCGGCACCGCGTCGGTCACCGTTCCGTTCCACGCCACGCGCGCCCGCTTCATGCCCCTCCTCCCCCTTCTTCGGCAATGATCCGATTTTCCAACACACCGATTCCGTCCATTTCGATGCGCACCACATCTCCTGCCGCCACGAGCGGCGCGTCAGCCGGCCAGCTGAAAAACAGCACATCGCCCGGGTAAAGGGTCATAAATTCGGTCACCTCGGCCAGCCATTGTTCAGGGGGGTGCCGGAACCGGCGGAGATCAGCGCACTGAACGAGCTGACCATTGACATATACGCGCGCCATTAACGATGACAGCGGCACCGTTTCCTCTTTCGGCACGATCCACGGGCCGACCGGGGTGAACCCATCGCGCGCCTGCTCCTTTATTGCCGGTCGGTACCGCTGTTCGTGCGGAATCGACAGGTCATTGATGATCGTGTAACCGAATACAAAATCGAGCGCCTGCTCGCGCCGCACGCGCGCGGCGGTTCGCCCGATAACCAGACCGATCGCCGGGGCGGCGCGAAGCCGTTGGACACCGGGCGGGAGAACGACCGGCCGGCGATGGGCGTTGATCGTATTGGCCGGCTTCATATACAGCACAGGCCCTTTTGGTGGCTGCTCGTACGGCGGAGCGGTCATGGCCTCGGCCATCCCTTCCCATTCCCATCGGTCATTAAGCGCCACCCCATACAGAGCGCCAACGTCCGGCGCTTCCCACTCCCATTCGTCAATGGGCGCGGTCCGTCCCTCCAGCGTCATCGTTCCGCTCCGCCAATCCGCTTTCGCCTCGAACAGATGCCGTCGGCCAGCCAAGCGCAACCGCACGTTCATGATCGCCCTTCCCCCTTTCATATCGATGACCAACGCCGACGCTTCCCTACATCCTAGGCGGCAAGGATCACTCCCCCACCTTCCTCAGCAAGCGCGCTCATTGCGGCGTCTCGGCGAGCAACCCGTATTTGACGAGCGTGCGGCGGATTTTCCGCTCGTTCTCTTCGCTTGGCAAATCGAGCGGCAGCCGGAGCTTCGGAGTGATTTTCCCCATCATGCCGAGCGCCGCTTTCACCGGGCCCGGGTTCGTTTCGATAAACAGCACGTCATTGAGTTCCATCAATTCAAAATGAAGATCTTGCGCCCGCTTGACATCGCCGGCAAACCAAGCGTCGTGCAGCTCGGCTACTTTTTGCGGCACGACGTTCGCCGTCGCGCTGATCGACCCGGCGCCGCCAATCGCCAGCATCGGATAGCACAACAGCTCGATACCGGAAAACAGCAGGAAATCACGCCCGCAATGCCATAGCACCCGGTTGACGTGCTCAAAGTCTTTGTTCGACTCTTTCACGCCGATAATGTTCGGACAATCTTCCGCCAGCCGCGCCAATGTTTGGACCTCCAAATTGACCGCCGTCCGGCCAGGGATATTGTAGACGATGATCGGGATGTCGACCGCCTCGGCCACCGCCTGAAAATGCTTGTACAGCGCCTGTTGGGATGGACGGTTGTAATAGGGGACGATGACCATCGCGGCATCAGCCCCGATTTCTTGGGCGAATCTCGTCAGCTCGATCGTCTCCGCATGGTTCGTCGACCCCGTCCCCGGCACGAACGGCACGCGCCCGGCGACCGCCTTCTTCGCCGCTTCCATCACCTGCTTTCGTTCTTCCAGCGTCAGCGAGCTCGGTTCTCCTGATGTTCCCGTCACCGAAATGCCGTGTGTGCCGCTTTCGATATGCCAGTCAATGAGCGCCGTCAGAGCTGCCAGATCAACGTTTCCCTCTTCATCAAACGGCGTGACGACCGGCGCGATCGAGCCGCGCAGCCGTTCTTTCACTTCGCGGTATGCCATCCCCTTGCCCCCTATCGCCTTCATTTTTCTGAATCTTGCTTATATTTTACATACAATCATATATAAAATCAACGATAAAATCATATATTATTTTATCGTGGAGAAACCGCCGGAAACGCTATATTTCTTTCGATAGATGAAATCCGCTTTCTAAATCAGGAAGGTCGGTTTCCGCTTCGCCAACATCGGTTCATTCGGCTCGACCGGCTGGCCGCTGTGAACGTCAAGGACGATGGACGCCTCTTCAAACCAGCTGTCCGGCGCCGCATGGCCCCAGAACGTTTGCCGGCGCGGATCATCCAAATCCCAGCGGATCGGCGGAAAATCAGGGTCACTCGTCAAATAATCACCGTTGTACAGCTCGATTCGATGGCCATCCGGATCGCGCAAATAGACAAAGAAGGCATTCGACAATCCGTGACGGCCCGGCCCGCGTTCAATGTTCGCTGCATATCCGGCCGCTGCCAGCACATCGCACGCATGGATCAGGCTGAGCGGATCCGGCAGCCAAAACCCAATATGGTGAAGGCGCGGCCCTTTTCCGTTCATCAGCGCCAAATCGTGGACGTTTTGCTTCCGATGCAGCCATGCTGCCCAAAGCTTCCCATCCTCTGTTTCCGTATATTCTGAGCAGGCAAAGCCCAGACCCCGGACATAAAAGTCATATGCGCTCTTTACATCCGTCACCGCGCAGTTGAAATGATCGATGCGCTGCACGCGGGCGCCTCGGTGCAAGTCATACCGCTGCAACAACCGCTCGGTTTTCTCCATATGGACAAAAAACTCAAGCGGCAGTCCGGACGGATCTTGCACGCGAAACGCCTTGCCGACGGCGCGCTGGCTTCCCGCTTCGAGCCATTTCGGCTGCAGCGTTTGCGCCGCAAACCATTCATAAAGCGCTTCCAATTCCTGCTCGGAACCGACTTTGTAGCTAAGCGCTTCGACCGCAGGGCGGGGCGCCTTTTTCAAGAGAAGGCTATGATGATGATATTCTTCAAGTCCCCGCAAATACAGATGATCTTCATCCGCTTCCGTCACGACAAACCCAAGCACCCGTTCGTAAAAATCGCGGGCGGCGGCCAAATCGGTCACATGCAACACCGCGCGGGCGCAGCGAATAATGGAAAATGCCATCGCTCTCTTCCCCCTTTCGCAACCTTCCTTCATCTAGCGTTGGGTGGCCGACAGAAAGAAGCCGTCTTTTCTGATGGCGAACATGGAACAAAACGTTCCTTGTTGCTGGCCACATCCTTTCACTTCAAACATCTCGCAGCACGCCCAAATCCGCCTGGCTTGCGCGCCACTGAACGCCTGTTTTCGCGCGGCGGCAACCTTAGAAGGGCGGTGACAAACGACTGTCACACACGAATCGGCGGTATTTTCATTCAGAAAAGAAAGCTGATTCTGCAAGGTTTCTCTAATTGAGAAACGGATGGAATCAGTCATATTTTGCACGAAATCACCAGCCTCTTAGGAAACGCCGCAGCCGCGCACCCTCCGCTGTTCCCCGATCCGTGTTTGAGAACGTGCGAATGAACGGTCAATGCTTGGTGTCAGCCGGAATGAACACGCTTTTGGCGCCGCGCAAAAATTCGCGCACGAACTGTTTATACGGCTCTTTTTCGTAGCCATCGAAATACGCCATCCCCATCCGAACGGGGTCGCCGAAAAAGTAATATTCGTAATGCGTCTGCCGGGCGCCGAACGCGCTCATCGTGAGATCCCAGGCGAGCCGGAACAGCTGGACGCGCTCATAGCCGTCCACCGTCGCCCCTTGCATCGCCCGGCGGACGATGTCGCCAATTTCCTCGTGCTGAAAATCTGCCTCCGTCGGAATCGCCATCAACCCCGATGCCCCTAAAATGCGGATGATCTCCGCTAGGCGCGGATAAATGCGCGGATACCAGTTGCGCGCGGCATCGAGCGCAGCAAAATCGGGCGTCATCGTTCCCCAACGGTCTCGCTTCGCATTGTGCTCGGCCCGGTACAAATGGCTTTTCATCGTCTCGAGGACGAGCATGATTTCCGCCCCTTTGTCTTTCACATGCTGGAACTCGCCGATGCCGATCGCTTCGATGAGGCAAAGGGTGACACCAAGCAAAAACTCCGTTTTGACGATGTTTTTCGCCACGACTTGATGGGACATATGAACAACTGCGTTCGTTTCCCGGAACGTCCGGTTGCAAATCGATGAATTGCCGCACACAAACACGCGCTCCCACGGCACAAACACGTTTTCAAACGAAACGATCGCATCGCCTTCCTCAAAACGCGATGCCAGCGGATGATCCCACGCGCTCCTCCCGTAGTCAAACGCCTCGCGGCAAATGAACTTCACGCCTGGCGTATTGTTCGGAATGGCAAAGGCAAGCGCATATGGGTCTTCGCCGGATGTCGCTTTTTTCACGGTCGAGGGAAACACTAAAATTTCATCGGTGATCCCGCCTTGCGTCGCCAATAGGCGGATGCCGCTGACGATGATCCCGTCTTTGCGCCGTTCCACCAAGTGAAGCGGCACATCGGCATCGTTTTGTTCGTGCAGCGCCTTGGCGCGGTTCATTTGCGGATGGATGAGCGTATGCGTCAAGCTGATGTCGTGTTCCCGCGCGTATTCATAGTAGTTTTTCGCATTTTCGGCAAATATCGAATCGTCTTCGGCAAACAAATCGTTGGCGATGCCCATCGCCATGACTTCGGCATTCAAATAATCAGGCGAGCGCCCCATCATTCCCGCCGACATCCGCGCCCACTCTTGCGTCGCCTCGCGGCGGGCGATAAGCTCATCGATCGTAGTCGGCTGAATGAAAGTCATTCCGACCAGCTGCCCGGTTGTCGGCGACCGGTACAACATCTTCTCCGGCTTTTCGTATTGCCGATCGTAAAGCGCCGCCATCGAGCGGACGACGTTGCGGAATGCGGGATGAACGGTGACATCCTCCACTTTTTCCCCGTGGATGTACACGCTGCTTTTCGCCTGCTTGAGCCGCTCCATATACTCCTTTCCTGTTTTGGCCGGCATTTTCATCCCCTCCGTTTTCGGGTATAATAGCTAAGGAAACGCTTTCATTCTGAATGTTCAAAATTAATATAACATATGATTTCATATATGAAAAATACAAAAACAATAAACGTACCGATATGAAAAATGTATACAAGCGGACGCGGCAGGCATTCCCCTTTCTCCACCAGCGCCATTTCCCAAAAACCGAAAGAGAATCCGCGAACGAAAGGAGACAAACGCATGATCGATGTGAAACAGCTGAAATACTTCGTCACGATTGCCGAAGAGGGACAAATCACCAAAGCGGCGCAAAAGCTTCACATCGCCCAGCCGCCGCTCAGCCAGCAGCTGAAGCAGCTCGAAGAAGAGCTCGGTGTTCTTTTGTTTGACCGGAAGGCGAAAAAAATGGAGCTCACCCCACCGGGCAAAGCGTTTTACGAAAAGGCGAAACAACTGCTGCGCCAGCTTGATGACGCCGTGGCGGAAGTAAAAGAAATCGAAGACGGAACGGCGGGAACGCTGTCGATCGGCTGCGTCAAATCGTGTTTTTCCTATTTGGCCCAAGCGATCCGTCACTTCCACGAACAAGTTCCGAACGTGACCTTCCATCTTCGGGAGGGGGATACGTTTTCCATTTGTCAGCTGCTTCAAGAGCGGCACATTGACATCGGCATCGTCCGCCTGCCGATGAATGCAGCTCATTACGACGTCATCCAGCTGGCGAGCGAGCGTTATGTCGGCGTCTTGCCGGCGCAATGGAACAACGGGCGAGCCGCGCTATGCATGCGCGATTTTGCCAATTGGCCGCTTCTCCTTCTTCACCGGGTGCACGGCGCCGGGCAGTACGAGCGAGTCATCGAGGAATGCCGCCGCCATGGCTTTGAACCGAACGTCTTATGCGAATGCCCGGATGCGACGATCTTGCTTTCCCTTGTCGCCCAAGGCCTCGGAGCCACCATTGTGCCGCAATCGACCGTGGCCTTGTTTCGCCTCCCCGGCATCGACGTATTCGAGATCACCGACTCGTCGATGACCGCGGAAGCCGCGGCCATCCTCGACCGACAACGGTATTTGCCGAAAAGCGCCCGCCGCTTCCTCGCTGTGCTCCAAACGATTGCCGCCAACGGACAGCAGGAAGAAAACGGACCGCTTCTTCGAGCGTAGACTCGTGAGGGAAAGGAACCCATACGATTCTAGTCAATGGGGCTGGGCTTTTCGTTGATGCGTTTGCGGAACCAAGGAAAAAGAACGATGCGATTCTAGCTAATGGCCGGCTTTGCAAAAAATGAGGCGCCATTGGGCGCCTCATCACAATCCGGCCGATCGCTGCAGCCGCTTGGCTATTGCGAAAAAGTCTTCCGCCGAAATCCCTGGGGCGAATTCTTCCGGCACTTCGTCCAAATCCGGGATCGTCCCTCCTTGGGGAGCTCCTTCCACCACCTCGAGCGGCTTTCCATCGCTCGGATGCGTGCCCCGCCAAATGCGGGCGATTTCTCGGTAATAGCGATCGCTGAACGTATAAAGCCGGCGGTGGACGCCTTGATCCTCATACTTTCTCGCCTCGTCGAACACACGGTTATCCAAGTTCGGGATCGGGAGCATCTTCGTCACATCCACACCGGTCGCCACTTCCAACGCTTTCGCATACGCTAAAATATGGACGCCCCCGCGTACGAGCAAGTAGCCGATCATCTCGCGGGCCGTCGGGTGATCGGTCATTTCATAGACGCGCATTTTATGCGTGCGCGCTCCGCACTCAAGGAAAAAGTTATGAAGCAAATCTAAAATCAAGTTGCCGCTGTTGAACACGTACTCTCCCGTCCACGCCTTCCCCATCGAATCGCCGGGAAACGCCGTCTGCGCCGTAGCGATGAAATGATACGTATTGCGCTTGTCTTTCGCGTCCTTCATCGGCGCTGTATCCGGGTCACCTAGGTGGGTGGAGCCGGTCAAACAAAGGTTGATCGCGTTAGACACGAGCTCGACATGGCCGAACTCTTCGGCAGTAATGCTTGCCACCAGTTCGTAAAACGGGCGAAGCTTGTTTTTTTGCCGAAAATTGAATGACTGAAACAAATAATTGTTCAACGTCGACATTTCCCCAAAGCGCCCGCCAAGCAGCTCCTGCACGGCCGCCGCTGCATTGGGATCTGCGTACTTCGGCTTCGGCAACTCAATCGCCAACCGGTCGATTCGCTGAAAGACCACCGCTTTTTCCTCCTTTTTCAGTTATGGCCGAGGCGAACGGAAACGACTTGCGCCAAGCGGACATAATAAACCGCCTGATGCGCGGCAATAACGAGATGATCCGGCTTCACATCCCTCACGATCCCTTGGATCGAGCCGCGGACGGTTTCTACCACCACCTCTTGGCCGCGCACGCCTTGCAAAGTATGGTATACATACGGATCGATGAGCGCGAACAACTGTGGAGAGGCATACGATTGGTTCACATGCAATTCCTCCTTTGCGCAAAATCAAAATGGCTTCTTTATGATACGTATGACGCCGGCGCCCAAACATGACAACAAAAGCAAGCGACGAAGGCCAAAATCTTCCTTCGCCGCCAGAGAATCTAGAGTGATCGTGATTTAATCGTGCATGCCGCTTCCCATCCTCATTTCTCAAATAGAAAAACCTTGCCGCATTCGGTACAAGTCATCGAGCGATTACGGAAAACGGCGGTGTAGCCCTTCTCGAAGCTATACTAGGGAGCTGGTGATTTCCTTTTATCAAGCCCGTTTCTCAAATAGAAAAGCCCTGTCGCATCAAGATCGTCTTTC
>JAAROH010007939.1_pt1 | contig 21969 bp, 34 predicted proteins | sample 7248631 | NCBI WGS metagenome assembly JAAROH01 (sample SAMN09772309, study PRJNA484901) | compost metagenome | isolation source: Vermicomposting unit | place: India
CGAGGCGGGACTCGAACCCGCACGGCCTCTGCGGCCCCAAGATTTTAAGTCTCGTACATATCTGTAGTGGCGTTCGGTGGGGTGTCCATGAATGCTTGTGGTGTGCGGTGTCTAGTGTTCGCCCCCTCCTCTCGGTTGAGGCTCAAGCGCGCTCCGGTGGCTACAAAGGTGGCTACAGTGGCTACACGATCACTTGCTACCGAACATCGAGAGCCCCCGCTTGTTCTGGATCCCGTTGTAGAATCCTGGATGGAACGCGTAGCTGTCGGCCAGGTTGTAGACCCGCTCCGGCTCCGAGGCCGCCATGCGACGGAAGTTCTCCCAGTTGACCTTCTCGGCCGTTTCACGGCTCCAGGTGATGCGGACGGCCGTCTCGGTCGACTCGTTTCCGTACTGATCCGCGAACTCGCCCTGGGCGTAGGTCACTACCTCGGCCACCTCAGGATGGGTGAACAGGCCCTCGAACACGTCCAGAGCCTTTTCAGCTGCCCGCCGTACACCGTGATCCTCATCCCAGATAGTGCCCAGGGGGTAATAGACGTGGACGATCCGCTGCCCGTCTTCGCCCAGGATCTCGACCTGCGTGATGTCGTCCATGCCGGCCAGCTGGCGCACTACACCCTCGGTGAGCTCCTGCTCCTCGGGTGCGGGTGCAGGCTCAACTGCAGGTGCAGGTGCGGGCTCAGGCTCAGACGCCGACGTAGGTTCCGGGGTCGGGGATGGGTCGGCGGCCGCTGTCTGCCCAGGCGGAGCGTCAGCCGGTTCCGGGTCGGGCAGAAACGCACCGCCCAGGCCGAATAGGATAATCCCACCGACAAGGACCAGGGCGCCGACACCCCTGGAACGGATGCCGAGTCGCTGAATGGGGCGAATCACGCTGATGATGCCGACCACGATGGCAGCGAAACCAACCAGCGCCAGGAAACCACCCATGCGATTCTCCTCCTCTCCGGCAAACCTACGCGAATAGTCTACCATTAAGAGGTCACGAGGTGATAGGGGCGTTCGCTGCCTGGGTAAACCTCCGTCCCCCTCCCCACCGTACTGACCAGGTAGGGAGGGAATAGAAGATGAGGCCCCCACCTCCACGTAGGAGATGGGGGCTTCGTCTTGTCACTAAGCCGCGTCCTTCCGCACGCCCTGCACCACGTTCTTCGTCCCGCTGTACCCCCCGATGGCCGAAAGGGCGATCACCAGGCCGGCGCCCACGGCCAACAGCGGCTGGTCCGTGTTAAACCCGACCGTGGCCCAGCCGAAGACCTGCCCGATCAGCAGGGCCACCACGGGAGCAGCCACCTGCTTGCGTTCCTCGATCCAGGGGATGCGCCGGAGGAGGCCCACCAGGGCCGCGGTGACGGCCGTGTATGCGAGGGCCTGGGTCAGCACCGCCTCGGGCAACTGCGAGGCCAGGAACTCGAACAGCACCTGCAGCTCGTTCACAGGATCGCCTCCCTCAGAATCACCTCGGCCCGCTCCTCTCCATCGAGGGCGGGCCGTATCCGAATCGATCCGTCGACCACGCTCTTGTCGTTGCCCAGCACGCCGGCATACTGGAGGCCGTCGGCCAGGGCCTTCAGATAGTTGTCGGCGTCACCGCGGTTACCAGGCAGGCGGCCGGTCCGGGTAGGCCGCAGGTAGACGGCCGCCTCCAGCCGGACGTACTCCCACGGCAGGGGCCGGGGCAGCCGGGCGGCGATGGCGGCCTGAGCCACCAGCCGCTGATAGGTGAGCGAGCGTTGGGAACGCCGTGCCCACTTGCTCCGCTGCGTCATGCGCTGGGCGGGAACCGGCCGGCCGGGGATGACCACTCGGTACTCAGTTACGCCCGCCCGGGCCACCGCAGGGTCACCGCCCGCTCGTCCTGGATCCACTCCACCCGGAGGCCCAGGGCCTCGGCCAGCTCCCGGAGAGGCACCACCGTGGTGTTTCCGTCGAGCCAACCGGTCGCCAGCGGTCGGCCGGCGGCGTCCCGGATGGGCACCGGCGTGCGTTCCTGCTGGGTCAGGTACTGCTCCACCATGTTGAGGAATCCCTCCCATCCGCCAGGACGCCCCCGGAGCACCCGGGGGCAGTTCTTCCCGCTCCAGCGATTGTGCTGAACGACGCACTCGGGGAACGGCAGCAAGCTCGGCACAGTGCGCACCAGGCGGGCCACCAGGGCGGCCGCGTTGGCCTCGGCGGCGGCCCGGTCGCCATCGGCGTTCTCGCAGATCTCGATGCCGATGGATTGCCGGTTGCCGGTGCCGTACCAGCCGTCACCCGCGTGCCAGCCGTTGCGGTCCAGCGGCAGGTGCTGGCGGATCTCCCGGTCATCGACGGTGAAGTGCCACATCACCTCCCGGTCGATGGCCTCCTGGCTCCGCAGGTACCGACCGTGCATCGCGGCGTTGGCGCCCCGGGCTGGGTTGCCGGTGTCGTGGATGGTGATATACCGGGGCGTCATCGGCAGAGACGTCAGCGGGTGGTCCGCCGGCAGGAAGTCGGGAACGATGGTAATCACTTCACCTCCGCCTCCCCCTTACCGCGCAGCACTTCCACCGCCCGGGCGATCACCGGGGGGATGGGGACGCCGATCTGCCCCAGGTTCTCGATCACCGAGAGCACCTCGTTGGCGATGTACCAGAAAATGGCTGCGTCCCGGATGATGTGGCCGTCACCCAGGGCGCCGTCAATCAGATGGCCGATGGCGACCACGGCGAACATCCCGATTTTCCGGGCGATGCCCTGGGCACCCACCCGGGACGACAGTTCCCCCGAGAGGGCAGCCGCGGTCACCCCGCTGATGTAGTCCAGCACCGCCAGGAACAGGAGCACCCCCAGCAGCGCGCTCCACCCCCCGTAGAGATAGCTGAGCACCGCCCCGAGAGCGGCCGAAACCGGTCGGAACCAGTCGTGCGCCTGCACGTGTCGTCACCTCCTACTCGGACAGGAAGTGCCTGATCATCAGGGCCGGCACGGCGAACCCGAGATCATCGGCCGGGTCGTAGTCGCCGCCGGAATCCCTCACCAGGGGCTTGCTCGTGATGAGCCCGACCAAGCGCCCGGACGTGTTGAACACCCCGCCCCCCGCTATTGCCTGGGTTGATGCCGCCGGCAAAAACCAGGTAGGGGCCGCCGGTGCCGAAGAACCTGTGCCCGGCGAACAAGCCGGCAGAGAGGACGCCGGGGAGCCCGACGGGGCTTCCCTGGGTGTAGATCGTCTCGCCGTAGTGCGCTCGGTCCACGGCGGCCAGGTCCGGCGAGGCCCAGTCCTCGGCCAGCTCCACGTATCCATCGGTGAGGCCGAGGGCCGACACGTCGACCAGCGCGAGGTCCAAGGCGGCGTCTCGCCGCACCACGGGGTATCGCTGACCGTACAGGGTGGGCCGGTCCCCAGGAGCAAACGGGCTCGTCCAACGCACCAGCACGGAGGTATCGGCGCCAACCACGTGGGCGTTGGTCAGCACCCGGCCTCCACTGAGCAGCACGCCGGATCCGACCCCGGCCGAGGACCGCACCTCCACCACCGCCCCAGCGATCTGCCGCATGAGGTCGATACGATCCTGGTCGTCGGTCTCCTCGGCCATCTGGGCCAGTTTGGCGATGGCGGCGATGAGCTCCCCGCGGGTGACAGGAGTGTCGACCCGGATCGTGCCGTCGGGGTAGCCGTGAATCAGGCCCCGGTCGACGGCGATCTCCACCAGCGGCCGGAGCCATTCCGGCACCCGGTCCCAATCTGCGAACATGCGGTCACCTCCTCGGGCAATAGGAGAGGCGCCCGGCTTACTCACCGAGCGCCTTCTTCAGCATTTTCAGCATGGTCTTGATCTCCGCCAAGTCGGCTTCCATCGCAACCAGCCGCTCCTCCACGGTCCGCGGCTGCCCCTGTGTGGCCTTCTTACTAATCACCAAGGGCTTGCCCTTCTGGACCTTCTGCACCGCCGTCATTCGTCCACCACCTCGATCGCCACCGTGGCCGGCTGAACGGTTGGACAACCTACGGTGATCCTGTAAGTGCCTGGGTCGGTGAACCGAAGCGAAACGATCGCCTCTCCGTTCACTGGGTCCACCTGACACACTGCCTCGCCGTCCGCCGAGACCGTCAGTGTCGGAGTGTAGTCGGTGACGGTCTCGCCATCGTCCCATTTGGATAGGCGCACTCCCAGCGTCATCTCCTGGCCGACGGGAACCTGGGAGGGCCCGGTCAGACGGACGTGGGCATACATGGTGTGGTGACGTCGCACGATTGCAGTCTGATGGGATGTCGTCACCGTGGTGACCTGCAGAATCTCATGGTTCCGACGTTCATATTCCACGACCATTCTCCTCCCTCATCGTAGCGTGTAGACGCCGCGCTGCGCCGTGGGCTGGCTGTCGGGCACGGTGAGACGCAGCTGGGACCGGAACGGAATGGCGAATATCCAGCCGAAATTGTAGGACGCAGCCAGGTACCTCGTGCCATCAACCAGTATGCAGGTGCGGCCGATTCCTGACTTTCGGTTTAGGTCCCACAGGATGCCCTCACCAGTGATGTCCAGTACTGTGTATGCCTCGTCACTGGTGACGATCGGCAGGCTACACGCAAACGCGCATTCAGTCCAGGGATCTTCGGGCCTGCCGACGAGAGCAAATGCCGCTTCCATGCCTGTGAGCGGTGCCGATGACGTGACCCTGAGCGATGAGCTGAAGGGCACCATAACGAGATGGTTCTTCTCGGACCACCCCGTAAGCCGGTAGATAGGACCACCATCTATCTGCACCGCGAACTCGTCGCCTACCAGACTTACCAGCAGGCCGCTCCCGGTGATATCCAGATGCGTGTATGAGTAGTGCGACCCACCAGGAGAGATGTTGATGAAACCCACACCACTCATGTCCTGTGGACTCCACCCGGTGTTTCCGCCCAGGATCAGTCCCCAGACGATGGACTCGATGTCCCCTGCTCCAGCGATCGGTATCACCGCCGTCCACCTCCTACGATACCATGACAGAGTCCGGGAACTCCCGGCCGGATGTCCAGGTGATATTCCAGGTTCGCGTGCGCCCCCCCTGTGTGATCCGCAGCTGCGTGACCTTGCCCTCGGAGTTGCGGCTGATAACCTCGATGGTGGCCATGACGGTGCTGCCGTCCTTGATCTGGATCGTCTTGGGCTTCTCGGGGAACGCACTGTCCCACGCCGTCACCTGCTTGGTGTGGGTGTTTAGCGGCACGATCAGGCCGAACACGTCGATCAGATCCGAGTTGGCGTCACCGAGTTGGGCGCCGGCGGAAAAGACCTGCTTTGCCGTCCACGTGTTGGCCTTGTTCGGCAGGTCATCTATGGCGTCGTGGGCCGCCTTGATGCCCTGCTCGATCTTGTTCAGGTTCCTGGCCGACAACGGGGTCTCGTCATCGACCCATACGGTGGGCTGGTAAGGCATCAGTCTCCCTCCTCTACGGTGATCTCCACGGAGACGGTCAGGCTGTTGCGGTCGGTCTTTTCGATCTCCACCTGGTCAAACGCGAATACGACGCCGGTGCCCGGGTCGTCCGTGGCCTGCGAGAGCACGGCGATACCCCGGATGGTGCCCACCCCCTGCGTCTCGTCGAGGTAGATCTCCCGGACGGTTGTATTGCCGTCACGGAACGGCGGGGTGAGCTGTCCCCGGTAGTACTCATCCGCCAGCCCCTGCTCGGTCGTCTCCCCAGCGTCTAGCGCGATGTGCGTCAGATCTGCGTCCAGCAGGTCAAGCACCCGCTGAATGCCTGCGGTGGTGATCCTCATATGATCAGCTCCTCGCTACAGAGCAGGCTCTCGCTGCACAGGTGATACCAGTGCATTCTCACCCGAAGGGTGGCCCTCATCTTGAGCGTGCCGTACCCCTTCACGATCTGCGAGATCACATCCGGGGTGGACTGCTCCTCCTCCAGGGCGCCGACGCGCCGCTCCATGCTGTTGAGGTAGTCGGTCAGCGTCTCAGCCATCTACAGCCCCTCCCCTGTGAGGCTCGCCACCACGCGCCAACGATCGCCGAGCCACTGGAAGTTGACACCCACATCCGTGAGCCGGCAGTACTGGTCGATGCCCCACTGCGGCCACCGGAGGCGCACCCGCTGGCCTGGGTACACGTCCCATTCCCCATCGGTCTGCCATGAGAACACCGGTCGCTGAGTAGCCGATCGACGAAGGGCCGCCCGGCCACGCTGCCTGGCTGCCTCCTTGTCGGTGATCTTCCGGTCCTTGATGGCCGTCTCATACAGACCGTAGGTGCGGATGGAACCCGAGTCCTCGAAGTAGTCGACCACCTCGATAGTCGGCCGGTACCGGATCTCCACCGTGTCGGATGGCTCCAAGGAAATCAAGGACTCTACGGCTTTGCGCTTCTTGTCGACGATGAACTCCGTGTCTGCCTGGCGGTTTTCCTTCAGGTGCACCTTGCGGCTGACGCCGTTCACCTTGACCTGCGTGTAGTTCGGCTCATAAGCCAGAGGAAACACGCTGGAGGCCCCGGAGAAGACCTGGGTCTTGTACGACTCGGCGGCCTGCTTCGCCCCCAGCACCCACACCCTGTTGGCAAAGGCCTGATTGGCCACCTCATCAGTGAAACTGCCTTCCAGGATGTTGGCCGGGTCATAGACCGGGACCGCGGGCCCGTCCCAAGTCTCCACGAACATGCGGAAGGTATCGTTGGGGTGGAGTAGCCAGTCAGCACCGGTTGACTCCGCGATCCTGTTGATGGCCTCCTCCAGCGTCACATAGTTGTAGGTCATGTCCATGACCGCCGTGAGGGACGGGATAACCCGCGCCACCTCGGGCATGTACCGGGCCAGCAGGTCGGCGACAATCGCGTCGGCCCGCTGGCCCTCATAGATCCGTGCCACGAGGCGCCGACGCATCCTCGTCACGGCGTCCTCACAATCGGGGGTCAGGATCGTCACGGTGTCCCCCGGCGCCGTCCGCTTCCGCCGGACTACCTGCCCCCGGTAGATCGGGGCCCCATCCCAGGTGACCAGCACCTCGGCCAGGGAGACAACGCCGGGGTAGTTGACCAAGGAGAAGGAGCAGGTGGCCCCGGATCCGCCGAGGCCCCTGCCCAGGGAGATCCGGCCGTCAGCCAGGTACTCGGTCACTTCCACCGTCGGGCCCCCGGGCGGAGTCAGGAGTACCTGCAGGCTCATGCCATCGCCCCCACCATGCGGCCCAGCTCCCTGTTGATGAGCTGCGCCACCTGCCGGATCTCGGAGTCAGAGGGCCGGGCCAGGCTGCTCCAGTTGATATTGACGGTGACCCCGCCCGCCCCATAGCGGTCCATCTTGGAGAGGGGCACCACGGCCTCGGGACCGGCCTCGCCGATCATCGCCAGTGTCGGTGCCGTGACGATTCCACCCTGGGCCAGCATGGGGATGCGAGCGAGGGTCGGGATGTTGAAACCGAAACTCTTGCCGCCTAGGCCTGGCACCCACGAAGGCACAGAGAAGGAGACCTTGTTCAACTGGCCGATCATCCCGTTGATGGCGTCGATAATCTTGTTCACGAACCCGATGATCGAGTTGACGATGCCCTTCCAGATGTTCGCGATGCCCTCCTTGACCTTCTCCCAGGTGGCAAGGATGCCGTTCTTGATGCCCTCGAACACGTTGAGGAACAGGGTGGCGAAGTTCTGGACGGTGCCGAGTAGGAAGTTCCAGATCGCTTCAGCGATGCCCTTGATCGCGTTCCAGGCGGCCTCCCAGTCCCCCCGAATCATGGCCATCACCAACATGAGGACGTTGGCGATGATGTCCATGGCGGTCTGGAAGATGAGCTTGATCTGCTCCCACAAGCCGGTGAAGTAGGCCATGATGGTCTCGCCCCAGATGGCCCACCACTCCTGGAGGGCGCCCCAGATCTGCATGGCGCCTTCCTGGATGTACGCCCAAGTGGCAAGAACGGCCTCACGGAACTGGTCGTTGGTGTTCCAGAGGTAGGTCAGGATAGCGATGATGCCGGCGATGGCACCGACCACGATCCCGGCCGGGCCGGTGATGGCAGTGAACACCCCCGGCAGCATCTTGAACACGCCCACAACACCAGAGGCGGTAGAGATCACCTTGCCGAGCACCATGAGCAGCGGACCGACTGCTGCAACCACCACGCCAATTGTGATGATGGTCTGCTGCATCTCGGGGTCCAAGTTAGCGAACCAGTCGGCCAGTCTGGCGATGGCGTCGATCACCGGCTGAAGCGCCGTAAGGGCAGCCGACAGCGCCGGAGCCAGGGCATCACCCAGTGTAATTGCAACATCGATAAACCGATTCTTCAGGATCTGCAGCTGGCTCTCGCTGGTCCCATATCGCTGGGCGGCCTCGGTAGCCAGGGCCGTGTTCTCTTCCCATGCCTGTGTAGCGAGCGTCAGGCTATTGCGGAAGAGGTCGCCTGCTCCAGCCGCACGGAGCAGGGCGTCACGGACGCGGATCTCACTCATGCCCAGCTCATCGAGGACTGCGAAGACGTTCTCGCCCTCGGCGGACAGGCGGCCCAGGCCCTCGATGAATGTCACCAGGGCCCCTGCGGCGTCCGTCCGCCAGGCTTCGGCGAACTCATCGGCCGACATCCCGGCCACACGCGCCAGCAGCTCCAACTTCTCGCCGCCGGACGCAACCTCATTCGCGATGTTGATCATCACACGGGAGATGGCCGAGCCACCAGCCTCAGCCGCAATACCCACGGAGGACAGGGCGCCGGCGAAGGCGAGGATCTGCGCCTCGGTCATGCCGACCTGCGAACCAGCACCGGCGATCCGCAGGCCCATCTCGACGATCTCTGCCTCTGTCGTCGCCAGGTTGTTGCCCAGGGCGACGATCGCGGAACCGAGCCGGTCAAACTCGCTCTGTGGCATCTGCGTGATATTGGCGAGCCGGGCTAGGGCGGTGGCCGCCTCCTCACCGCTCAGGTTGGTGGAGACGCCCAAGTCGGCCATCGTCCGGGTGAAGGTAAGGATGTGCTCCGTCTGGATGCCCAGCTGGCCGGCGGCCTCAGCGATGCCCGCGATGGCCGTCGCGCTCTGCGGAATCTCCTTCGCCATCTGCCGGATGCCTTCCGAGAGGGCCTGGAGTTCCTCCTCGCTCGCATCGACCGTCTTGCGGACGCCGGCGAACGCGCTCTCAAAGTCGATGCTGGCCTTCAGGGCCCCGCCGCCGGCGGCCGCCAGGGGAAGGGTGAGCCCTGTGGTGAGTTTGCCGCCAACGTCGGTGAGGGTGCGCGAGGTCTTGTTGAGCGTCCGCTCGATCTTGTTCATGTGCTTCTCGAACTCGGTGGCGTCGGCGCCCACACGGACGATCAGCTCAGCCAGGGTCGCCACGCATCACCACCTCCCCGATACGCGCAGAGCGGCCGGGGGCTCATCCTCCCAGCCGCTCCTTCAGCTCCTCGAACTCTCTCCTGGCCTCTTCCGGATCGCGCAGGGCCCGCTTGCGGGTCTCCGGTTTCAACAGCTTCTCCAGCCGCGGCAGCTTCTTCTGCCGAGAGAGGGCAGCCGTGGCCCAGGCCAGTTCGACCCGCTCCCGGGCGCCCTGCTCCAGGCGGGCCTGCACGATCGCGACGAGTTCCCCGGGTGTGAGCCGTCCGATGTCCCAGGGCATGAGGCCCACGCCATAGGCATGAGGTAGGCTCTCCTGGAGCCACTCGGAGAAGCGGAGGCCGGCTACGTCGCCGCCTCCGCCCCCGCGTTTCCCTCATCGCCGGCGCCCGTCTTGAACAGGCCGGACGCGAGCAAGGCCTTCGTTACCGCCTCGGCTAGGGACTCGAAGGTGTTGCCGGCCTCGAGGTACCGCTGCATGAGGGTGCCGGTGCGCTCCAGGGTCAGGCCCCGATCCTCCCACCGGAGGCCGGCCCAGAGCAGGGCCCGGATGGCCCGAAACCCCATCTGCTGCTGGACCATGGCGCCGATGCCGACGCCCAGGGCCTCCTCAGCGTCGCAAAGGGCGTTGGTGTCAAACCGGATCCGCCGGGGTTTGTCCAACTCGATGTTCACGTACTGCATGGGGTCTCACCTACGGGGTGGGGACAGGGGTCGGTGCCCCAACGCCCTGGAGCTCCATGGAGTACGTGGCCTCGCCATCATGCGGGCCCTCCAGATCGCGAGAGGTGACGATGGCGAGGCCCTCGTAGGCGGTCTGCCCAGCCTCCTGCCAGCGGACCTTCACCTTCTTGCGCTGGCGCAAAGCGTCCACCAGCGCCTTGTAGCCGTCGTCGTCGGGGATGTAGACGCCGTCGCAACTGATCGTCCAGTCGACCAGGCCGGCCTCATACTGCTTGTAGCCGCCGCTGGCCTTATGCGTGGTCTCGATGGTGTCCACCGACTCCGACAGGGTCGCCCCTCGCTGGCCGCCGACCGGCTTCCAGTTGGGGGATCCGTCGGTGCCCACGTCGACGAGGATCAGGATGTCGACGCCCTTCATCTCGGCCATTCAGATCACTCCCTATGCCAGATTCGGAACTCCAGGGTCCGCACATATACGGGCGGGTCCGGGGTTTCCTCGTAGCCGTCCTGCTCGTTCTCGCAGACGGCCGGGCCCGGGTACCGCTCCATCGCTGCCCGAACAGCGGCCGCCAGGTTGCGCACGGCCACATAGGTCGTGGCGTAGCAGTCGATCTGCAGGCGCGGACGGGAGAGCCCGGCGTACCCGCCCTTCGTGTAGACCCTGGGCGTGTCGATCCGGTGGTATCGGATCGCAGGGTAGACGACACCCTGGGGGAGCACGTCTGGGTAGATGCGCGTGTCCACCAGGGCTTGCACAGCCGGGTCGTTAATCAGATGCGCCCTGACGGCGATCTCCATCTACCGCAACCTCCCCTCGATCAGGGCGCGCAGGTCGTCCTCGATCTGCTTGCGAACCTCGTCCTGTTTGGTGTCCCAGGCCGGCCGGAAGTATGGCTTTGCCCGGGAATGCCTGGTGCCGTACTCCACCAGATAGGCGTGCGGGGCCCGCTTGAAGTCCACGGCCGAGAAAGCGCCGGCGACGTACTTGCCCTTCCGCTTGCCGATCTTCGCCTTGATGGCCGACTTCAGCAGACCGGTTCGTACCGGGACGCGCCGCTTCGCCTCATCGCGAACCGTACGCATTCCCTTGACCAGCACCTTCTCGACGTCTTTGGCCTCCATGGCCGAGGTGAGAGACTTGCACTTGGCGATGGCCTCATCCAGTCCCCTGACCTCGATCCAGAACCCGCTCCTGCCGGCCATGTCAGACCACCTCGCGGCACATGAGCTGCAGCTCCCGATGCCGCTCCTCGGGGTCGATGATGGACTGGATGTTGAACACGCGGCCGGCGTAGAGCACCCGCATGTCGGGCCGGATGCCGGGGCGGTAGCGGATGCGGATGCGGACCGTCCTCTCCGCCTGCACCTGGGCGGCTGCCCAGTATTCCGTGCCGCGGAGGGGCTCCACGGAGGCCCACACGGTGGCAACGTCCTGCCACTCCTGGAACGGCTGACCGGCCTCGTCCTGGCCCTCGCGGAGCTCCTGGATGGTGACCCGGTGCCTGAAGATAGAGGCGGTGGTCATGACGAACCACCGCCTCGGTACTCTTCAGATAGGGTAAGGTGCCGCTTCAGCATCTCGTAGGACTGGCGCAGCTTATCCGCGGCCTGGTCCGCGTAGTCGAACTCGGCCCGGCAGTAGGTGATGATTGCCCGCTCGATCAGCGGATCATCATCGCTTTGCGCCTTCTCCAGGGCGACGCCGGAGAGGGCCAGGTCGGCCCGGGCGGCGGCGATCAGTCCCTGGATCTCCTCGTCATGGTCGGTCCCATCCATGCGCAGGGCCTTCCTGACCTTCTCCAGCATCGGATCACCTCACTACTGGTCGATCTTGGTGATGGCGACGCCCTGGGCCACCGCGCAGTCGAAGATGGCGGTCCCGCGGTAGTCGATGGCGTTCCGCATGAACCCGCTGTGGGCGCTGGCCTCGACGCGGACGTCCTGGCTCAGGTTGCCGACGACCTGCGTGTAGTCGCCGAAGAAGACCACGCCGGGACCAACGTTATCGTCGATCAGGACCGGGTAACCCATGATCCGCCAGGCGCCGCCGTCGGCAAGCGACTGGATGGCGATCAGGTTGCCGTTGGCGTCCGTGATTTTCATGATCTGCTGGTAGAAAGTGGCCTTATTCATCAGCCACTTGGCGTTTCGATCGAACTGGGCCGGCAGCAGGGCGATGCAGTCGCAGATGTCGTCGTAGCTGATCTGGCCGGCGTACTGAACGTAGTTGGCGCCAGCTTGCCAGTTCTGCGCCTGCGCGATGCAGCCAGTCACCGTGCCGCCGTTGATGATCTCGTTGTCGATGGCGACGGCCAGATCCTCGGCCAGGATCTTGGTCAACCAGTCCTCGAACGCGTCGATGGCCATGGTCCGGACGGTCGCGGAGACGCTTACGGCCTTGACGAACTCGAACCCGCCCAGGGTGACCTGGATCAGGGTGTCGTTCGCAGGCGCGATCGGCTGGTTCTCCTGATGCGGGCCGGCCGGAGCACGGTTGCCCTGCACGGCAATCCGGACGTTGCCGGCGACACGCAGAAGCGTGATCTCGTTGAGCATCGGCGCGATCTTCGTCATGCGGTCGAAGATCTTGCGCTCGGTCTCCAGCGGGATCACCGGCGCGGCCTCGACGGACGTCCACCGCTTCTCAGCCTCGGTCAGGGGCTTGCCCTGCAGGGCCTTCAGGAACGCCACCCGGTACTCAGGCCGGGCACGCAGTTCCTCAGGCTCGGGATCAGGGTCCTTCGCGTCGAACGTGGCGACGGCCCGGAGGTTGACGCTCGGATCGCCAATCTGGATCTTCTGGGCCAGCTCCCGGCGCCGCTCGATCTCCTGCTCCTCAGCCTCCAGGGTCCGCAGTTCCTGCTCCAGCTCCTCCAGATTCACCTGCTCGCCGCTCTCCAGCAGGCGGCGGATCTCCAGCTTGCGGGCCCTGATTTCAGCGAGACGCTTCTCGAACATCTGCTCATCCTCCCTTAGAGATAGGTCCTGAGAATCAACCGCTTACGCAGCTCCTCAGCAGCCTCCGCCGCCCGGCGCTCGGCCTCCGCCTGCGCCACGTACCAGCTGCGAGCGGAAATGTAGGTCTGGTCATAGGCCGGGATATCCACGGCCGAGACATCCCAGATCCGTTTGAACCGCAGAATCTTGCGGGTCCGGGTGTCCTTGTCGTAGGCCTCTTCGGCAACAGTAAAGGCGAAGGACATCTTGTCGATGTCGCCTCGCCTGATGAGTTCGTATAGGTCACGGCCGGCCGTCGTGTTCGCCAGCCTCGCCCGGACCAGGAGACCTTCATCGTCGGGGATCAGTTCCAGCGTCTTGTTGCGGGTCCGGGCCATGACCATGATATTGTCGCTGTGGTTGTACTTGAAGGGAACATCCCGCAGGTCGGCTCCCTCCAGGGCGCCCTTGGCGATGACCTCGTAGTACTTGCGGTCGTCGATCTCAAACATGACGGTCGGGCTGTCGTAGACGATGGCCCGGCCTTCGACGATCATCTCGCCGTCGTCGTGCGCCTCCAGGGCCCGGATCTCGGCCATGCGGATCTCCCGGGCGGGCGCCGCCAGCCGCTGCCCGTCCTTGTTCCACTGCGTCAGGCAGACGGCGTAACGCTGCGACTCATCCGGGAACTCGGCTACCATGGCCGGATCGCCCATGCACCGCTTCAGGAACTCATCCTTACCCTCGTCCTGCTTGGGAGTCGGCAGCGGCACCATCGTCACCTCCCTGCGGTTCCTGGTCAGTCAGGTCCGTCGGCCGGGTATCCAGCCGGCGAATCGGCCGGTCTCCGCCCTCGATGGGCGACAGGTTCAGGGCCTCGCGCCATTCGTTGGGCGTTAGGGCGCCGCGGTCAACCATTTCGCGCAGCTCCAGCTTCGTTTTCATGCTGGCGTACTGCAAGCGGTTGGCCTCGAAGATGATCTCGTTGCCGTGCCCCAACTCACGCGAGGTGAACAGCTTGGAGGTAAACTCCAACGACATCTGCACTGCCAACGGCTCGATGGTGGACTCGTAGAAAGCGTTCCACTGGTCCTCGGTGTAGTCGCCCTTCACGATAGCCTCGGAGACGCCCCAGTACCAGTTCACATTCTCCCGGAGGGCCCGCATCTGCTCAGCCCTGATGACCAAAGGCTGGTTCTTCAGCTCGATGTATTCGGCCTTACCGTCCAGGGCGGCCACACCGCCATCATTCTGGAGGGTCATGTACTGCTCCACGAACCGCTTGCGGTTGGCCTCGATGTCATCATCCTTTAGCAGTCCCTGGAATTTCAGGATGCCCCTGAGGTGTGCAGAGGTCTTGACGGCCTGGGCCAGGCCCTCGTTCGTGGTGTGTATTGCCTCCAGCGTAGCGTTGATGGGCCGGTTCGACTCGCCCAGGAGGTCGTTGTTGTAGAAATGCCGCCTGAGATGGATTACCTCGGAGTAGGGCAGAACTACCGTGCCACCATCAACGAACCGGAACCGAACAAACAGCGTCCTGCTCAGGTCCTCAACGAATTCGGCCTGGGTGCAGGTGACCGGCCATATCGCCACAAGGCGGGAACCCTCCCAGTATGGATAGGCCCATGCGTTGTTGTCCAGCGCCCAGGTGGTGGCGAGCTTGTACTGGAAATCATAGGCTGTCATGTGCGGGTTCGGACGGACGCTCAGCAACCGTTCGATCTCGCCACCAACCGGAATCACCTTTCCGTCCACCCGGCGGATATGCCTGGCCCTGAGCTTCCCCACGTGCCGAGCGATGACATCTACGACCGCCCGGACCACGTCAGCCTGATACGGCTGGCCGCCCCAGGGCGTGAAGTACGGCGAGTAGCCGGACATCATCCGCACCTGAGTGACCTGCCGTTCCGGCCGCCGTTCCCGGAAGATCATCTGGAACAGGCCCCGACGCTGCACTCGCTATCACCACCCTTCAGCGCATGAGTGCCTTGTAGTCCTCCAGCCGCTGCTGCAGGACGGTGTAGGCAATAATGAGCGCCACCGCAGGGTCGATGCGCTGGCGCTGATTGGCCCCTTTGACGGGCCGGATGTTCTCGTTCTTGTCGACCTCGACGGCCATGTTGGTGAGGGCCCACTTCAGGACCGGGTTGTTCCCGTAGTTGATCCGCTTGGCCGCCAGGTCGGCCTTGAGCTCTTTCATCGGCGCCGAGAGCGTCTTGGCGCCCATGATCACCGGGAGGAGGTTCTGCCCCTTCTCGTAACCCAGGCGCGTCTCCATGTCCTCGACCCACGCCGGCGAGTTCCAGGAGTCGTAGCCGACCCAGTAGGCCGAGATCCCATACTCGGTGTGGAGCTTCAGGAACCAGTCGGTAACCAGGCGGTAATCAACCCGGTTCCCCGGTGAAGGCGTGATCAGGCCACGCTCCACCCATCGGTCGTAGGGCACCTTGTCCTCCCGGGTCCGCTGCTCGACCAACTCCTCAGGCATCCAGGAGTGCGAGATCACATAGAGGTTCTGGTCGCCTGGCTTCATAATGATGACCGCTGCAGAGCAGAGGTCGGTCGTCGCGCCCAGGTCGACCCCGCCGATGGCGTAGGTGTCGCGCAGAGACTCCAGCTCGTAGGCGGCCTCGTTGTTGGCCTGCTCGAACGTGAGCCAGGTGCCGGCCCGGGTCTCCCGGATGTTGAAGTCCTTCGTGAGGACCGTCGGGAGGAAGCTCGGGTCGTTCTTCGCCCGCTCAACGTTGGCGGCCAGTTCCTCGTAGGACTTGATCACCCCGAGGCCGGGGTTCGCCTTCTCCCAGGCCCGGAAATCCGTCCACTCCGACCTGTCGTCCAGCTCGTAGATGAACGCCAAGAACCGCTCGTCCTCGACCACGCCGTCAAGCACCTTGCAGGCGTAGTCGTACATGTCGTCATAGATGCACTCGCGGACGAAACCGGCCGTGGTGATCATCGCCAGCAGGGGCTGCTCCCGGGCCGCCATCGACTGCTTCATCACGTCATAGAGGTTGCGATCCTTGATCGCATGGAGCTCGTCGATGATGACGCAGTGGGAGTTGAGACCGTCCAGGCTGTTCGACTCGCTGGCGAGGGGCTCGAACTTGCCGAAGATCAGCGGGAAGTAGAGGTCGGTCTTGCGCTTCTTCAGGTGCTCGCGGAGCGATGGGGATTGATCCCGCATGTTGACGGCCTCGGTGAACACGATGCGGGCCTGGTCCCTCTTGGTCGCCACGCAGTAGATCTCGGGTCCGCCTTCGCCGTCGGCCACCAGCATGAACAGGCCCAACGCGGCCAGCAAGGTGGACTTGCCGTTCTTCCGTCCTACCAGGATGAGAAACTCTCGGCACTTACGGAAACCCGTCTCCTTGTGGACGAACCCGAACACAGCCTGGAGCATCGCCTTCTGCCAGAGTTCCAGGCGAACGGGTTGGCCGAGCCACTTCCCTTTTGAATGCCGGCAGAAGTGCTCAACGAACTCGATAGGCCGGTTGGCCGCCTCGATGTCGAACACCCACGGGTCGCGCGGGCTATCCAGCTCGTCGATGAGCCTCTGGTACTGCTGCTTCAGGCGCCGGCAGGCGGCGATCTCACCGGACTGGATCTTTGCCCAGTACTCTCGGATGTAGTTCGGCTTCTCGGTCACGGCTACCGCCTACCCTGCTTCACGAACGCCATCAGCTCGTCCTCAGCCTTCTCCTTCGAGTCGCCGGCGGGGAGGAGCTCGACCAGCTGCTTGCAGACGGTGGCGTACCGCTGGACCATGGTGCTGTAGACCTTGGTCGCCGGGTGCTCCCGGATCAGCCGCTGCGTGCCCTGCTCGAAGAGCTCCAGGACTCCCTCCCGGTCGATGATCGCCCGGGCCTCCTCGAGCGTGGCACGCATGAACGCGGCCTCCTGAATCAGACCCTCGGCGGCCGCCTGCTTATCCTTCGGCAACTCCTTGTAGAGCTTGCGAAGTCGCGTGATCTCTCGCTTGATGCGCTTAACCTTTTCTTCCTCGGTGTAAAGTCGCACCGGAAATCCCCCCTCGGATACCCCCCCTCACGTGAAAACTCGTTCCGGGGTTTTTGAGGGAGCCCGCACGGTCCTGGGAGGCGCCCCCGCCGTTGTCGACCAGGGGGGGATGGGGTCTGCCCCCTTCCGCTCATCCCACCGGCACCAGGTCGCCGTTCTCGTCGAACCAGAGCCCCTCGGCCGTGCTGGGCCCTGCTCTCATGCGGTTGTGGCATTCGTCACACAGGCTCTCCAGGTTGTCAGGGTCCAGCCGGAGATCCCATCGCTCCAGCAGCTCCTGCTTATGGTGGACCGCCGTGGCCGGTGTGTACCTACCGTGGCGCAGGCACTCCTGGCAGAGGCCGTGGTCCCGCTCCAGGATCAGCTTTCGCATCCTGAGCCACGCCGCGCCGCGGTAGAATGCCCGTGCCTGTGGGTTGCGCTCGTACCGGTCGTAGTAGCGGTCTGCGTCGGTGTTTCGCTGGCGTTTCGTCTGGCCTGACACGGCCCTCACCCCACCAGTCTGCGCTCGAATGCCCTACGCTGCTGCCGGGTGATCTCTCCCCTGCACCTGGCGAACCATCGCGCATGACCGAACGACTCGATGATGCCGCAGCCGCTCTCCCTGGCCCTGCGCCAGGCCCACCAGAACCGATCCCACCTGCTCACAATCTCCGCCTCCCTACCTCGATCCCTGTGGCGCTCAGCATAATGGCAAGGGCCGCCGCTGGGGTCACCAGCACCGGCCCGAACAGGTTCCGCCCTCGTTTGTCCACGGTCTCCAGCGTCCAGCCCTCGAACGTGCGCCGGAGGATGTAGGTGCCGTCCTCGACGTGGCGAACCCATTTCATAGCGCGTCACCTCCCGCTAAACGGGTGCCCCGCCGACCTGCTGGCTGGCCGGCGGGGCTCTGCCGAAGGAGGGAAAAGGGAGAGGAGAATGGGCCTGACGGATCTGCGGCCGGGCGAGGAGGGAACCCGGGATGTCTCCCGACATCCCACGGTAACAGCGTAACACGGTTTCTCAGGGGTGGCCTGCCACGATTCTGCCAGGATTCTGCCACGATCCTGCCAAAATCGCCTCACCGTGCAGGGCCAGGCCGATGTAGAGCAGCCCCTCATTCCGGGCCCGATACGCCTCCCGCTCGCTGACGGCCAGGCGCCGGGCCAGGCCGATCATGGTGTACTCCCGCGCCGAGCGCGGCAGGAGGTACAGGTGCCGGAGGATATCCCGCTGGATCTCCGAGAGATCCTCCAGGGCCCTGTCGACCGTCGTGATCCAGGCGGCCAGCTCCGCCATCTCCTGCTGAATCGACTCCATCCGCTCGACGGCCCGAAGGGTTGGATTACTCGGCCCAGGAGTGCGGCCGGCACCCTCGGAGGACATCGGAGACTCCAGCGGCACCTGCTGGTAGCGGAGACGCAGGTACTCGTAACGCCGGCGTCGGTGCTGATACTGGCGCAACTCCTGTGCGATCTCGTCCAGCACTTGCCGCTCCACCAGGTACTCTCCTACCCGGATGCGGTCGCTGCTGCTCATGGGCTGCCCCCTCCTCTGTCACATGCTCCCGAACGCTGCTCCGCCTTTCTCGGTCGGCTTTCAAACCTCCTGCCAAAATCGAGGCACCGAACCCCGTTCGTGGGTGTTCGGTGCCATTCCTCTCTTCAGTTCGCCAGCCGCTCCTCCGGCCGGACCCATACCCCGGTCTGCAGGGCGTCCAGCCGGAAATCTCCGGTCTCGGAGGCCAGCAGGGAGTAGAGCATCTGCCCCATGATGGCCGCCATGGTGGGCGGCGGTACGGCGTTGCCGATCCGCTCCCGCCAGGCCCGGTCGCTGCGCCCGGCCAGGACGATGGGACTGCCGTCGGCCCGATGGGTCGGGAAACCCTGCAGGGCCAGGAGCTCCAGCGTGGTCAGGGGCCGGTGCCAGTAGCCCCATGGGCTCACGAGCACCCAGGTGCCCCGCTCGTCGTCCGCCGGGATTCTCGGGTCAGCGACTGCTGCTGCCCCGGCATGAACATCGCCCGAGGCCGTCACGGTCCCGGCCGGCCGATCCCACGCCAGCACGCCCATGGTGCCGTTGCGAGGCTGGCATCCCAGGCGGGGATCTGCCACCGCTGCGATCCCGTTGCTGCTGGTCACGGCGGCGCTGCCCACCACCGGGCTGGCCGGAGCATCCCAGCATCCCACCCGCAGAGCGCCGTCCCTTGGCGAGTAGGTAATCGTGTACTGGCCAGGCTGGATGCGCTGCAGGTCTCGCCAGTCGCCTCCGGGCGGGATCAGGGCCAGTCGCACCCAGGTACGCCACTGGAGGCGGGGCAGGCGGTGCATCGGGCCCCCGGCCGGGTCGTCCGGCATCGGCAGTTGGCTCAGCACCTCCCCAATTGCCCGCACCCGCTGCCGAGGCGGGTGGTACAGGTAGCTGGTCACCTTGGCCGGGTGCCGGGCCACTAGGAGGTAGCGCCGCCGATGCTGGGCGATGCCCCCGATCTCCCCGCAGTCGTGGTGGCGCTCGTCCCAGACGTAGCCGTAGGCGGCCAGCAGGCGCTTGATCTCCGAGAGAAACCGGCGGCCGCGTGTGCTGATCCTGGGCACGTTCTCGAACAGGAAGAAGGCGGGCAGGTTGTCCTTCCACGCCTCCAAGGCGAGGAACATGCCTCGAAACGTCAGCCTGTTAAGCGCCTGGTACCGGCGGCTCTCCGACTTCTCCTGGGACAGGAGGCCCGAGAACCCTTTGCACGGGGCCGTCACCACCACCACGTCCGGGGTCTGCCCCTGGGCGGCCGCCCGGATGTCATCCGGCGTCGCCTCACGCCAGCTGGCCGGCGGCTCCTGGCCGTGCCAGTCCCGGTACTGCTCCCGGTCGAACAGGTCCAGGCAGGTGGCCCGCACACCGGTGAGGGCCTCGAAATCGGCGCAGGCGTCCGGGTCGTTATCGACACCACCGAGCACCACCGCCCGGCCCCGGAGGCCCCGGTACTCCGACACGGCCTGCTGGGCGCCGACCGCCGCCCCGCCGATGCCGCAGAACACGTAGAACGTGGTGTACTCCATGTCGATATTCACGAACTCCTGCACGTTCTCACCTCACAGTACCAGCCGTCTCTGCACCAGCCGCTCCTCCCGGGTCTCCACCAAGTCAGACCGCGGCCGCCACCATCGCCGCGGGCGCCGGCACTGCGCCGATGCCACGGTGAATCGCCGGTTCTCATGGTGGGTGCAGACCACCTCTCCCGGCCGGCCGCACGGGCGAGCGAAGGTGCACGTGCCGCAGATCCTCTCCATCCTCCCATCCCCCTCTCCTCAGGGTTCAACCGCACAGACGTGGCAGGGGCGGTACCGCCACCGGCCCGCCCGAGGCCCCGGCCGATGTACCTCCATGCACCGCGGCTCAGGGTCCTGCTCTGACAGGGCCAGGCGCGGGCAGTTGCGGTCGCGGTGGTAGATGTGCGAGCCATCCACGACGTAGATGGTCCTGTACCGATGCCCGCTCATGAGGCCTGCCCCCTCGTCGTGTACCCCACTGTACGGGAGGCCCGGCGGATTACGCCAGCCTGGAGCAGCCGCTGCAGGTGTGCGTGCACCGTCGCCGTGGATCTCAGCCCGGCCCGGTCCGCCACCTGCCGCAGGGTGGGAGCGTAGCCCAACTCCTGCTCCAGCTCTGCGATGGCCTGATAGACCCGGCGCTGGGCTGGCGTGAGGTTCAGCATCTGGCGGAGCAGACGGTTCTCCTCCTGCAGGCGAGCGTTGGTGCGCTGCAGGGAGTCGATCAGGGCCTCGTCCGCATAGCTGGTAGTCATCACTCATGGCCTCCCCACATCCGTCTCGCATACGTCAGCACCCGATCCGGCGCCTCGCCGAATTGCAGGCGCTCCTGGATCCGGCGGAGGACCTGCACCATAACGTCTACGTTGATCCGCGTGCCGACCCGGGCAAAGCCCAGCGCAATCCCGGTGGCCTCGTCGACCTGCTCGGGTGTCATCCCGAGCACGGCCAACTGCGTCCGCTCGGCCTCTGCCCTCATCACCGCCTCAGTGATATCGTCGACCAGCTGAGTCGCGTTCATCCTCAGTCCTCCTCTCGAGTAGGGATGGCATCTAGCTGTCACCAGACCCGGGCCAGAGACCTAGCCCCGATGATGCGGCCTTCGGCGTCCCGCACCAGGTCATCCGGAATCACCAGGTCTGCCCGATCCCTGCACGCCTCAGCCACCATTCGGGAGACCACGTACAGGACCCCCTCCCGCGGGGCCGGCAGCCCCTGCACTTGACCGAACCCGACGCGCGTGACAGGCACCTCCAGGCCGTCCACCTCGACCGAACCGACTACGGTGCGTGTCTCGCTGCATCTCGCCGGAGTTGGTTCCGGCGGTATCGTCAGGGTCTGATCACCCACTATCAGCGTCACCGGATGCGGCGTCAGGTTAACCAGTCGCATGCTGTCATCCCTCCTGCCTGAGTGTTTGTTGGCACCGGATGATCCGTTCCTCCAGCTCGGTCCTCCTCTCGGCCGGCCACTCCCGCCACTCCTGACCTGCGTCGTACCCCCGATGGCGATGAGACCCAGCGCCAGGATCCATCGACGCATCAGGCCCAGCCCTTCCGACTCTTCCGTGAAGCTCGCCCAACCGAACCACATCGGCCTGTGCCGCCCTTGCCCATCCCGCCAGGGGGTAAGGTCGTAGTTGGGCCAGATGGCGACTGCCCAGCCATCCCCGATGAGGGCGGGACCGTATATCCACGCCAACCGCACTGCACCACCCCCTTCCCACTACCCGGCCCTATCAGCCCGCGTCGCCAGGGCGATCCTCGCCAGCAGGAACAGGCAATCGCCCAGCTCGTCCTCGATCTCGGCCTGTGTGGCCGCAGCCTCCCCCGGGCGGCCCGGACGGGGGCCCGCCAGCAGCCGCACGGTCTGGGCGAGCTCCCCGGTCTCCTCCGCCAGCCGGGCGATGAGGCAGTCGGCCAGGTGGGGGTTGTCCCGGTCCTCCGGCCAGGCCCGGGCGGCTAGCTCAAGTTTCACGCGAACAACTCGACATTCGTGGTGTTAAAAGGGC
>JAAROH010007940.1_pt1 | contig 21941 bp, 20 predicted proteins | sample 7248631 | NCBI WGS metagenome assembly JAAROH01 (sample SAMN09772309, study PRJNA484901) | compost metagenome | isolation source: Vermicomposting unit | place: India
TACGCCCTTTTAACACCACGAATGTCGAGTTGTTCGCGTGAAACTTGAGCTAGTTGCCCTAGGTTAGAAGGGCAGCGAGCCCACCGTCCGGCGTCACATCGCCAAGATCCGCAAGTTGAAGCGTACACAACCGGTCTTCATCCCCCTCGCCCACGATCCTGGCGAGAGCATCGAGGTGGATTGGGGCGAGGCCGTGGTGACTCTCGGTGGTGTGGAGGTTACGGCCCAGCTCCTGTGCGTCCGTTTGCGGTGGAGCGGCATGCCGGTCGTGATGGCGTATCCAACGCAGCGGCAGGAAGCCATGTTGGACGGTATCCGGAGGTCAGTCCAACCCCCTCTTGCGGAAGCGAAGCCCGTACCACATGGAGAAGCCGGCGACGGCGGTCAGGATCCCGGCCAGCAGGTTGGCGGTGGGACGGTCGCCGGCCTGCGCCGCCAGAAGCGCTCTGACGCACGTGCCAGACGGGGCGATCGTGCCGTCCGTCCCGCTGCGCCCCGTCCCGGGACGGCGGGACGCGCCCCCTCCCGGCTGGAGGAGATGCACTTTCCAGAGTTGAAGTGTAAGTCAGCGTCAGCGAGTCCTCCCAGGGGGGTGGGAGCATGTCGGCCGGCGAGCAGGTGCTCAAGTCCAAGTTGTTGCCGCCCCGGCTCCGTCGGCACACCCTGGTCCGCCCGCGCCTGCACCAGCGGCTGCTGGAGGCCCTGGACGTGCCGCTCACCATCGTGCAGGCCGGTCCCGGGTACGGCAAGACCACCGCGCTGGTCTCCTTCCTCTCGGCTGCGCCGTGCCGCTGGGGCTGGTACTCCGTCTCGGCCGAGGACCAGCACCCGCTCCCCTTCCTCCTCCACCTGATCCACGCTGTGAACGCCGCGGTCCCCGGCCTGGGCGAGCGAGCCGCGGCGCTGCTGCAGTCCGCCGCGGGGCCCCACCGGCCCTGGACGCAGGTGGTGGACGCCCTGACCGCGGACCTGCACGGGCATGCCGGGCAGGAACTCCTGGTCGTCCTGGACGACTTCCACCACGTGGACGAGAACCCCCAGATCGTGGCGCTGGTCGAGCAGTTCATCGAGCACATGCCGCACCACGTCCACCTGGCGCTGGCCACCCGCCGGCGCCCGCCGCTCAGCGGCCTGCCCCGGTGGCGGGCCCTGGCCGACGTGGTGGAGCTGTCGGAGAAGGATCTGGCCTTCACCCCAGCCGAAGTGGAGGAGCTCTTCCTCGACCAGTACGGCATCCGGCTGACCGGCGAGCAGACCGCGGCGCTGGCTGCGCGGACCGAGGGCTGGATCATCGCCCTGCAGCTGGCCTGGCAGGGGCTGCGCAAGGGCTCGTCCCTCCAGGACTTCTGGGAGGGGCAGCCCAAGAACCTGGACACGCTCTTCGACTACCTGGCCCACGAGGTGCTGGACCGCCAGCGCCCCTTCATCCGCCGCTTCCTGCTCACCACGTGCGTCCTGGAGCGGCTGCAGCCGCGCGCCTGCGACCACCTGACCGGCGAGGGGGACAGTGAACGGGTGCTGGCCGCGCTGGAGGAAAGCGGCCTGTTCACGCAGGCGGTGGGCGACGGGGAGTTCCGCTACCACCAGCTGTTCCACCAGTTCCTGCGGGAGCAGGCCCGGCAGGATCCCGCGTCCTGGCGGACCCACCACCTGGCTGCCGCCCGGTACTACCTGGCCGCAGGCAGCGCCGAGACCGCGGCCCACCACTTCGCGGAGGTGGGCGAGTTCGACCAGGCCGCGGACGCCATCCTGCAGGCCGCCGACGGCATGATCGAAGCCGGGCGGGTGGAGGCGCTGGGCGCCTTCCTGGCGCGCCTTCCCCAGGAGACGTACAGCCGGTTCCCCGCGCTGCTCCTGCGCTGCGGCGACGTCGCCCGGCTCACCAGCCGCTTCGACGAGGCGCTGGCCTATTACGGCCAGGCCGCGGAAAAGTACGCGGTGCTGGGTGACGACCGCGGGCGGTGCCTTGCCCTGATGGGCGAGGCCCGGGTCTACCTGGACACCATCTCCCCCGGCAAGGCCGACGACGCCCTGGTCGAGGCGCAGCGGCTCGCCCATGCCCTCACCGACCGGGAGCGGGCCGACCTGATGGCCCTGCTGGCGGAAAACGAAACCAACCGGGGCCGGCCCGAGAACGCCGCCCGTTTCGCCAGCATGGCGGCTGCCAGCACCGGCGCCCCGGTGGACGATCTCCTGGAAGTCCGGTCCCTGCTGCGCACGGGCCGGCTGGCCGAGGCGATGCGGATCCTGGAGCGGCTCGCCCGGCAGGGGCTGGCCGGCGCCAGCCGCGCCCACCGGGAGGTCCCGCTCCTGATCTCGTACATCGCCGCCCTCATGGGCGACACGCGGCTCACCCGGACGGGCGCGGAAGAGGGCATCCGCCTGGGCAAGGAGAAGCGGTCGCCCTTCGTGGAAGGCGTCGGCCTGATGCGCCGCGCCCACGCCCTGCAGCTGGACCCCCACGCCCCGGACGAGGCAGTGGCCGCGGAGTACCAGGCCGCCATCGCCCTGATGGACGAGATCAACGTCACCCGCGGCAAGGCAGAGCCGCTGGCCGGCCTCGCCCTGTTCTACGGCCACCGGGCCGGCAACTGGGCGCAGGCGGAGCATTACGGCCTGGAGTCGGCCCGGATCGCCCGCGCGGCCTGCGACCAGTGGTTCCACGGCTACGCGCTCCTCAGCCTGGGCTCCTCCGCCGCTGCCCTCGGGCGCACCGAGGCGGCGGGGTACCTGCGGGAAGCCGAGAAGGAGTTCGCCGCGACCGGCGATCCGTACGGCCTCGCCCTGGCCCGGGTCTGGCAGGCGCTGCTGGCCCACCGGCAGCGAGACTGGGCCGGCTTTGCCGCCTCGATGGAGTCCGCCCTCGCCGCGGCGCAGGAGCACGGCTACGGCTACCTCTTCACCCGCCGGACCCTGTTCGGTCCCCAGGACCCGCAGGCGCTGGTGCCGCTCCTGCAGGAAGCCCGCCGGCGGGGCATCCATCCCGCCTACGCCACCCGGCTCCTCGCCGAGATCGGCATGACGGACCCGGAGCACCACCCCGGCTACACCCTCCGGCTGCGGACCCTGGGCGCCTTCCAGGCATGGCGGGGGCGGCAGGAGATCACCCGCCGGGAGTGGCGGCGGGAGAAGGCGCGGCAGCTGCTCCAGCTGTTCATCACCCACCGGGGCAGGCTGCTGCAGCGGGAGCAGATCCTGGACCTGCTCTGGCCGGACGCCGATCCCGAGACCGCCCAGCGGGACTTCCGGGTGGCGCTCAACGCCCTGCTCTCGGCCCTGGAGCCGGACCGGCCCGCCCGCGCCGATTCCTTCTACATCCTGCGGGAGGGACAGGCCTACGGCCTCAACCCCCACTCCGGTTACTGGCTGGACGCCGACGAGTTCGAACGGCTGGCCGCCGAAGGGCTCGCCCTGGGGGAGCGGCGGCAGGAAGGGCCGGCCCGGGAGGCGCTGAACCAGGCGGTGGAGCTCTACCAGGGCGAGTTTCTGGCCGAGCTGCGGTACGTAGACTGGTGCTCGGAGGAGCGGGAACGGCTGCAGGTGCTCTACCTGCGGGCCCTGGAGTGGCTGGCGCAGGACGCGGCCCGTCACGGCTGGTACGAGCAGTGCGTGCGGCTCAGCGAGCGGATCCTGGCCTGCGACCCCTGCTGGGAGGAGGCCTACCGGCTGCTGATGCACAGCCACTTCCGGCTGGGCAACCGGGCGCTGGCCCTGCGCACCTACGAGAAGTGCGTGCAGAACCTGAAGAAGGAGCTGGGCGTGGGGCCGATGGCCAGCACCACCCGGCTCTACGAGCGCATCCGGCGGAGCGCAGCGCACCCGCCCGGGGGCAGTGAGCCGTAGCCGTTGTCAGAATGGTAACTCCCGTGTAACAGCCGGCCGTCACAATGAGCAGCAGCGACGCCGCCTTGTCGCGGTCGCACCAGCATTTCCCGCTGACGGGAGGGATCCACATGGCTACGGTGACGCTTCCGAGCGGCCTCCGCCTCTTCTACCGGGAACGCGGGCGCGGAGGGCAGACGGTCCTTCTGATCCACGGCAACACCGCCTCTTCCCTCTGGTGGGAGCGGGTGATGGCGCACCTGCCCGGGCACGTCCGCACACTCGCCCCCGACCTCCGGGGCTGCGGCGACAGCGACAAGCCGGCGCCCCCCTGGTCCATCGCCGACCTGGCCCAGGACCTCTACCAGTTCACCCAGGCCGTGGGCGTGCGGCGCTGTTTCCTGGTCGGCCACTCGCTGGGCGGCGGGGTCGCCATGCAGCTGGCGGTCGCCCACCCCGACCTGGTGGAGCGACTGGTGCTAATCAACTCGGCGCCGGCCGAAGGGCTGGTGACGCCGCCGGAGCGGTACGCGCAGCTGGAGGCGGCGGTAAAGGCGCCGGAGCTCCTGAAGGCCGCCCTCGCCCTGATGATGCCCACCGCCCCCAGGGACGAGTTCTACCAGGCGGTGCTGGAGGAGTCAGTGCAGAAGTCGGCCGGCGCCCTGATCCCCAACGGCCGCGCCCTGGACGGGATGAACCTGGTGCAGGAGGTGGCCGGCCTCCGGGTTCCCACCCTCATCCTCTACGGCCGGCAGGACGGCCTGGTCACGCTGGAGATGATGGAGCGGACCCGGGACCAGATCCCCGGCGCCCAGCTGGAGGTCTGGCCCGAGGTGGGCCACTCCGCCCCCGTGGAGGCGCCGGAGCGGCTGGCCAGGCGGCTGGTGGAGTTTTTCGGGATCTGAACCGAGGACATACGGGAGGAGCACCCCGCGGCAGGGGTGCTCCTGCTGCTGCAGGGCCGCTCGCCGGCCCTGTCCATACTCTCCAGGAACGAGGACCTGCTCCTCCTGCCGGAGGAGCAGGTCCTCGTTCGTTTTGGTGACTCCCGTGTAACAGCCCGGTGACTCCGGACCCTTACGTTGGGAGTGACACCACAGGCGCAACCCGCGGACCCGCTCCCAACCATCCCGAGAAGCACACACGGTGAGGTGCAGCCCATGACCACGACTCACCCCCACGTCGGTGTGGTCAGCACCGGCATCTACATCCCGGACCGCTACATGACCGCCGAGGAGATCGCCGACCGGTCGGGCGTGCCGCTGGACGTGGTGAAGCAGAAGATGGGCATCCTGCGCAAGCCCATCCCCGGCCCCGACGACGGCACGGCGGCCATGGGCATCCGGGCCGCGCAGCAGTGCATCGAGCGGGCCGGCATCGACCCGGCCGCCATCGACCTGGTGATCTACATCGGCGAGGAGTACAAGGAGTACCAGCTGTGGACCGCCGGCATCAAGACCGCGCACGCGGTGGGCGCGCACAACGCCTGGGCCTTTGACGCCCAGCTGCGGTGCGGCACCTGGGTGCTGGGCATGAAGCTGGCCCAGGCGCTGATGCTCAGCGACGACCGGGTGAACACCGTCCTGCTGGCCGGCGGCTACCGGAACGTGGACTACATCAACTACGCCAACCCCCGGGTCTCCTTCATGTACAACCTCGGAGCCGGCGGCGGGGCGATGCTGCTCCGCAAGAACTACGGCCGCAACCGGGTGGTGGGCTCGGAGATCATCGTGGACGGCTCGCTCTCCGAGACGGTGGGCGTCCGCGGGGGCGGGACGCTGGCCGGCCTCCACAACCACGACGACTCGCTCTACCAGCTGGACGTGTTCGACGTGGAGTACATGAAGACCCGGCTCAACGCCGTGTCGACCCAGCGCTGGGTCGAGGTGGTCAGCCGGGTCTGCGCGCAGGGCGGCTACCGGACCCAGGACATCGACTACCTGGCGATCCTGCACATGAAGCGCTCGGCCCACCAGGCCCTGATCGAGCAGCTCGGCATCCCCGTCGACCGGGCGATCTACCTGGAGGAGTACGGCCACATCGGCCAGATCGACCAGATCCTCTCCATCCACCTCGCCCTGGAGCGGGGGCTGATCCGGGACGGCGACCTGGTGGTGGGGGTGAGCGCGGGCGTCGGCTACGCCTGGGGCGCCACGGCCATCGAGTGGGGGCCGGTCGGGGCCACCCGGGCGCGCAAGCAGGCCGCCGGCTGAACCCCCGGCCGGGCAGCCGAGAGCCGGGCCGATCGCGCACGTACGGGCGGAACCGCCCGAGATGGGGAGGCGAGCACATGCCTGAGATTCGCGCCAACGGGATCACGCTCCACTACCAGTGGCAGGGGCGGGAGGACGGCCCGGTGCTGGTCCTCATCAACGGCCTGCTCACCGACCTGACCAGCTGGAACGGCCACCTGCCTCACTTCACCCCGTACTTCCGGGTGCTCACCTACGACTGCCGCGGTCAGGGCGCAAGCGAGAAGCCGGACGACGGCCCCTACACGCCTCGGCTTCACGCCGACGACCTGAAGGGGCTGCTGGACGGACTGGGCGTGGAGAAGGCCGCCCTGCTCGGCGTCTCCAGCGGCGCCTGCGTGGCCCTCAGCTTCGCCGGCCGGTGGCCCGAACGCGTCTCGGCCCTGGTGCTGGCCAACGGCTACGGCGCGGCCGACACCGCCATGCAGGTGAAGCTGAACTCCTGGCTCCGGGCCATGGAGGCCGGCGGCGGGCCGCTGCGGTTCGATGTCTCCGTCGCCTGGATCTGGGGCGCCACCTTCCTCAACCGGCACTACGAGGCGCTCCGCCCCTGGCGGGAGAAGGGTACCGCCCTGCCAGCCCACGCCGTGCTTCACCTGATCCGGGGCGCGATGGACCACGACGCGCTGGACCAGGCCGCGAACATCACCTGCCCGACGCTGCTCATGACCGGCGACGAGGACGTGCTCACGCCGCTCCGCTACAGCCGAGCCCTGGAGCAGCGGATCCCGGGCAGCCGGGTCGTGGTGCTGCCGGAGGCCGGCCACTGCATGTTCCTGGAGCAGGTCGACCTGTTCTCCCGGACGGCCCTGGACTTCCTGCGCCAGGCGCTTCTGGCGTGATCGGAGGCGGAGCGCCGTGACGGAACAGCCCTGGATCGCCTCGTTTGTGGTTCGGCTCACCGGACCGCCGCTCCGGGTCCTGGTGCGCCACGTGCAGTCCGGCCAGGAGATGCGCTGCCTCCGGCTGGAGGAAGCGCTGGCCTTCATGGAGCACTGCCTGCAGCTCTCCGGCAAGACGGAGGGCGAGTAACGAAAGCCGAGGTGTGATCGCAGATGGAACGGGAACTCACCGGCAAGGTTGCCCTGGTGACCGGGGCCGCCCGCGGACTGGGACGGGCCATTGCGCTGGAGATGGCGGCCCGGGGCGCGGACGTGATCGTGAACGACGTTCCGGACATGGCTGAGGTGGCCGCCGAGACGGTGGCCGCGGCCCAGGCCCTGGGCGTCAAGGCCCGCTTCTACCCCGCCTTCGTCAACGACGAGGAACAGGTGAACCGGATGGCCGCGGAAGTGGGCCAGGTCGACATCCTGGTGAACAACGCCGGCGTGAACCGGGACGGCACCATGCGGAAATCCAGCAAGGCCGACTGGGACTTGGTGATCGACGTCAACCTCACCGGCACCTTCAACTGCCTGAAGGCCTTCACCCCCGCCATGCGGGAACGGCGCTGGGGACGGGTGATCAACATCGCCTCCTACGTGGGCCGCACGGGCGTCTTCGGCACGCCGTACTACGCCGCCTCCAAGGCCGGTGTCATCGGCCTGACCAAGGAGGTGGCCGTCGAGATGGCCCGCTACGGCGTCACCGTGAACGCCCTGGCGCCGGGGTACATCATGACCGACATGATGATGGGCTACCCCGAGGAGCAGAAGGCGAAGATCACCGCCTCCATCCCCGTGGGCTACTGGGCCAAGCCCGAGGACATCGCCTACTGGGCAGGGGTGCTGGCCTCGCCCCGGGCCCACTACATGACCGGCGCCGTGATCGACTGCAACGGCGGCGTGTACATGTAGCCCCGGGAGGTGCCGGCCATGCGGGAAGCGGTGATCGTGTCGGCGGTGCGCACCCCCATCGGCAGCCTGGGCGGCGCCCTGTCGACCCTGAAGTCTTACGATCTGGGCGCGGTCGCCATCGCCGAGGCGCTGCGCCGGGCCGGGATCCGCGGCGAGCAGGTGGATGAGGTGATCATCGGCCAGGTGCTGGAGGCCGGGGAGGGGCAACACCCTGCCCGGATCGCGAGCCTGAAGGCCGGGATCCCCTGCACGGTGCCGGTGACCGGCGTCAACAAGGTCTGCGGCTCCGGCCTGAAGGCGGTGGCCCTGGCCGCCCAGGCGATCATGCTCGGGGATGCCGACGTGGTGGTGGCCGGCGGCCAGGAGTCGATGTCCGGGGCCCCCTACCTGGTGCCCCGGGCCCGGTTCGGCTACCGGATGGGCCACGGCCAGCTGGTGGACTCGATGATCGCGGACGCCCTGACCTGCGGCTGGGAGCACGTCCACATGGGGCTCACCGCCGAGAACATCGCCGCGCAGTTCGGCATCAGCCGGGAGGACCAGGACGCGTTCGCCGCCGCCTCCCAGCAGAAGGCGGAGGCGGCCATCAAGGCCGGCCGGTTCCGGGAGGAGATCGTGCCGGTGACCGTGCCCGGCCGCAAGGGCGACACGGTGGTGGACGCCGACGAGCACCCGCGCTTCGGCACCACGGTGGAGGCGCTGGCCAAACTCCGCCCGGCCTTCAAGGAGGGCGGCACCGTGACAGCCGGCAACGCCTCCGGCATCAACGACGGCGCCGCGGCGGTGGTGGTGATGTCGGCGGAGAAGGCGGCGTCCCTGGGGGTCAGGCCCATGGCGGTGATCCGCAGCTACGCCGCCGCCGGGGTGGAGCCCCGGATCATGGGCACCGGCCCCATCCCGGCCACCCGGAAGGCCCTGGTCCGGGCGGGACTGACCATCGACCGGCTGGACCTGATCGAGGCCAACGAGGCCTTCGCCGCCCAGGCCCTCGCGGTGGTCCGGGGGCTGGAGCTGGACCCCGGCAAGGTCAACGTCAACGGCGGCGCCATCGCCCTGGGCCATCCCGTAGGGGCCTCGGGCGCCCGCATCCTGGTCACGCTGCTGCACGAGATGCAGCGGCGGCGGAGCCGGTACGGCCTGGCGACCCTCTGCATCGGCGGCGGCCAGGGCATCGCCATGGTGGTCGAGCGGGCCTGACCGGTCCGCCTGCACCCTGCACGCATCTCCATCACAGATAGGGGGAGACAGACGTGAGACGTTGGTTCACTGCGATCCTCGCCTGCGCGCTTTCCCTGGCCCTGATCGCCGGGTGCTCGGCGCCGCCCGAGGCGGAGTCGCCGGGCCAGACCTCCGGCCCGTCCTCCAGCCAGCCGGCCGGGCAGACGGGCGGACAGTCCGGGGAGACCCAGCCCCGGCGTGAGGTCCAGGGCGTCACCGACACCACCGTCAAGGTCGGCGGCTTCGCCGCCCAGTCCGGCCCCGTGGCGCCGATCGGCATCTCGGTGCGCAAGGGCTTCGAGGCCTACATCAAGCACGTCAACGACCAGGGCGGCGTCCACGGCCGGAAGATCGAGATCGTGAACATCATCGACGACCAGTTCGACGGCTCCAAGGCCCTGACGGCCGCCAAGCAGCTGGTGGAGTCGGACAAGGTCTTCGCCCTGGCGCCCATCCTGGGCACCGCCGGCTTCATGGCCAGCTACGACTACTTCGTGGAGAAGCGGATCCCCGTCATCTACCCGATGACCGGCGTGGAACAGACGGCTCACCCGCCCCAGGAGAACATCTTCGCGGTGCAGCCCAACAACTACGACGAGGCCAAGATCCTCACCCAGTACCTGGTGGACGAGCTGGGCCTGAAGAAGATCGCCGTGCTCTGGCAGAACAGCGACATGGGTGAGCAGGGCCTGAAGGGCGTGAAGGACTACATCGGCGAGCTCGGGGCTGAACTGGTCTACGACGCCCCGCACGACGCCGGCTCGGTGGACTTCACCACCCCGGTGCTCAACCTGAAGCAGAAGGGCGCCGAGGGCGTGGTGATCATGACCACCCTGGCGGAGACCATCGGCATCGTGAAGGAGATGCACAAGCAAGGCGTCACCGCCGTGCCCATCACCTCCTACGTCAACGCCGACCCGGTGAACGTGCCGGCCCTCGCGGGCGAGGCGGCCATCGGCCTCTACGCCGGCGGCTGGGTGCCCGTGGCCGACCCCGACGACCCCAACATCCAGAAGTTCTGGGAGATCTACGGCCGGTACAACAACGGCGAGCTGCCTGACGCCTACGGCACCGCCGGCTTCATCGCCGCCGAGCTGCTGGTGAAGGGCCTGGAGGACGCCGGCCGCGACCTCACCTACGAGAGCTTCATCCAGGCGCTCGAGAACCTGAACGACTGGAGCGGCATCATGGCCCGGAACCTGACCTACGGCCCGGGCGAGCGGGCGGGCGTCAAGGCCTTCTACCTGAACAAGGTCATCGAGCAGGACGGCAACATCGTCATGGTGCAGGTGAACCAGGAGCCGTACCGCCTCCGGTAAACCGAAAGCCCACACCGCGCTCCGCCGGGCCGCACCAGCCGGGTCCGCACGGGTCCTCAGGCGGCCCCGGCGGGAGCGCACCCACCACCGCTTCCTGACAGAGACGCGGACCGGCGGGGGGAGCGGGGCCTCCCCCTCCCCCCGCCGGCGTAGGAGGGCGATTCTGTGATCTTCGCCCAGCAGATCATCAGCGGCCTGGCCACGGGTTCGCTCTACGCCCTGGCCGCCCTGGGCCTGGTGCTGATCTTCAAGACCACCGACGTGGTCAACTTCGCCCAGGGCGAGATGGCCATGTTCGGCACCTTCATCATGTTCACCCTGCTGAAGACCGCCGGCCTCCCCTACTGGGGCGCCTTCGTCCTGACGCTGGCCTTCGCCTTCCTGATGGGCGCCGTCATCGAGCGGGTGGCGCTGCGCCCCCTGGCCCAGGCCCCCCTCATCAGCGTGCTGATCGCGACGCTGGGGCTGATGCAGATCATCAACGGGGTGGCCGGCTGGATCTGGGGCTACCAGGCCAGGCCGTTCCCGACGGCGGTGAGCGGCAGCCCCATCCGCCTGGGCGACCTGGTGATCACCTTGCCGGACCTGGTCAACCTCGCCGTCAGCCTCGTGGTGATGACCGGCTTCTTCCTCCTCTTCAAGTTCACCAAGCTGGGCATCGCCATGCGGGCGGTGGCCGAAAACCGGGTGGCGGCCCGCCTGATGGGCATCCCCACCGACCGCATCCTCTCCCTCACCTGGGGGCTGGGAGGCGTCCTGGCCGCCACCGCCGGCATCCTCATCGCCCCGGTGACCATCCTGGACATCAACATGATGGCCGACATGCAGATCAAGGCGTTCACCGCCGCGGTGCTGGGCGGGTTCACCTCGCTGCCCGGCGCCGTGGTCGGCGGCCTCACCCTCGGCGTGCTGGAGAACCTGGTCGGCCAGTTCGTCCCGCAGCTGAAAACCCCCTTTGCCTTCGGCCTCATCGTGCTGGTGCTGATGCTGAGGCCCAGCGGCCTGATGGGGACCGTCCAGCGAAAGAAGGTGTAGCCCATGGGCAAGAAGCTGCTGGCCGTCCCGGGCGCCCTGGCCCTGCTGGTGCTCCCCTACGCGCTGCCTGACGAATGGTCGTGGCTGGTGCTGCTCACCAACCGGGCCCTGATCCTGGCCATCGCGGCCATCGGCCTCAACCTGCTCACCGGCTTCGCCGGCCAGATCTCCATCGGCCACGCGGCCTTCATGGCCATCGGCGCCTTCGCCAACTACGGCCTCACCGCCAAGGTCGGCATTCCCTTCTGGGGCGCCCTGCCGCTGGCAGGGCTGATCAGCGCCGCCGTGGGCTACGCCCTGGGCTTCCCGGCGCTCCGGCTGCAGGGCCACTACCTGGCCATCGCCACCCTGGGCTTCGGCGTGGCGGTGCCCCAGATCCTCAACCTCTGGAAGGGGCTCTCCGGCGGCTGGACCGGGGTGAAGCCCGCCGCCCCTTACCTCTATGGCCTCTACTTCAAGGAGGACCGCCCCTACTACTACCTGATCCTGATCGCCCTGGCCCTCCTCACCTGGGTGGCCCTGAACATCGCCAGACGGCGCACCGGTCGGGCCTTCATCGCCCTGCGGGACAGCAGCGTCGCCGCGCAGGCGATGGGCATCAGCCTGGCCCGGTACAAGACCACCGCCTTCGCCCTCTCGGCGTTCTACGCCGGCATCGCCGGCAGCCTCTGGGCCCACATGATGAACTACATCGCCCCCCACGACTTCAACCTGGCCCTGTCGATGGAGCTGTTCACCATCATCGTGCTGGGCGGCCTGGCCTCGGTGCCCGGCTCGATCGTGGGTTCGCTGTTCATGTCCCTGATGCCCAAGGCCGTGGAACGGATCTCGCTGGCGCTTCAGCGGTCTGGGGCCTTCGACCAGTCCCCGTTCCTGATGAACGTCTTCAAGAACCTGAACCAGGTGCTGACCGGCGTGATCCTGGTGCTGATGGTGCTCTACCTGCCCCTGGGGCTGGTGGACCTGTGGCGGAAGCTGCAACGCTGGCGGGCCGGACGCCGGGACGCCGCCGCGGCCGGGGGGGTGGAGTAGATGGCCCTGCTGGAGCTCAGGCAGGTGACGATGCGCTTCGGCGGCATCGTCGCGGTGGACCGGCTGGACCTCGCGGTGGAGGAAGGGACCATCCACGGGCTCATCGGCCCCAACGGCGCCGGCAAGTCCACCGTCTTCAACCTCATCAGCCGGTTCTACGATCCCGCGGCCGGCAGCATCGCCTTCGCCGGCCGGGATCTGCTGCGGGTGGCGCCGCACGACGTGATCCACTGCGGCATCGCCCGCACCTTCCAGAACGTGGAGCTCTTCCGCGGCCTGACGGTGCTGGGCAACCTGCTGGTCGGCCAGCACAGCCGCATCCGCTACGGCCTCCTCGCCTCGGCCCTGGGGAACCTGGTCCCCGCGGTCCGTCGGGAGGAGCGTGAGGCGGAGGAGCGAGCCCTGGAGGTGCTGGAGTTCCTGGGCATCGCCGCCTACAAGGACGCCTACCCGCAGCTGCTGCCCTACGGCATCCAGAAGCGGGTGGAGTGCGGCCGGGCCCTGGTGGCGCAGCCGCGGCTGATCCTCCTGGACGAGCCGGCCGCGGGCATGAACCCGCAGGAGACGCAGGAGCTGGCGGAGCTGATCCGGGAGGTCCGGGACCGGTACAGGGCCACGGTGCTCCTGGTGGAGCACGATATGAGCCTGGTAATGCGCATCTGCGAGCGGATCACGGTGATGGACTTCGGCCGGAAGATCGCCGAAGGCACCCCCGCCGAGGTGCAGTCCGACCCGGCGGTGATCCGGGCCTACCTGGGCGAGGAGGACGATGAGGAGGGTGCCGCCCATGCTTGAACTGCAAGGCGTAAGCGCCGCCTACGGCAAGATCCGGGCCCTCTCCGACCTCACCCTCACGGTGCCGGACGGGCAGATCGTCACCCTGCTCGGGGCCAACGGCGCGGGCAAGTCCTCCACCCTGAAGGTGGTGACCGGTCTGCTCCGGCCGTCCGCCGGCCGGGTGCTCTTCGACGGGCACGACCTGGCCCGGATGGCCCCGGAGGCCATCGTGCCGCTGGGGATCTCGATGGTGCCGGAGGGGCGGCAGGTCTTCGCCCACCTCACGGTGGCGGAGAACCTGCGCATGGGCGCCTACGCCCGGAGGGACGCCGCGGGCGTGCGGCGGGACCTGGAGTGGGTGCTGGCGCTCTTCCCCCGGCTGAAGGAGCGCTACGGCCAGGAGGCAGGCACGCTGTCGGGCGGCGAGCAGCAGATGCTGGCCATCGCCCGGGCGCTCATGGCCCGGCCCAGACTGCTCCTCCTGGACGAGCCCTCCCTCGGCCTCGCGCCGCTGGTGGTGCGGGAGATCTTCGCCACCATCCGCCAGGTGAACGCCGAGGGCATGTCCGTGCTCCTGGTGGAGCAGAACGCCAACCTGGCCCTGCAGGTGGCGCACCACGCCTACATCCTGGAGACCGGGCGGCTGGTGCTCTCCGGCCCCGCGGGCGAGCTGCGCCATCATCCCGAGGTGAAGCGGGCCTACCTCGGGGGGTAGCCCCCTCCACCGGCCCCTGCAACGTCCCGCACCGGCATCCGGTCAGGGGCGGGCCGCGGGGGCGCCGATCCGACACCCATCTCCACCCCGTGCCACCTGAAGGAGGCAGTATTCGATGATCAACACAGTCGGCGACTGGCTGGGGCGCCGGGCCATCCACACCCCCTTCCGGGAGGCGCTGGTCGTGATGCCGCGGGCCCAGCGGGCCGGGTTGGGCGACCCGCAGGCGGAGCCGCTCCGGCTCACGTACGACCAGTGGAACCGCATGGCGAACCGGATGGCCCATTTCCTGCTGGAGCAGGGCGTGCGTCGGGGCGACCGGGTTGCGGTGCTCTCCCAGAACTGCCTGGAGATGCTGACCCTGCTCTTCGCCTGCGGCAAGCTGGGCGCGATCTACGTCCCCTACAACTGGCGGCTCACCGTGGCCGAGCTGCGGCCGCTGGTGGCCGACACCGACCCGAGGATCTTCTTCTACGGTCCCCACTTCGAGCAGGCCGTGGCCGAACTGCAGCCGCCGAAGCCCGTGGGGCTGCTGAACCTGGACCTGAGCGGCTACCCGGAGGAGACCCCGCCCGCGCCGGATCTGGATCCGGAGGATCCCTGGATGATCCTCTACACCGGCGGCACCACCGGCCGCAGCAAGGGCGCGGTGCTCAGCCACCGGGCGGTGCTCTGGAACGCCTGGAACACCATCGCCGGCTGGACGCTGTCGCCGGACGACCGGGTGCCGATCCTCACCCCGTTCTTCCACACGGGCGGCCTGAACGTCTTCACCACGCCGCTGGTGGAGCTGGGGGCCTGCTCGATCCTGATGGGTCCCTTCGACCCGGGCGAACTGCTGGATGCGGTGGAAAAGGAGCGGCTGACGGTCATCTTCATGGTGCCCACCATGTTCAAGATGGTGATGGACCACCCCCGGTTCGCCGAGACCAACTTCAGCCGGGTGCGCTTCCTCATCTCGGGCGGCGCCGCCTGCCCGGAGCCGGTGCAGCTGGCCTACCGGGCGAAGGGCTGCCAGTTCAAGATCGGCTACGGCCTCACCGAGGCCGGCCCCAACACCTTCGGCATGCCCGACCACCGCTCGTGGGACAAACCCGGCTCCGTCGGCTTCCCCCTCCCCCACATCCAGCTGCGGATCGTGGCTGAGGACGGGCGCCTGTGCGGGACCAACGAGGTGGGCGAGCTGCTGATCAAGGGCGGACACGTCTTCTCGGGGTACTGGCGGAACCCGGAGGCCACCGCGGAGGCGCTGCAGGACGGGTGGCTGCACACCGGCGACCTGGCCCGCCGGGACGAGGAGGGCTTCTACTACATCGTCGGCCGGAAGAAGGAGATGTTCATCTCCGGCGGCGAGAACGTCTTCCCGCTGGAGGTGGAGGATGCCATCTACCAGCACCCGGCGGTGGCCGAGTGCGCCGTGGTCGGCATCCCGGACCCGAAGTGGGGCGAGGTGGGCAAGGCCTTTGTGGTGCTGAAGCCCGGCATGCGCCTCACGGCCGAGGAGCTCATAGAGCACTGCCGGAAGCTGCTGGCCAAGTACAAGATCCCGAAGCAGGTGGAGTTCCTGCCGGAGCTGCCGAAGAACGCGGCGGGGAAGATATTGAAGCGAGAACTCAAATAGGGTATGGGAAAGCGGGACCTCGGCGGCGAGGTCCCGCTTCTTGCACCCTACCCGAACAGGTTCAGCGTGAGGTGCGCCACCGTGGGTGCGATCAGGCTCCGGGTCCGCATGGCCAGGATCCCGAAGATCAGGCCCGCGGCGGCCTGGCTGGTGATACACAGGCCCAGGGCAGCGAGGACGTCGCCGTCGAGTGCGGGCATCAGCCCGCCCACGTGGGCGACACCGAAGATCAGCGAGGCAAGAACCAGGCCCCAGCCCTCGCCGAGGAGCTGGCTGAGCCGCGTCTGCAGCGCACCCCGGAACAGGAACTCCTCGGTGAACCCGTTGACGAAGAAGTTCCTCACCAACATCAGTCCGACCATTGCGGCTGTGCGGGTATCGCCCGCGATCACCGGCGGCACCACCGCGATGGCGACGAAGATGAGGTAGGGGGCCGCGACGGCGAAGGAGCTGTGGCCCCGCCGCAGCCAGAGCTCGGCCGGGCGCACCCCGCCGAGCCACAGCACAAGCCCCGGGAGGAGCGCGTTCAGGGCCGGGTTGGCCACAATCCGCCTCTGTCCGAACAGCTTCTCTCCCAGGTGCTCCAGCGCCTCGTTGGCCTGCGTCCAGACCGGAACCTGCGTCCACCTGGATGGGATGAGGCCGTAATGCCCCAGGACGTACAGCACGCCCAGGGCGATGAGGGCCGCGAGGAAGGCCACCTGGACCCATAACACCCAACGGCGATGCCGGGGCGCGTCGGGCGCCGGGGGGTACGGGGTCCGCCTGAGCAGAACGACCAGGGGAATGAGGTTGATGATGAGCAGCCTGAAGACAACCTCCAGGACGAGTTCGGCCCGGCCGCGCAGTGCGAGCGTCGCGGCGCCGGCCACCCAGAGGGCGAGGAACAGCACGCCGGCCGGATGGGTGACGCCGGCCCGGAGCTGCCGCCACACCGAGGGCCGCGGGGCCGGGGAAACCGGGTTCAGGGACGTGGTCATCCTGCGCACCTCCTCCCATTCGGAGGACCGCCCCATCACACCCTTTGGTTCACCGACATTTCGTATTTATCACACCTCGGCTCTGTAGCGGGTCTGGCGCTCCTGGATTTTCTCGGCGTGCACCAGGGGACGATCCGGATGGGCATGGCCGTTATGAGCTGCTCCTTTCCCTCCGGGGCTTGCGACAGCCTTCCTGGCTCGCTGGCGGCAGGCATGTGCCCGGTAGACCCCCGGTCGGCAAGGAAGAGGGGCTCCTGCCCGGTGAGCCGGGCAGGAGCCCCTCTGCGTCAGGTGCCTTACTCCTTGTTCGGCTTCAGCAGGTTCACCAGCAGCGCCGTGATCACGGTGCCGACGATGATCGCCACCGCGTACATGCCCAGGTTGGTGACGACGTTGCCCATCGGCAGCACCCAGATGCCGCCGTGGGGCACCTTCAGCTGGCACCCGAACAGCATCGAAAGGGCGCCGGTCACGGCCGAGCCGGCCATGATGGCGGGGATGACCCGGAACGGGTCCGCCGCGGCGAACGGGATCGCACCTTCGGTGATGAAGCTGATGCCCAGCACAGCGGCGGCCTTGCCCGCCTCACGCTCCTCGTCGGTGTACTTCTTGGGGGCCAGGAGGGTCGCCAGGAACAGGCCCAGCGGCGGGGTCATGCCGGCGGCCATGACGGCGGCCATGGGCTCGTACACCTGCGAGGCCAGCAGGCCGGTGCCGAAGGCGTACGCCGCCTTGTTGACCGGGCCGCCCATGTCAAACGCCATCATGGCGCCCAGGATGAAGCCCAGCACCACGGCGGAGCCGCCCCTCAGCCCCGTCAGCCAGTTCTGCAGGCCCGCCATGATCGCCGCCATGGGCTCGTTGAGGACGTACACCATGATGAGGCCCGTGATGCCCACGCCCAGGAGCGGCAGGACGAGCACCGGCTTGATGCCCTCCAGGGTGCGGGGCAGCCGGATCCACTTGTTCAGGTAGTAGACCAGGTAGCCGGCCAGGAAGCCGCCGACGATCGCCCCGAGGAAGCCGGCCCCGACGGAGTTGGCCAGGAAGCCCGCCGCCATGCCGGGGGCGATGCCGGGACGGTCCGCGATGGAGTAGGCGATGAAGCCTGCCAGGATCGGGATCATAAAGCCGAAGCCGGCCTGCCCGCCGATGACGTTGAGCACGTAGGCGAACGTGCCCTCCGTCGCGGCCGCCTCGATGCCGAACATGAACGAGATGGCGATCAGGATGCCGCCGGCCACGGTGAAGGGGATCATGTACGACACGCCGGTCATCAGGTGCTTATACCAGCCGGTGGCCTGGGCCTTCCGCTCCTGCTTGATCTCCTCCACGCGGGCCACGAGGTCCTGGGGCTTTGCCGCCAGCGCCTGCTCGATGAGCCCGGCGGGGTCCTTGATCGCCTCGCTCACGCCGACCTTCACCAGCGGCTTGCCGGCGAAGCGGCCCGTGTCGACCGCCGTGTCCGCCGCGATGATGACGGCGTCGGCCTCGCGGATGTCCTCGTCGGTCAGCACGTTCTCGGCGCCGATGGAGCCCCGGGTCTCGACCTTGATGCTCAGCTGCCTGGCCGCGGCGGCCTTCTGCAGGGCCTCAGCAGCCATGTACGTGTGGGCGATTCCGGTGGGGCAAGAGGTAACGGCAACCAGCTTCTTCGCCACGAGAGCCACCTCCCACGGAAGGGTAAGGGAATCCGAGGGTCTGCGGGTTACTGAAGGGCCGCAATCACATCGGCCGGGCTGGCCGCGGTGAGCAGCTTCTCACGGACCTCCTCGTGCATGAGCAGCCGGGCCAGCTGCGACAGAGCCTTCAGGTGCAGGTCATGCGCGCCGTCCGGTGCGGCGATCAGGAAGACCATCTTCACAGGCTCGCCGTCCAGGCTCTCCCACTGCAGAGCGCCCCGGTTGCGGCCGAAGGCCACGGCCGCACGGCTCACAGCGCTGCTCTTGCCGTGGGGAATCGCCACGCCGAACCCCACTGCGGTGGTGCCCTGCGCCTCACGCGCCTTCACGGCCTCCAGGTAGGTCTCCAGATCCGTCACCGCGCCGCTGGCCACCAGCAGGGACCCGAGCTCCGCCATCGCCTCTTCTGGCCTTCCTGCCTTCAGATCGAGCGTGATCGTTTCCGGTGTGATCAGCTCCCGGATGCTCACCTCGAATCACCTCCTTCTCCTTTGGCCTTGACCTGCGCGATGCGCACCTGCGGCAGGACCGCGTCCACCGCATCGCGGGTGCATACCTGCGTGCCGTCCAGCCGGGCCGTGGCAGTGCCCGCCGCGGTGGCCAGCCGGAGCGCCTCCGCAAGCGACAGGCCGCCGCTCAGCGCCAGGGCCAGGCCCGCCACCATGGAGTCGCCGGCACCCACGGTGCTGCCCGGCCGGATGCCGGGCGGCGTCGCCCACCAGGCCTCCTGCGCGGTCACCAGGCCGGCGCCGTCCGCGCCGCTGGAGACCACGACCACCTCGGGCCCCGCGTGCAACAACTGGCGGGCGGCCTGGACCAGGGCGTCCGGGCCGTCCAGCCGGCGGCCGACCAGCCGCTCGGCCTCGTCCCGGTTGGGCTTGATGAGGGTCGGGCGTGCCGCCAGGGCGATGCGCATCGGCTCGCCGTCCGCGTCCAGGATCGTCGGTACCCCCGCCTGCCGGGCCAGGGCGATGAGGTCCCGGTAAATCGTGCCGGGAACGCCGGCCGGCAGGCTTCCCGCCAGCACCAGCACCGCCGTCTCGGGCAGCCGCTGCTCCACCCGCCGGACCAGCGCGTCCACCTGCTCTGGCGCGACCGCAAACCCGCTCTCGTTGAGCTCGGTCAGCTGCCCGCTCTGCGGCTCGACGATCTTCAGGTTGACCCGGGTCTCTCCCGGCACCATCAGGAAGTCGTGGGCCACCTGTTCGTGGGACAGACTGTTCAGGATCAGTTCCGCGTTAGTCTCGCCCAGGAAGCCCAGCACCTGCACCGGGGCGCCCAGCGCCTGCGCGGTCCGGGCGACGTTGATCCCCTTGCCGCCGGGATCCACCCGGGTCGAGGCCACCCGGTTGGTGGCACCGGCGGTGAAGCCGGGCACCACCAGGGTGCGGTCGATCGCGGGGTTGAGGGCGACGGTTGTGATGGTCTTCAAGGTCGTATGCATCCCCTTTACTCGGCGGTGAGAACCTGAACCCCCCGGGCCAGGAGTTCGTGCGCCAGCCGCGGATCGAGCCCGCGGTCGCTGATGAGCATATGCATGCTGCTCACCGGCGCGACGGCGGCAAACGCGACCCGCCAGGCCTTGGAGCTGTCGGCCACCACCACCACCTTGCGCGCGGCGGCGATCATCCGCCGCTTGACGGAGGCCTCGGCCGGGGTCGGCGTCGTCAGCCCCCGCTCGATATCGATGCCGTTGGTGCCCAGGAACACCAGGTCGGCGTTGACCTGCTCGAGGACCTGCTCCGCCAGGGGTCCCACGAGGGCCAGGGTCTTGCCCCGGACCGTGCCGCCGGTGACGATCACCTCGACGCCGGGGGCATCCGCCAGCTCGGCGGCGATGGGGTAGGCGTTGGTCACCACCGTCAGGTTGCGGCGGTCCTTCAGCAGACGGGCAATCTCCAGGGTGGTGGTGCCGGCGTCCAGGATGATCGACGCCCCGTCGTGCACCATGCCCGCGGCCACCCGGGCGATGGCCATCTTCTCCGCCCGGTTCTGATCAGACTTCTCCGCATAGCTGGGCTCCGTCAGCGTGGGGTCGGCCGGAACGGCGCCGCCGTGGGTCCGCTCCAGCAGCCCCTCCCGCTCCAGCTCCCGCAGGTCACGGCGGATCGTGGACTCGGAGACGCCGAAGACCTGTGCGAGGTCCTGCACGGTCACCGCTGCGCCGCTGCGCACGCGCTCGATGATGCGCCGCTTCCGCTCCTCCGGGAACATACGATCACATCCTGTCATCTATTCTTGCTCGTTTATGATCGTTTATGCTCACTTTCGAGTATAGAGGTTCGGATCTGGCTGGTCAATACGGGAAAGGGGCTGATCAACGCGAAAGGGCGGCCGGTGCATAGGCACCGCCGCCCGTGGTCATGCGCCTCCCGAGGACGACGAGGCGTTGCTGGAGCTGTCCAGGTGCATCTGGTAGTAGACCATCGCCGCCAGCGCGGCCGCGACCAGGTAGGGCACCCCGTCCACCTGCAGGTCGCAGTCCTTGCCGAACACCGATCCGCCGATGCGGCCGGTGAGCCGCCCGTCCCCGGCGGTGAGGCGCAGGTCCGCACCGGAGACGGCGCCGCCGATCCGGCCGGCGATCCGGTCGCCGTCCTGGACCAGCGCGATGTCCCAGCCGACAACCGAACCCCCCATCCGGCCCCGGCCCTCCGTCCCGCGGATGGTGAAGTGAAGATCCTTGCCGTTCCACACGCCGCCCCACCGACCGCGAAGCACGGCCCCGTCGAAGGTGAGATCCACGTCCTTGCCGATGACCGCGCCGCCGAAGCGGCCGCTCAGCCGGCCGCCTTCACAGGAGACCCGGATGTCGTTGCCCACCACCGCGCCGCCGATGCGCCCCTCAACCCTGCCTGCCACCTTCGTGCCCCCTTGCGTCCCGGTCACGTGCTCGCCGCCGTGCTGGCGGCGTCCAGATAAAGCTGGTAGAAAACCATGGCCGCCAGAGCCGCCGCGACCAGGTAAGGGACGCCGTCCACCTGCAGGGTGCAATCCTTCCCGTCGAAGTTGCCACCAATGCGGCCGGTGAGCAGGCCGTCCCGCGCGGCCAGCCGCACGTCGGCGCCGACGACGGCGCCGCCGATGCGCCCGGTGATCCGATCCCCGTCCTGCACCAGGGCGATGTCCCAGCCGACGACGTCGCCGCCCATCCGGCCGGTGCCCTCGGTGCCGCGGATGGAGAAGCGCAGATCCTGCCCGTCGTACCTGCCGCCCCAGCGGCCGGTCAGCTCGGCGCCGTCGAAGGACAGGGCCACGTCCATGCCGACCCACTTGCCGCCCATGCGGCCGGTCAGTTCACCGTCCGCGTAGACCATGCGGAGGTCGTTGCCCGCCCAGCGGCCGCCGATGCGTCCTGCAACGCTTCCTGCCACGAGTTCTGCCTCCTTGCCCCCATTTTGCCCAGCCTCAGCCAACGGTGAGCGCTCTATCTCTTACGACTGCGTTCCTGTGTTGTGACGTTCGATGCACCGCCAACCACCGGAAGGTTTAGCAGTCTGCAAATCAAATTATAGCCATAAATGTACGTATAGCACCTGTGCTCGGAGGCAGTTGACCTGTGGCAAGTGCGTTTCGTGCAGTTCTGGATATTTGGTGGCTCATGTTCCTCGTGTTCGTCCCCTGCGCGCTGCTGGGCTACCTAGCTCAAGTTTCACGCGAACAACTCGACATTCGTGGTGTTAAAAGGGCGT
>JAAROH010007941.1_pt1 | contig 21774 bp, 18 predicted proteins | sample 7248631 | NCBI WGS metagenome assembly JAAROH01 (sample SAMN09772309, study PRJNA484901) | compost metagenome | isolation source: Vermicomposting unit | place: India
CTACGCCGGAGGCGTGGAGGAAGGGGACTTCTCGCGTGTTATGTTAAAAAATTTCTTTACAAAAGGTTTAACCACAAACCCATTAAGTTAATGATGGTGTTGTAAAACTAATAATCGCTGAATGGTAAAGGTTAAATTTAATAATGAAGTTTTGCAACACCCTCTACGTGGAAAAAGGACGAGCGGCAACAAACGCTAGCATACGAGTATAAAAGAATTAATTTGCTGGTACTTCGTTTTCTTCATAAATCGCTTCCCATCCGGCCGGAGTCACAAAAATACGGATGCATTTGATTTTCCGGTCCTCGCAAAGCGTAAACCAGTGGCGGGTGTATGCGGGAACGGAAATTAAATCGCCCGGTTCCATAACTATGTCGAAGTAACGTCCGTCTTTGCCTTTCAGCGTGAAAATGCCGTGTCCGTCAACGCAGAAGCGGACTTCGTCATCCGTGTGATGGTGTTCTTCTTTAAATTTGTCGAGCAGCGCATCCAGATTTGGTGTCGCGTCGGACAGAACAACAATGTCTTCCGTTTTATAGCCGCGGCGTGCGCTTAAATCATCAATTTCCGCGCGGAATGCTTCGATAATTTGCTGTTTTTCTTCAGCGGTAAGCGAGTAGTTTTTCTTCAAATTCTCATCCAGACGGTCAACGCTCCACTTTTCGTAAATAACATCCTGTGTACTCAAAAATTCTTTCACTTCGTTGCCTTTTACGATTTGTTGTTTTGTGTCTAAAAATGTGATATAAGCCATTATTTTTCCCTCTCTTCCGAATATTCGTTTTATTGTTTGTAAATTATAGCTGACCGGCGGTTCGGTATGTCAGCGGATTGTGCGGTTGAATAGCATGTTGTTCCGCAAGTTGTACGGCAATATGCTGCACTTGAAGCCATTGCAGATGATAAGCGAACAGAAATTCAAAAGCTTCAAGATGACGTTTGGCTTCAAAATCATTTTTACCCCATGCGTAAATGCCGTGATTGCGGATAAGCACACCTGGTACCTGCGGATTAAGTACGCGTTCCACTTCTTTGGCCAGACGCGGAATATTGGCGTAATTTTCTACGATCGGAATTTGAATTTCTGCGCCTTCTTCCCAGATACCCAATCCTTTAATGAGCTCTTGATTGCGCAGCGTCACGTATCCTTGATTACCGTATAGTTCGGATACGATATTGTTGGGAACGGTATGCACATGGAATACGGCACCTATTTCCGGAATATTGCGATAGATTGCTGTGTGAATTTGAGTTTCAGCAGACGGCTTCAGAGTTGTTGCTTCATATGGTTTGCTATTTTCGTCCACCACCAGATAATCGTGCGGGGTGCAGACCGTTTTATCTTTTCCGCTTGCTGTTACCGCAACCAATAACGGGGCGGAACTGATTTTGATAGACAGGTTGCCGCTTGTGCCAGGGAACCAGCCCCTGGCAGCAAACGCGAGCTTTACCTGATCCAACTGTTGAAAGACTTGCTGGCGAATTTCATGAGTGTACGCGCTCATTGTGTAACCTCCGTTCGTCGTATAAGATGATCTAAAGCCTCGATACAGTCGTGGAATGTGGAAAATGTTTTATATTTAATGCCGAGTTCTTGGCATTTTTCAGCGAGATAAGAGCGGGCGATTACGGTGTCTGTGATTTTCGCGCCTTCTAGGTCGGTAATGCTATCTCCGATGACAACCTTGAAATATTTTTCGCTTTTATATTTGCGGATGATCGTTGTCTTGCACATTCCGCAGTCGACGTTGCAGTGTTTGTCACACGGATATGGGTAGATAATCTCTACGTTTTCGCCGGAAAAATTGCTTTTGTTGCAATAAATTGTATCGATTTTTTTTGCATAAGGTGAAAGAAGCGGTTCGATAAAAAAATCAATACCATTGCTTGTTACCAGTAACTTAATATTTTGTTTATGGCAGTAATCGACGAACTCGCCGAAGCCGTCACGGATACGCGCGCGGCTTAGCACAAAGTCCGTAATTTCGCGGCGGAGCGAGCTAGGAACGAGTTGAAATAGGGCGTATACTCCGTTGCGCAAGCTCCGTTTTTTCGCAAAAATGTCGTCTACAATCGGTTTCCACTGCTCTTCAGGGACGAAATGTTGCATAATATTGATGATATTGTCTTTTTCGGTAATCGTACCGTCAAAATCGCAAAAAATAACAATTTGCTTCTCCATATTATGCCCCTCCCCATTTTTCGAGCGCTATGGCAAGCGGCTTGCTTACTTTTGCTCCCTCGGCGAGCGTTTTGCCTTGCACCACCGTGTTGATGGCAGCGCGGAACGCACGTGCTCCATCGGCCGCGCCACCTGGATGGCCATGTATACCCCCGCCCGCGTTTACAATTACATCCATGCCGAAGTCATCATACAGTTTGCCGACCAGTCCTGGATGGATGCCGGCGGATGGCACTGGGAAGGAGGATTTATGAACATCATTGGATATGCGAGCATGTTCCGCGATTGCTAGCGCTTCGCTTTGCTTTAGTGCCACTGAACCGTACGGCGAAGGATACAAAATCATATCCGCTCCGGCGAGCCGCATCAGTTTGCCAAGCAGAAGAGGAGACGCGATTCCGTATTCATCTGATGCGTAGAATGCTCCCGCCATTGCCGGATGTGCCATGAGCGGCACATTAATATCCGGGTCAGCCGCCAAGCGATGTAGAATGTCAAAGCCGTAAGGCAATACGTTTAAGAGTAAACAGTTGGCTCCTTTTTCAATCGCGTATTTTGCTTTGTCCACCAGCTGGTGAACCGGCCCGGTCAGGTTGGCCGCGTACAGCACGGTACGCCCGGACGCTTCAATGATGCGGTTGTAAGCGGTCAGACGGTTCGCAAGCGGCGCTTTGTCATCCACGAAGAAAATTTCATCGTCTTTTACTAAATCGACACCGCCCTCAACTTGAGCGGCGAATTGCGTTTCCAGTTCGCCGAGCGGAAGGCCGAGACAAGATTTGAAAATACTCATTAAGAGTGGACGATCATGAACACCTAACAATTCTCGTACACCAGCGATTCCGAATTTCGGTCCGGGGAATTGCTTCAATAGGGAAGGAGGAAAGTCGATATCAAGCAGTTTAATCTTTCCGTCCATAGATAATTTGCCGAAGACAGTTGTTAGCAGTGCCGGAATATCCGGAGTAATATTGCCGACAGGATACCGGATAGAAATGATGCCTTTTTGTAGTCCGTTTCGTTCTTCCATAATCGTTACGTTGCCCGTGGTGCCAAGATATGGGGCTAACAATTCCTGGCGGGCAAGCGGCAGGTCGGTCCAACTGCCGACAGTCATGCCAACAGCAATGCTTTCTGCTTTTTTATGTAAATTTTTTGCTTCGATTAAATAACTGACAGTAATATACTCGCTCATCATTTCTTCATCCTTTCTAAGGAAAACAAAAAGCTCTCTTTCTGAAAGAAAGAGAGCGATCCGTTCATACGAATTACAAACTCACGATCTTATCTTTCAGAATGAAACGGTTCATCCTGCAGGAATTAGCACCTTGCTTTTTTCAACGTAAAAGCAGGTTGCCGGGCTTCATTGGGCCAGTCCCTCAGCCTTCTCGTGATAAGATGACTCAATTCAATTGTCTGTGTCTAATAATAATTGTAAATTGTCAGTATGTCAATAGGTTTTATTCTTCTTCCCCCTGGTGGTGACAAAAAGCGTGCACTAGCTTGTTGAGATGTTCAAGTTGGTTGGCGTATTCCAGTATTTCCGCTACCACCGGGAAAAGATGGCGCCACTGTCCGTCGTCTTCTTTTTGCGGTGTGCTTTTTACTTCAGGATATAATGCCATAAATTCATGCAGTAGCAGGTTGTTTTTCTCGATAACTTCTATTGGCAAGTGCCAATCTTCCCGCGGTTTTAAAATCCCGTCGTATGTCATCAGGATATTTTTATGGCATTCTGTCAGCGCCTCCAGCTGGTTTTGAATCAGTGGGAACAAATGGTGACCAGGCTTAAAAGAGGAATAGATATGACGCTCGAATGTACGCAGCATATCCATTTCTTTATATAACACGGTAATCATTTGTTTGAGAATTACCCGTCTTTTTTGGCTGGAGTATGTGACTTTTCTTAGCTTTGTAACTTCCTCCGTGTACAAGTCATAAAGCTGTTCAATGTTCTTAAAGCCTTTTTTAATTTTTTCTTTTTCCTCCCGAAAAGCTTTCTCTTCCATTTCGTTATGAATGAGCGTTCGCATGAGCACGGAGAATTTTTCTCCGGTTTCGGAAATTTCCTTAAACAGTTTTCGCTCATAGTGTGGCGGAATGAAGAGCGCATTGACCAGCGCCGCGGAGAAAATGCCAACAATAGTAAGCAAAAAGCGGTTGCTGGCGAAATACAGATAATTTCCGCTTGACGTTTCCATTACGGCGATAACCGTAAGTACGCTTAAAACCAAGCTGCTTTCCAGTTTCAGATGAAGGTTAATCATGATGACCAGCATGACGACGATTCCAACGATCAAAGGTTCCGCTCCAAGAAAATATGTCGCCGTTACTCCGAGCGCCGCTCCGATGATGTTGGCCTCCATCTGTTCTTTTAGATGTTTCAGCGTGCGGTACACGGTTGGTTGAATGCTTAATGTAGCAGCGATGGCCGCAAAAATGGGAGGTTCTAGGTTGAACCATTGACAGACAAGCAACGCCAGAATAAGAGCGATTGCCGTTTTTAAAATACGTGCTCCGACGCGCATAGTCCCTCCAGATAGTATCTTATGCTAATACTGTATATTACCATGCTTCTTTAAAAAAGCAACAAGAAAAAGCAACCGCCCCTGGGAGGAGGGCGGTTGCCGGTATAGGTGGTAATCACGCTGCACAAATGGGAGTTGCAGGTGAAAATTATGCGTGCAAATCATGTTATTCTGTTGCGATAGATGGGTCGGCCTGCTCTTTCACAGGAGATACCATGATAAAGTGCTGTTCAGCGTTATCAATTAAATTCTGGATGCTGGCGGCTTTATCCTGTTGGCCGCTTGCTTTAAGTTCGGTTATATATTCACCAAGCAGGTAGGCGACATCTTCTTTGCCTTTTGCATCAAGCGGTTTCAAGGAGACTTTAGCCGCTTTAGCAATACGGCGTTCAAGCGCAGCCTGATCAAGCCCCATTTCTGGCTGAACGCGCAGGTATACGACACCACCGGTCATACCGGAGCAAATCCACGGTCCTGGATCGCCCAGTACGATCGCACGTCCGTTTGTCATATATTCAAAGGCGAATCCTTTAATATTAGCTCGCGCGCCAATGCCACCCAAGCGATCGTTAATTGGCTCTTGCAATTCGCCGCCGATGACTACGTCGGCTCCAGAGAGGCGGATGCAGGCGCGTGCGTCCGCATTGCCTTGCACAATATATAGGCCTTTTTGTGCTCCGTAACAGAAGCTTTTGCCTACGGAACCGTTAATAAATTGACGATTCGCGTTCGGCGATTTCATAATTGCGACGCGTCCGCCAAATCCAGTCTTACCGACGCCGTCTTGTGCTCCACCATGCACGCGGATGAAGACGCCTTCCGCATTAAAGGCGGCAAGACCGTTGCCCGGCACGCTTCCTCTATCGAAAGTAAGCGAAACTTCAGGCAAATTCACATAGCTGCCGTCAAGATACGGTTTTACGCGGGCACCGGAATAACGACTGCCGAGCACGCGTTGATCGCTGAGCACGTTCGTAAATGTTTCGTTAATCGGTGCATATGGAGACGCGTATTGATCCGATGCTTCATACGTCTCCGCACCAACGGCCACCAATACTTTCGACTCCACGCGTTCGGATTTTAGAAGTGGGAACGGAGCGCTCGTAAGAAGAGCGGATAGATCCATTTTGTTTAATCCGCGCGTTTGCACAAGTAAATCCGCGCGTCCAACCATATCTTGTAAACGTTCAAAGCCTAGCTCAGCGGTGATGCGTTTTACTTCTTCGCCGAGTGCGGTGAAGAGACGCTTCAAGTTATCGACTGCTACGTCGAATATGCGTGGTACGAAGCGGCGCAGTCCGTGTTCTTTTGCTTCTTCCACCGATTCGATTTGCGTAGCGATACCTACATGGCACGTATCAAGATGGCAACCGCGACATGTCGTACATCCGACTGCCAGCATGGCCAGCGTGCCAAAACCGATTCGGTTTGCACCCAGAAGGATCATTTTTACCACATCGTGACCGCTTTTTATTCCGCCATCGGCCCATAATTCGACTTTATCACGCAGTCCTGCTTCGATTAATGCCGTATGGGCAGCTTTGACCCCAATCTCCACTGGAAGCCCTACGTGTTGTAATGCATGCACACGAGCCGCGCCGGTGCCACCATCAAATCCGCTCAATGTAATGTAGTCCGCACCGGCTTTGGCAATACCAACAGAGATCGTTCCGATGTTCGGTACAACGGGAACTTTTACGCACACTTTTGCTTCGCTGTTGGCGGTTTTCAATTCAGTAATGATTTGCGCTAGATCCTCAATCGAATAAATATCGTGGTTATTCGAAGGAGAGATAAGGTCAGAACCCAGTGTCGCGTTACGCGCGGCAGCAACTTTTGCCGTTACTTTTTTGCCCGGTAAATGACCACCTTCGCCTGGCTTTGCGCCTTGACCGATTTTAATTTCAAGCAGGTTGGACGAATTGGCCAGTTCTACATTAACGCCGAAGCGTCCAGATGCCACCTGCATGCCGCGGGTTTTCCGATATTTTCCGAGCATATCTTTGATTTCCCCGCCTTCGCCGTTCAGGCTAATCATATTTAATTGCTCGGCCGCTTCTGCATAAGCGCGGAATGCGATTTCGTTCTGTGAACCGAACGACATTGATGAAATCAGAAATGGCAGGCTGTGATCCCCGATAGAGATATCAACTTGTTCCGGCGATACTTCTTTGTTTGCCTTGGATGTATCGAAGTCAGCCAGATGGCGGATAGACAGCGGATTTTCACGCTCCTGCTCCAATAGTTTGTTGGCAAACTCAGTATAAGGCAGGCTTCCAGATGCCACTTCGCCGATTGATTTCCAGATGCGTGGCCACATATGGAAAATTTTCGCCGGCTTTGCTTGCTCGTTGTTCCAATCTTCATAGCGAGCTTTACTATCAGCTTCGAGTTCTGCGAACGAGGTGCCAGCTTTATCGCTGCCGCAGAAGTTTACGATACCGAGAACTTCGGCGACTTCGCTGTTAAGCCCGATGGAAGAGAAGAGACGAGCGTAGCCGCGGAGCTCATGAATGCCGATGGTGGAGATCACTTTCTCCAAACCTTTGTTTAACGCATGGTATAGATTTTCAACGGAATGTTCTCTGTCTTTTAAGAATACCGTTGTGAATAGAAGATATGGCGCTACGGCATCTGCACCCAATCCGAATGCTACCGCCAAATCATGAAGGTTGCGCAGGGCTCCTGAGCGCATAATGATGCTTGCTTGGCGGCGCAAGTTGCCGTTTCCTTTTGCGCCAGCCTCTTTAAGTGCGCGATCTGCTTTAGAGATAACGAGATGCGGATCGATCCAGTAACGTCCGTCCCGGTGCGCCATGCTGTCATCGAATAGCAGGATACGGGCTCCATTTTTCACGGCGTCTACTGCACTTTTTGCAATGCGTTCCAGCGCTTGGGGAATGCTTTCTTCTCGTGTGAAATAAACAGGAAGCACATGTGCGTCCGTACCAAAGTGTTCGAGAAGCTGCTCAAGCGACACAGTATTTAGTTTACCGGCTAATTCCTGTAACGCTTTACCTTCAAAAAGTAAAGGTGATGGAAGTTCTAGCGCAGCGGTTGCTTTGCCTTCCTGTGGGAACAATCCCGGGCGTCCGCCAAGCACAATGCGTGTAGAAAAATGTTCCATTTCTCGTTCGCGATCGATGGCCGGATTGGTTACGACGGCCACACTTTCTTTAATAAAGTCGGTAATATTTTGTCGTGCTTCGGCAATGGCTGCAAGCGGGGCATCGTGGCCGAGAGAGCGGATTGGTTCTGCGCCGCTAGACGCCATTTGCTCCGCCAGTTGAATGTGTTCTCTTTCCCAGCCATAAGCAGCGTATTGTTGATTGGTAACCGTCTCAATATCTTCGTAAGGCGTTTTAGCAGCTTTCACTTGTGAGAAGGAAAGCTGGTTGCGGAATCCGGTGAAGTCCATGCGTTTACTGGAGCGCTCCAACACGATGTTTTGCAGTTCATGGTGTGGAACGACTGTAATTGGTTGACCCGGATTAAGCTGAACGCCGACTTTTTCTCCAGGAGCCAGCGCTTTTGGTTCGCTTACCATTTCATATACCGGTATAACACCTTGCTCGGAGGAGAAGTAAAGCGATGCTTCGCTTTCCACCATCCAGAGCGGGCGCAGACCGAGCGCATCTACGCTGAATACACATTCGTTTGCATAACGAGATACGATGCCCGCCGGCCCCTGTGCATAATGACCCCATGTTTGACGGTAATATACATACAAGTCTTGCAGTTCTGGACGCAAGCTTTTCATTTCGTTAATAATCGGTGGAAAAACCATTTCCATTGCTTCGAACAGTGACAAATCGTAGCGATGTATTAATGTTTCGATAGCGCGGTTCATGTTTTGCGAGTCACTGCCGCCTTCAACCAGATCGACACCGAGCATTTCTCCTTCGTCTTCCAGTTTACGAATCGTATTAATTTCCCCGTTGTGGCCGATGATGGTGAACGGCTGCACGCGGAAGAAATTAGATAGCGTATTGGTTGAATAACGATTGTGTCCCACAGTGACGGACGAAGCGAATTCCGGTTGTTGAATATCTTGAAAGTATTGGGGCAGAATGTTGGCTGCTCCCATTACTTTATAAGAAGCTGAGTGGTTGCTTAGAGAAGCGACATGAACGTTATGTTTTTTCTCGATCGCGATTAAAAGCTCGAACAACTCTTTTTCAATTACATAATTGCCTGTGTATTTGCAGGCAAGCTGCCAGAAGACGGGTTCATCAGCCCGACCGTTCTTACCCAGCACTTCACTGTTGACATTGTTTATTTGTTCGAGTTCAATGACAAGGTTCGCTTTTGTAAACATGCTACGGATATTTTCCATTACGCTATGAACGTTATGCCCTTTTGTCGGAATAAAAATGTGGCCGACAGCAAAAGAGGGAGAGTAGGCCAGTTCAGCAGGCTTTCCAGCATCAGCCAGCTTTTTCGCCCAGAGGTCACGCGGGATGTCGCTTAAAATACCGCATCCGTCGCCTTCACCGTCAATGAAGCCCGAACGATGTTCCATTTTTATAAGACCGTCGATAATTTTGGAAATATTATCGCGGTTAGGTTTTCCGTTCTTTTCAATGATAGCAATGATGCCACAGCTGTCGTGCTCTTCTGCCAGATGATTGCGGAAATTACCGAAATCTGCTCTCTTCATCGTTTCGGTCAGCTAAACTGACCTTCACCTCCTAATAAACAAAATTCTCTCACATTGGAAAGGCGGTTTTTCTTTATATATTTATTGAGCCTTCCAAAAAAATAAAATCTTGAATGAACAGTTAAATAAATCAAAAATAAAACAGAAATGTCGGAAAAGTAAGTATAGAATATCATGAATTTTGTTTAACGACAATAATAAAATGGTTAAATATTCATTTGAAAGCGTTTTTATTTTTGTTTCTATAACAATTTTAATAATTTAGAATATAAATGATAATAGTTTAATAACGAATTTTATATGATTAAAATTATATTATTATTCGGATGCAGGTGTGCATTTTTCTAAAAATATCAAATTGATGATGATATATTTCATGAATGTTATATTATTTGACAGGGATGTGGGTTCGTAATAATATTTGTGTAAATATAAGGGGTGCAAAATTTAATTGCACCCCTTATGTGAAAATGAATTGAATATTTATTCTTATTTAAGTATTTTTATGAAAGATTTTTTGGCCGCTTCGATCGTATAACGAATGTCGTCTTCTGTATGCGCTGTTGTAATAAACCATGCTTCATATTTAGAAGGAGCGATGCAGATCCCTTCTTCAAGAATAGCGCGGAAGAAACGGGCAAACATTTTATCGTCAGACGCTTTGGCGTCATCGTAATTTTTTACTGGCTTGTCTGTAAAATACATAGCAAGCGCCCCCACTACACGGTTAATCGTTACAGGGATGCCGGCTTCATTAGCCGCTTCTTTTAGCCCGTCACCTAGCAGTTTGCCCAAGCGGTGCAATTCTTCGTAAACACCTGGTTGCTCCAAGACTTCGAGGCATGCGATGCCCGCCTGCATGGAAGCAGGGTTGCCGGCATGCGTACCCGCTTGGTACGCCGGTCCGAGCGGAGCGACCTGCTCCATAATTTCTTTACGGCCGCCATATGCGCCAATGGGAAGACCGCCGCCAATAATTTTTCCGAGCGCGGTCAGATCTGGCTCGACACCGAGCAGGTTTTGCGCTCCGCCATATGTAAAGCGAAATCCTGTAATCACCTCGTCGTAAATAACGAGCGCTCCCGCTTCGTGCGCAATTCGATTTATTTCTTCAAGAAACCCTTTTTCCGGCGCTACAATGCCGAAGTTGCCAACGATTGGTTCTACCAGTACACCAGCGACCTGATCACCCCATTTCTCCATTGCTTGGGTAAAGGCGTCGATGTTGTTATACGGAACGGTGATGACCTCGTCAGCAATTGATTGCGGGATACCCGCGCTGTCAGGAATACCGAGTGTGGAAGGGCCGGAACCCGCGGCGACGAGCACCAAGTCCGAATGGCCGTGGTAGCAGCCGGCGAATTTCATGATTTTGCTTCGCCCCGTATACGCGCGTGCCACACGGATGCATGTCATTACCGCTTCTGTCCCGGAATTGTTAAAGCGGATTTTTTCCATGGACGGGATTGCTTCGCGAATTTTCCGGGCAAACATCGTTTCCCATGGAGTGGGCGTGCCATAAAGTACTCCGTTTTTGGCAGCGGAAATGATCGCTTCTGTAATGTGTGGATGGGCATGTCCGGTAATGATAGGGCCGTATGCGGCCAGGAAGTCTATGTATCTATTTCCGTCCACATCCCAGAAATAAGCTCCCTGGGCTTTTGCCATCGTGATCGGAGCGCCGCCGCCCACCGCTTTAAATGCACGGGACGGGCTGTTTACGCCCCCAACAATCACATCAAGCGCTTCCTGGTATAATTGTTCAGAACGCGTAAAATCCACTGTTCATTCCCCCTGATTTGTAAATATGACTGGTCATAAAAATACTTTACGTCTCTATTACTTTATCATATGATGAAAACTTGTTGTGAAAGATGTATGATAGCTAGTGGAACAAAAACGGAGGGAAGATACATGTTGCGAATTGAAGCCAAAGGACTTACCAAAGAGTTTAAATCGTATATAAGTCGTCCCGGTTTGGCTGGAGCATTCCGTGATTTGTTCAACCGCCAGTACAAAACACTGCGTGCGGTTGATCATATCGACCTTGAAATTGCACCCGGTGAGATTGTGGGATACATTGGAGAGAATGGTGCGGGCAAATCGACCACAATTAAGATGCTGACCGGAATTCTGATGCCGACATCTGGTTATTTGCGGGTAAATGGCATGGATCCGCACCGGGACAGGGAGAAGTTTGTCCGTACTATTGGTGTAGTGTTTGGCCAGCGCAGCCAATTGTGGTGGGACATCGCGGTACAAGAATCGTTTACGCTCCTGAAAAAAGTGTATCGATTATCAGATGAAGAATATAAGCGCCATATGGGACATGTGATTGAAGTGTTAGAGATAGAGGAGCTTCTCACTAAGCCTGTGCGTAAGTTGAGCCTCGGCCAGCGCATGCGTTGCGAATTGGCGGCCGCATTGATCCACAATCCGCCGCTTCTGTTCTTGGATGAGCCGACCATCGGGCTTGATGTGCTCGTAAAGCTGAAAATACGGGAGTTTTTAAAAGAAATTAACCAGAAGTATGGTACGACCATTTTGCTTACAACGCATGACTTATCTGATATTGAAGCATTGTCTTCCAGGGTGATTATGCTGGATAATGGAAAGATTATTTATGATGGCGGATTGAATGAATTGCGTACAACATGGGGAAACGAGAAGAAAGTCATGATTGAATTTACCAAGCCTGCCGATTTGAATGAATTGAAAAGGTTGATGGGCTCGCTTCCTGTAACGTGGCAAAAAGAAAACGATTTGCGTTTCCGGGCCGTGTTTGAGGAAGAGGATTTGGCTGTGTCTGATTTGCTTGCGCGTATTATTTCCCGCTATGAAGTAAAGGATATTTCCGTCGAGGCGGTAAGCACGGAGGAAATTGTCCGCAAAATTTATCAAGAGGGTATTATCCATGCTTAGTATGTACGCGGAGATTATCCGCATCCGATTTTTGACGATGCTGGCGTATCGCGTAAATTATTATAGCGGGATTATTGTCTATAGCATAAACATTGGCGCGTATTATTTTCTTTGGAATGCCATTTATGGCGGTCAGTCAACAATGGGTGGATTTAGCGCACAGCAAATGGTGACGTACGTGGCCATCAGTTGGATGGCACGCGCATTTTATTTTAACAATATTGACCGGGAAATGGCGCTCGATATTAAAGAGGGAAAAGTAGCTATTGAAATGATTCGTCCTTATAATTATTTAACAGTTAAATTAATGCAAGGATTTGGAGAGGGAATATTCCGCCTTCTCTTCTTCTCGGTGCCCGGCATGCTGGTGATTAGCCTTATTTTTCCTATTGATTATCCAGATAATCCAGAGATATGGGGCTGGTATACGCTAAGCTTGCTGATAAGTTTCGTTATTAACACACAAATCAATTTAATTACCGGACTTATGACTTTCTTTTTCTATAATAACGAAGGAATTATGCGTGCCAAGCGCGTAATTGTCGACTTGTTTTCCGGATTGATTTTGCCCATCAGTTTTTATCCGGGATGGGCGCAGGAGATTTTAAAGTTTATGCCGTTTCAGGCGATCAGTTATTTGCCGGGGATGATATTTACCGAAGCGATGCAAGGAGAGAAGATTTATTCGGCCTTGCTCATACAGATAGCTTGGATGTTCGGGTTGCTGCTGCCGATCTGGTTTATGTGGTGGCGTGCCCGCAAGAATGTGATTATTCAAGGCGGATAATAAAATGTTTTGCGTTGAAGAGAGAAGATGCTTGATATATAAGGGGTTCTCTCTTCTTTTTTTTCTTAAAAATAGGTAAATGACCACATTTTGACCACCTTTAGTCTGTTAAAGCGGATTTTACATTCTTTTTGACTGTACAGCTTTATGTTTTCGTAAGCAAGCGACAGCATAGGATGAAGGATAACAGAACATTGTAGCCACGGAAGGGAAAGAGGCTATTCTGTTTCCATTTTGCATGGAATTCGGGGCCGGTATTGCATGCTGGGTGAAAGACTTTCAGAAGACCGGATTGAAATTAAATTATATATTCATAAAACAAATAAGAAAATCCACATTATTCCATGTAAACTTGTCCATTCCTCGCTTACATCTTATTCATAAACTATAGAAAAGGAGATGATGTTTGTGGGAATGATAAATGGATGTTGTGGAAATGTTGGGACTCTTGGACAAGTTAAGTTCACTGTAAATTGCGTTTGCAAGGTATTACGTCAACTTATACCTAAGCAAAAAGCAGCGTGTACATCAGGTTGTTTTCCTAATAATGGTGATGATGGTGTGATTCCATTTGTTCTGACTAATACAGCTGGTACCCTTCATTTTGCATTTGGTAATATCGGTGGAGGTTCAGGAACAGCGCCAGGAGACTGCTTTGTTACACCTTTCTTTACAGTCGTAAGTGTTGATAATAATTGCTGTGCGGTACTTGAATTGCTGCAACCAAATGTAGATTTATTAGCTGGCGCTGGCGCTATTTGTTGTCTTCCAATAAATGCTGTCTGTAATGTTACTGAATTAACGAGAACAGGAATTTGCGTTAATGTCGATTTGAATTGCTTTTGCCAAGTTAACTGCCTCGATCCATCTCTTATTATAAATAATGGAAACATTGGTATTGCTGCTAGACGTCGTCAAACAGGAAAATAAAAACTTTATATATGTTATGTTTAATATGAGGGGCGTGGGGATCGGTTAGAAACCTTCCGGGAAAGTTCGGGGGGTTTTTAATTTTGCCAACAGGAAGAATCGCCGCTGCTGGTGCGGCAATTTTTGCTCATCAAGCATGGAAACAAACGACAAAGCGTAAATGACAAGGAACCCCGCTGTTCGATTATCTGGATGGCGGGACTTTTATTACTATTGATAGATAAAATCAGTTGCTGAATCAATGTTATTAGACATTAAGCTTAAAATTGGGTTTCTTATAAGTAAGATAGGACATATCATCTTTAAAATATGTGAATAAACTATCAGTAGATAACTAAATGAAATGATATATGAAAGCAGGTGAGCGATTATGGCAAATAGATGTACTGTTTTTACTCACTTTCCTAGCGTGTTTATTTCTAGGGGTTGTGACGGTGCAATAATTCCAATATATCAAGTATTTACAGAGCGTTTTCCTACTGTGACACTTGATATTGATAACTTTGGGAGTTGTCCCGTGACATTGATCGTACAACATCAAAATAGTCCAGATCCAATTATACGAGTTGTTCCGCCCGATAGACAAATTTCATTGACGGTTAATTTGGTAACCAACATATCTGTTCAATGTAGTAATACACCTGGCGGCACATGTGAATTTTTCGTAGGTTTAGATGTATCCGGCTGCATTTGTTGCTAGATTAACTGTTCTGCAAAAGGGGCTAATTAGCACTTCGGCAATATATATCATCTAATAAAAAATATATGAATGAAGCTGACAATTATAAACAGACAAACGTAATGATTATAAGAAAGTAGGTGAATAGTATGAAAAAGATGTGCAGACCAGGTACTCCTGTAATCTCATGTCCCACATCAAACATAGAGAAACGATGCGATGTTTTCACTCACTTTAGTAGTTTCTTTCATACCGGAATATGTGATGGATCTACGATAACAGTATATGAAGCATTTACAGCAAGCCTTCCTACTGTAACAATCGATATTGGAAACTTTGGTACGTGTCCTGTGACGTTGATTGTAGCGCGTCAAAATAATCCAACTCCGATTACACAAGTGATTGCACCAGATATAGAGACTTCATTGACGGTTGATTTAGTAACGAGTATATCTGTTCAATGTAGTACGGGTGGTGGCGAATGTAGTTTTAGTGGAAACTTAGACGTATCTGGCTGTATTTGCTGTTAAATTAGTTTTCTCGTTCAATCTCAAGATTCTTTCTTTTTGTTAGTGCCTTTCCCTATTAAGGGAATAACATATAGTCTAGTCAATTAAATCATTTCCTTTATCCTCTTCTTTACTCTAAGGAAGAGGTTTTTATATTTATTGATACTATGTAGAAAATATAAAAAAAGTTTTCTTTATAACTTTACGAATCCAAACGGCATATGGAGACTTTTTGTTATTGATGATGTTGTTAGAGCAACAGGCAGTATCGCTAGCGGCTGGGAACTGACTATTACTACTAGCAGCTCTACTCTATAATATCCATTTAAGCTAATGTTTGATAATATTTAACACTTGCTGTTCGTTAGCAGTCAATTTAACTTATGGCTTTTTGTTTTTTGTATTTCTTTAACCCGCTGATCGCCTGTTCTGCTGAGGTGGATCGTTCAGAAACCCCCACTTCAACCTATAAAAAATGGAACAGAAACATAAAATATTTAAGCAAAAAGCGTATGCGTTCGATCAAGAAATCAAGCGTTTAAATAAGATTTATAAATAATCAGATTCCCCCTAGTTGCAGCATACCGTCTCCTATCTTCTAAGTTTTAGCGTAGAAGGGAGAGGTTCATCACTATCAACTGGGGGGAATTTGTATTTATTGCTTATTAGGAAATACTTTTCTTGTTTGCCGATCAACTGCCGTAAAGCATCAATATTTACTGGAACGATTCCTGTAGTAATCGTCGGAGCCTCTGTACCACTACCCATGAAATAACTTCGTGATACAATAAACCGCCTACTTTAGCTATTTTACTTTCATCCTTCCAATATATACCAATTTCAATCTCATCGGAATGAACAGATACAGGAAAATTCAGATGTTGAAATGCAAATTCCCCTTGTTTAACAGTTCCAAGAGGTCTTGATACTTGCAAATTTAACGTTAATTATGGAGAGTAATTACGAAAATATTTATTTAACATCCTTTAGTTATTGCTGCACAATGAATAATGCGATTAAAATTGAATTTATAAGAACATCATTTCAGATTGATTACTAAAATATGACTATGGTTCCAGGTCAAAGGATATCTTAAAATAATTTCTGGAGTACCAGAGTACAATGTCAAGGCTTGTTCCAGCTTATTATGTAAATTGGTAGTAAGGAAATGATTCGCTTTATTATACAGTTTTTCATAGAATGTCAAAGAAAGGAATGGAGAAAAGCGTTGAAACGACAGGTCGGAAACTTCGGATTGAAGCTTATGCTTGCTCTTGCTACGCTCATTGGAGCGTTTGCGATTACTCCAGGTCAACTAATACTGGCGGCAACCGATCATCAAATTGAGGAAATAAAAGCGGTAAATAGTTATCTACCCGAGGATATTAATAAGCATTGGGCGGCTGATACATTATATGATTTAATTCATGCGGACATTGTAAAAGGATATGTGGATCGAGAGGGGCAAGTAACCATCCAACCTGATAAAAGAGTGACCCGTGCCGAGTTTGTTGCTTTACTTGTGAATACACTGGGGTTGCAGAAAAATAAAGAACAAGACCCAATAAGCTTTTCAGATATTGAACCGAACGAATGGTATTATGAGCCGGTGAATATTGCAAGTTCGCTCGGAATTGTAAAGGGGGTAGGCCGGACGGTATTCGGTCCGAACCGGTATATTACGCGAGGTGAAATTGCTGCGCTTATCACACGAGCTTTTGCTTACACTGTTGCGTTTGATGAAACGAAAGCAAAACATTTTAAAGATGTCGGACAAGGATATTGGGCTAGCCGGGAAGTAGCCAAAGCAAGTTCAGTAAAAATTATCAATGGATATCCGGGCGGATATTTTAAACCGTTTGAATATGCGACACGCGCCGAAGCGATGGTTATGCTCTCCCATGCTCTATACCTTGAGGAAAATGCGGTAGCTTCTGATAAAACGTTGCTTGAGGTGGTACGGACGGCAAATGAGAAGGAAGAACGCGCGTTCCAGGCTTTAGATATTGCGAGCCTAAAAGAGATTGGAGCGAAGCATTACACAGGCTACCGAAAAGCAACGCACGATTTAACAGTTGCTGTACTACAAAAACTCAAAGAAGAGGGGTATACGGTACAAATTACCTGTGAAGGCAAATTGGAGGCCCAGGTTATCGGGAAATGGAACCGCATTGCTGTCGTGGAAGTGAATGGCTTAACATATCGCTTGAAAGCAGTGAAAGATGGAGAAGAGTTGCAAAGTGTGCAACATGTGAAGGGAATGGTCATGCTTAAGAAAGGACCGATGATGAATGAATGGAGAGTATATACTTCCGATGTACCTCTTTTGGTAACGAAAAAAATGTTATCCGTGCTGGAGACACAATCATAAATTCAGAGACCATACGATAAAACAGGGCAACTCAGGCGCTTCGTTTTTTGCTGTTCGTTTGTCTGCTTTGCTTTAGCGCCTTATTCGTATTGACTTTTAGGGTAAAAAGCATACCATGGAATGTGGAAAAGAGACTGAGGACAGTCACCTTGGTACAGTGTCGTAGGCAAGGAGGACGGAGGATGTTTTATCTTTCGATGTTTTGGGATTATCTTAAACAGTATTTTAAGACACGTTTGACATATCGGATGGATTTTATAAACGGGATTGTTTCGGATTTTGTGTTTCAGGCGACCAATCTTATTTTTATTCTTGTTGTATTTCAACATACGACGCTTTTGAAAGGTTGGACGCGCGACGAGATTATTTTTATTTATGGTTTTTTTCTAGTGCCGTATGCGGTCTTCTCTACTTTTTTTAATTTATGGGATTTTCAGGAGAAGTACATTATTAAGGGAGAGATGGACAGGGTGTTGACTCGCCCGGCGCATAACCTGTTCCAGGTTATGCTGGAGACGATGGATCCGCAGTCGCTGGCAGGAGCGGTAACGGGAATTGTGATTATGCTTTACGCCGGTATGAATATGAAGCTCGATATCGCATGGTATGACCCGTTCGTCTTTATTTTACTTGTTATTTCCGCCGTTCTTGTGTATGGCGGCGTATATACGGCTATTGCTGCTATCGGCTTTTTCTCTGATTCAAAAACGGGCATTTCGCCAATGATTTGGAATATCCAAAACTATGGCCGCTATCCAATTAATATATACAATAAAGTGATCCGCTTTCTGCTGACATGGATTTTGCCATTTGCGTTTGTTGGTATTTATCCAGCCGCGTACTTTTTGAAACGAGAAGAATATTATATGTACACTTTGCTTACTCCTGTAATAGGTTGGGGATTTTTTTGCATGGGGGTTATGGTATGGAATTTCGGTGTGAAGCATTATCGGGGAGCTGGTTCCTGAAATAAGGAGCCGGCTCTTTTCTTTGTGTTATGACTGAAAAGTTGGTAAGATGAGAAAAGGATTTATTATTACAGAATGGAGGAGTATATAGTATGGCAAACGTAGCAATTGGACAAGCAGCACCGGATTTTACGCTGCCGGCAAGCAACGGGAAAAATGTTTCACTGCACGATTTTCGCGGCAAAAATGTAGTGCTTTATTTTTATCCGAAAGACAATACACCAGGCTGCACTAGGGAATCGTGTGATTTTCGCGATAAAGCGGATGAGTTTACCGCAAAAGATACAGTCATTCTCGGGGTAAGCACGGATGATTTGACTTCCCATGAGAAGTTTATCAAAAAGTACAACCTTCCATTCCTGCTGCTGAGCGATACGGAAGCGGAAGTGTCTAAGCTGTATGGCGTATATAAGCTTAAGAAAAATTTTGGTAAAGAATACATGGGAATTGAACGTTCCACATTTATTATCGATAAAGAAGGCCGACTGGTGAAGGAATACCGGAAAGTAAAAGTAGACGGCCATGTGGATGAAGCTCTTGCGTTTATCTCGGAAAATTTGCAGTAATCAGCGTCGGAGATCATAAAGAAAGGTGAAACGCAGAATATGAGCTTGGCTTACGAGTGGACGGATTATTACGATATTATCTCCACCGGTCTGGAACATGATGTAGAGTTTTATACGGAGCTTGCTCTTGAGGTGAAAGGACCGGTTGTCGATTTAGCATGTGGCACCGGGCGCATTTCCATTCCGATGGCGCTGAAAGACGTGGAAGTCGTAGGTATCGATGCATGTGAAAGAATGCTTGAAAAAGCACGGGCGAAAGCGAAAATGGCCCGGGTAAGCGATAAAATCAAATTTGTACATAGCGATATGCGCACATTTGAATTAGGGCGGACTTTTTCTTTAATTATGATTCCTTATCGCTCGTTTTTGCATTTGTTGTCCATAAAAGACCAGATGGCAGCGCTGCGGCAGGTGAGAAAACATCTTGTTGAAGGCGGAATATTAGCACTGAACGTGTTTGTACCTCAGATTAAGCATTTATATGAAGAAGATGAGAAAAGCTCGACGCGCGGTATCTATAGTATTCCAGGAAGTGAAGATCGTTTGGTCGTCTGGGATTATACCCGTTATGACCATTTTCAGCAAATCGCTGAAGTTATACGGCAATATGAACGAACGGATCGAAATGGGATTGTAGTACAGCGTGTGGTCACCCCTTTTCATATTCGCTATATTTTTCCGGCTGAGCTCCATCATTTGCTTCGGCTGGCAGGATTCAGTGTAATAGGTCGGTATGGAAACTTTTATAAAGAACCATTTGAGTCGAAGAGCACAGAGCTAATTCTTGTTGCAAAAAAAATATAGCCTGGAGGAGGGATGCGGATGAAGGTGGTATCTACGGCAAAGATGAGCCAACGCCATCAGGAGAAGCTAAAGTCTATGTTTCCCCATCACAATTTCTTCTTTTTCGCTTCTATAAAAGAAGCGGAACAGGAAGTCAAGAATACGGACGTACTGGTTACGTACGGAGAAGATGTAACGCCGGATAACATATGCGAGATGCGGAGCTTAAAATGGATTCAAGTATTGAGCGCAGGGATGGATTTGATGCCTTTGTCTGTTATTGGGGAGAGAGGTATTCTGGTTACAAATGCAAGGGGAATTCACAAAATTCCGATGGCGGAATATACATTTGGTGTAATGCTACAGGTGGCGCGTAGAACGAATGAGTTGTATAAAAATCAACGAGATAACAATTGGGATCGCAGCATACGTGTGGAAGAACTATACGGAAAGACGCTCGGGATTCTTGGCGTGGGAGCAATAGGGGAGGAAATTGCACGCCGGGCCCAAGTATTCGGTATGAAGGTAATCGGGGTTACAAAGAGTGGTACGCCCAAACATGCTTGTGACGAAATGTATACTCAAAAGGAATTGGATAAAGTACTCCCGCGCTGTGATTATATCGTGGTCATCGTACCGTTAACAGAGGAGACGCGCCACCTTATTGGTAAAGAAGAACTGGAAATGATGAAAGAGAGTGCGGTGTTGATTAATATTGCGCGCGGAGCGGTTATCGATGAAGAAGCACTGAGCGCACACTTGCGTGCAGGTAAGCTGAAAATGGCGGTGCTTGATGTATTTTCCGAGGAGCCGCTCCCAGAAGCTTCACTTTTTTGGCAACTAGAAAATTGTCTGGTAACTCCTCATATTTCTGGACGCTCGCCTCTATATATGGAACGTGCTCTGGAAATTTTTCATCATAACCTTGCTGCTTATGACAAAAAAGCAAAGGAAGAGATGATTAATGTAGTTGATTGCCGGCGCGGCTATTAGCTCGTTTTGCCTTACTTTTTGAAGCGGATAGAATGGTGGGAGGGAAAGGTATGAAAATTTATACCAAATCCGGAGATAAAGGCGACACTAGTTTGCTATATGGGGTTCGCGTGCCAAAATATGATGCACGTGTGGAAGCCTACGGAACATGTGACGAAGCGAACTCGGCAATTGGGGTGGCATTGTCATACATGCCGCAAGGAAAAGAATGGGAAGAGTTTTTTTCGGTTTTTCATGTTGTTCAGACAAAGTTGTTTCATATTGGGGCAGAGCTTGCGACTCCAGCAGGAAAAGAGGTAAGCTGGAAAATTGAAGAAGAGGATGTAGAATTACTCGAGAAGATGATTGACAAATGGGATGCTGAGCTCCCTGTACTAAAAAATTTTGTTTTGCCCGGCGGCTCACAGGCTGGGGCTTCCCTTCACTTGGCACGAACCGTTGTGCGCCGGGCGGAACGTAAAGCGATTTTGGTTCGAGAACAGTTAGAAGTTAATCCTATTGTTATCCGTTATCTAAATCGCCTTTCGGATTTTTTATTTGTTGCGGCACGTTATGTAAATCATAAGTTAGGAAAAACGGAACCCCCCCTTCATGAAAATTAAATACAGGCTAAAAGTGCGGCCTCGTTGCAATATAGGGGCCGCTTATATTTTTTTATGATTTGGGTATTGCTTTTAATGTAGGTGTGTGACAAAATAATATTCACTTGTATTTCAAAAACATTTCTTTTTCCAATATTATTTGTGATGACTTGTTGTTTTAGAGCAATCAGCTTTTTTGAAAACAAAGAGAAATTAGCATAAAAAACCTCTTGTTCTTTATATTTAAATGTGATATATTTAAAAAGTCGCCGCTGAAACGCGGTGGCAATGAAAAAGAAGTTCCTTGAAAACTGA
>JAAROH010007943.1_pt1 | contig 21551 bp, 17 predicted proteins | sample 7248631 | NCBI WGS metagenome assembly JAAROH01 (sample SAMN09772309, study PRJNA484901) | compost metagenome | isolation source: Vermicomposting unit | place: India
CTCTATCACATTTTAACGTAAAAATCAAGTACATCTTTTGGTGATGAACCTAAAAAGTGTATAATATTCAATTATTTAGGTGAAAAATGCTTGCTTTATCTTTTTCTATATTACTATGTTTTATTTTTACATTTTCACAATCTGCTGATGCTTATCGAGCCAGCAAAACTGTAAATCGCCGCCCTGTTCTTTTCTAACCAAAGCGTTAATCCCGATAACAATGTAACAGCGAAAGCCGATTTGCCTTATTTGTCTGACTGGAAAGGTTGCGGAAAATATAAAGCATTAAGTTCTACTACTAGAACCGGGTTTAAGAAGTTAACTCATCAAGTTTCGTTTTATACAGTTGGAGGAAGTGTTTCTTTTAGTGGAGCCGGAGCAAGTGGTAGTGGATCTAGTCCTGGTTATTCAAGAAGCACAACTTCAAAATCTTATAAAAGCTCTGGAAATGTTTGTGGAAGCGGTTTAACAATATATCTTGGCATGTACACTACTACTATAGTTGATTATAGTAATAGAACATACACAGCTACTGCAAAAATCTAATATTTAGAGCAGAATATCTACACTTTTTACCTCATTTCCAATATAAGCTAATAGGTTAGGAGATATGTTAAAAATAAGGAATAAAAAACTTTGAGGCGGTCATAAGATACATTTGAGATATAAAAATATTGTGCCGATATGATGTTCAAAAAAGTAAAATTGATGCAGGTATTTGCTTATGAAATATGATCAAGGTGTTTCCTTGTCTTCTAGATACAGGCATGCATCAAGACCCCCATAAATGTAGATGTAAATCCTGCTGGGAAGTTTGAAAATTGGTCATTTCCTTCATGATGACGGATGACCCCCATTTCAATGATGAAGGAGCTGTTTAAGGCGCCACACCCTGTTCCAGTGAAAGAGGATGACGGTACGGTTGCCGCTTTGACAGAAAAAGATTGTTCAAAAGAATGCTACTGGATGTATTTGTTAGCCAATGACGATTCAGCTCCAACCTTCTTGTTCTGGCCTCTCTAGATGAAAAAGCTCATTTCATCCATCCTGCTGAGAGCTTTGTGGTGTGCATTTCATTTGTGAAACGATTTCATTGAATGGTGACCCATATTTTTTTGAAGCTTTTATTCGCCTTTTTCCTGCAAAAAATTTGTTAATCCTTATTGTTTAAAGAAGGAAAAATTACCCCTTTGTCGAATGGAGTAAAAGAAGAGAGGTAAATGCCGAAACTTAAGCAAATTTGTTGCGTTTACGATTCAACACTTATGAAAAACCGAATCAACAGCAGGTTAGAAATTGTCGTGCCTCATTCCCAAATGTAAACGGTGAAGGAGAACAAAATGTTTTCAGCATTATGAGTGGCAACAAGGCTGTTCAAAAACTAAGCTATATAGGGGGGTGTTGAAAGTCGAAAAAGATGAAAAATATTTAAGGGCGAAAAAAAGAGTGGAAAATTTGAAAGCCTTTTATTTGCATTTCATTTCTTATGTTTTAGTGAATTCTATGCTTTTTGTTTTTAATTTAATTTCGGATCCCGGTAATTGGTGGTTTCAATATCCGCTTTTTGGCTGGGGGATTGGGCTTTTAGTACACGGCGCCTCAACGTTTGCATTTGGCATATTCGGGGAAGAGTGGGAAGAAAAAAAGATAAAAAAATATATGGAAAAAGACAGGTAGAACATTTTAAAAGCGTTCGGAATCGAACGTTTTTTTGTGGAGAGTATTAAAATGGAACATCTAAAAGCTGCACCCTGTGAGGTGCATTTCAAACATTACAGTATGGAGAGTTGAATTATGTTTCGTCTATTTCATAAGCGGTGCTTTTTGTGTAAGCGAAAAACAAAAACTTACTATCATTATGTAGACCATAACGGAAATAGTATGAAAGTTTGTCCGGAATGTGCAGTATATGCGGAAAGAAGGGCATTTAGAAAAAAAGTGTAGGCACCTTTTGAAAGGTGCTTTTTCTTTTCCTTCAAAACTCAACTTCAAAGGAGGGAGCTTTTTGTTAAATACTGAACAAGCAACGGGTAAGAGCAAGAGCCAAAAGCGCTGCTAAAATCGATTGGAAACCGCTGCAGAATCAATTTTGAAGTGAACAGTAGCTGATAAATTAGCCAAGATTAAGTTTAGTAACCCATAAAATAATTATGTAAACTAATATAAAAAAGTGTCGACTCATTCATCATATGGATATAAATGGATGTATTGCAACTGATGGGGATTAACTCAAAGTATGGATATTGTTGGGCAAACAGGTTGGAATGGGTTGATAAAAAGAAAGCTGTCTGATCTTGGAGGATGGCCGCAGAGACATCCCAGAGGATGGCGAATCAGAAGACGAAAAATTCCTTTTGTATACATTGAAACATCCAGAGGGCACAAAAATCCTTTGTTCACAATAAACGCATCGGCATTTTGCAAAGGAATAGTTGCTTGGTCTGTATCGGCTTAATTTATGGTGTCTCCAATGAAAATCTGAACATTAGTGTACTTTTGAAATGCGAAATAATGATGGAACCTCTTGAGGTTATGGCGTTAAGGGAATTTAAACAAAACAACGCCCCCCTTAATAAAAGAGGGCGCATTGTAATGGCATTTAGCAGCACTTAGAAGGGTATCCTGGATCAACAATTACGTTTCTTGTAATTGGTCTATAAATATGTCTAGGAACATTGACAATATTGAAACGATTAATCCTTACAATTGGATGAATATAAGGAACTACACGTGGAATGAAACGGTCGCAAACCACATGTTTAGGCGGACAGATAATGGGTCTAGTATGACCAAACATTGGAAACTCACCTCCTAGAATATCTATATACATTAAATGTATTAGCAGGGCTTTTTGAAACGGACAAATATCACAAGTTATATAAAAAATTCATCTAATTGTAAAATATTGTAATATTTGGTATCGGAAGAGCATTCATAGTACGCATTTGAAGAGAAATTTTTGTTCGATGTGTTGACGTTAAAAGACGTCCAGATATCCCGCTTTATGTAGAAAGCTAAATTTGGAATGATCGGGATCAAATCCATTTGCCAGCTGCTGGAACAAAAAAGAGTTCAGCAACAGAAGAGAAAATGAACTGTTATTATGTTTACTAAGGACAGGAGAAACCCATTAAGTGAGGGGCTATAAGTTTTCGTGTAACCGATTTATCAGCTCCATCAGAGCGGGGTATTATGATTTAAAAACGGCAAATTGCTAAATGTGAACGGCTCATTTCTTTGTTCTACAAAAGCACAGATCCAACGCTTTTATGCCATATTATGCAAAAAAATGCTATGGAGACTTCCCAACTTTTTAACAGCAGCATTGGAATTCCATTTCTTTCAAATAATTGCTTAGAGAAAAAAGCTATCGTCTAAAACGGCATTTCTTCTGTTAAGAAAAACGGTAAGCTGCTTTATTTTTAGCCTGCTGAAACAACCTATACAAGTTGTGAAATAGGGTTTTAACATGTTACCGTACATTCGTCAGGATGGCAACCCTGAACCCTTCACATTTTAACATGTTACTGCACATTCAGAAGGGACTGTTTCCCGGGGTGGAACGAGACTGTATAATTGAAATCAATCTGTACTTTGGCATTAACAAATCAACGACCGGTGCGGGAGAATTTTTTTGCCTAAATTCATAAAAACATAAATTTCTACTTGACAGGTAGGATTAATATGTTTTAATATAATGTTAAATTTACTGGAAAATAAAAAAACGCCGACTGGTTCACTAGAGGCTCCATTCAAGATGGATTTTCTTGATTTGGGAGCCTCTTAGTTTTTAAATTCGCAGCAGGAATATAAATGATCCGTGTAAGGCACAGAGGATGAAATAGTCTTAACAAGATCAGACTTGCACTAAGAAAGCTGGTGCAGCGAAATCGGATAACCATTTAAAAAAACGTAAAAATTTTATGATAAGGAGAGGATCATATGAGTAACCTTCTTCGTCAGGCTGTAGAAATCAGAAGAAAAAAATTGATCAACAAACTGATTGTCTTAAATGCATTTAAGAATGAGGAGCAGCTTTGCAAATTAACGTTATCAGAATTAGAATATGAATATAAAAAAACCCAAAGGGATTCCCATCCGCATAGTGAAACAGGGTTGATTCGTTGGACGAGCAAAAAATTATAATTTTCATCAAAAAAATACGCATGATTCTTTTAAACCCGTACATTGGAAAGGGAAGGACATTGAATTCTCCTCAAAGCATGGGTAAGTGAACTGAATTTTCCAAAAGGTCTTCAACCCTTCTCAATTATTCTGCTAGTGATTTTTGCAGATCAAAACGCTATGGCAAATTCCAAAAATTTTGAATGAGGATTTAGCGAAAACGAAATTTTACGCAATGGCTTTTAGTAAAAATTTCTATCTGCTTTTGCACCTTTAAATACTACTATATAGATAGTATTAGTATGATTTAATAAACTACCAGCTGAATTATTTGAGGCTCTTGATTCGAGATAGGAGGAAATCTTGATTTAAGAGCCTCTTAGCTTTTCATTTTAGTGTAAGGATTATAGATGCCGATTGTGCCATAGGAAAAATAGAAAAAATGTACATATGGAGCTCGGTTATGCAGAAGGGGGGAATAAGGCTTCAAAGGCTATTGCAAAGCACAAAATGGCGTCCTCAAACGGTTTAAAGATTTTGTACAACTGAGAGGGGAAGCCGTTTTCATCATCGGCAGCCTGAATCAAATGCAGATCAGCTTGAGTTTGAAAATGAACAATAAAAAATCGCAAACGCGCGTTATTACATAGAAAATAGCAAACAAGAACTTTCAACGACTAATGTAATAAAGTGTCAACCATTACATAAAAAATAGGGGGAATTTTCCGGCAAAAACCATGAATTTCAACCTTACAGTTTTGGCTTCATTGGCCAGACATTGAGAAAAGGATAAACTTGTGATTCAAGTTCGGTTTTTGCTTCGTTTTCAGATCAGCACACTGAGATGTGATCTATCTACTCCGGTTTTGACCGAAAATAGCAAAACAAAAAACAAAGTTCATTTGATCTTCTAGCAGCTGTATGGCCTGCTGTTTATATGAATTAGACGTTTAAATTCTGACAACATTGAAGTTTGTGACCGCTCGCCATTACGGAAAGGCGTAACGGGAAAAACCGCTCAGTTGAAATTTCCAACAAAAAAAGGCATCCGTGATGGATACCCTTTTTCATTATTTTTGTACTAAGGTATCTAGAATATCATCGATGATTTGCGAATTGGCAATAGAGCCTGTGTACAACCAGCTTTTTTCAGGTGAAAATTCAAAAACGTTGCCTGCTTTTACAGCCGGAATGCTTTTCCATAGAGCATCACTTAAAGGTGCTGCATTGGAACCGTCACTATTAATTAAGAACAAATAGTCAGCATCCAATTCTACTAATTTCTCTAAAGAGATAGAGCTCCAGTTATCTGCTGAGTTTGCTGAAATTTCTTTTACAACTTTTGGCACTTTTAATCCTAAGTCTCCGTACATGACGGCACCGCTTGAAAGTTTTTCATTTACGATAAAGAATTGTCCGCCTACTAACCAGACTGCTGCGACAGAAGGATTTCCTACTTTTTCTTTAATTGTCTCTTTCGCTTCGGCTACTTTGGCGTCATATTCTTCTAGAGCTTTTTCCGCTTCTTTTTCCTTTCCTAATACTTCGCCAATAAGCTTCAATTCTTTGCGCCAATCGCTGTTATCTTCTTCACCAATAACAAAAGTAGGGGCGATTTGATTATATTGTTCATATTTTCCGCCTTCTACCATGCTAGCGGAGTCCATTATAATTAAGTCCGGATTCATTTTTTGAACTGCTTCAAACGGAAGATCATGAGGAATGGTTGGAATTCCTTTCAGCTCATCTTGCAGATAATCTTGTACGGTTTTCCCGTCGTTTACACTCCATTGTGCGACAGGTTTTACGCCAAGGGCAACAAGATGATCTTCAAGATAGCTGGCAATAATTCTTTTTGGATTAGCAGGAACTTCCACTTTATTTCCCATTCCATCTGTTAATGTTCTTGTTTCTGCTGACTTTTCATTCTCATTTGAAACTTGATCCGATCCGGAAGAGGAGTCGGTTCCTTGTCCACCGCAAGCGGTTAGTGATAGAGCTAATAGCGCAGCTCCTATTAGAGAAAATAACTTTTTCTGAAATACCATTTCTAAACCTCCAACTCATATGATAAAATAAATTTTTAGGAAGTAATAATGATAACCATTTTCAATTAAAATATATCTCTGCCACTTTGTCAATCTTAATTTTTATCATTTGGAGGAAAAATGGTTTATGGATTCAACGATACATACGAAAACTGCTTCAGAATCTTTACATAAAAGCAAAAATAGATGGATTGCTCTTATCGTTCTTTTCATAGGCATCATTGGCCTATTTCTGTCAGTTGTCATTTCGATTCGTTTTGGTGCTGCGGATTTGAGTTATCGGGATGTTCTTGGTGCGTTTTTTGCCTTTGAAGAGGACAATCAAGCTCATGTCATTGTCAGGGAATTGCGTTTGCCCCGTGCAGTCGCAGCCATTCTCGTCGGTTCTGCCTTGGCTGTTTCCGGTGCTATTATGCAAGGAATGACTAGGAATCCATTAGCCTCTCCTTCTATTATGGGTGTAACGGCAGGATCGTCCTTTCTCATTGCCATTGCGCTGGCATTTTTACCGGGAATCTCTTATTTCGGTCTATCAATCTTTTCTTTTATAGGTTCAGGTCTTGGCGCTTGTCTTGTGTTCGGCATTAGCTCCCTTTCCCGCGGAGGGATGACGCCTGTGAAGCTGGCTTTGGCCGGGTCAGCGATTACATCACTCCTAACCTCCTTATCGACTGCGATCGGAATTAAATTTAATATTGCAAAGGATATCAGCTATTTTTTTGCGGGAGGAGTTTCAGCTGTCCAACCAACCCAAGTCCATTTTCTTTTGCCGTTCGTCATTTCCGGTCTTTTGCTGGCCATCTTACTGTCGCGCTCTATTACCGTCCTTAACTTGGGCGAAGAAGCTGCCAAAAGTCTCGGGCAAAATACAAATGTGGTAAAATTTTTAGGAGCGGTCACGGTGCTGCTTTTAACAGGGGCAGCTGTTTCAATTGCTGGAGTGATTGGCTTTGTCGGACTCATCGTTCCTCATATTGCACGGTTTTTAGTCGGAACGGATTACCGTTGGATTATTCCTTGTTCTGCCGTTTTAGGCGGGATTTTATTAATTGCGGCTGATATTGTCGGACGCATGGTGAATGCTCCGTTTGAAACTCCTGTTGGAGCGATAACTGCCGTTGTAGGGGTTCCCTTCTTCCTCTATTTAGCCCGTAAAGAGGGGAGGGTGTAACATGTCAAAAAGATTAATAAACTTCAAAACATTGTTTTTTTCAACTATTTTTTTCATCATTATAACCGCAATCATAAGCATTAATGCCGGCTATATACAAATACCTCTTCATGAGGTCATTGCCGCCTTATTAGGAAATGGAACAGATCAAAATGAATTGACCATATTCCAATTCCGTTTGCCTAGAATATTCATGGCATTGCTCGTAGGGATGGGAATCTCCCTTTCAGGGGCTATCCTCCAAGGGGTTACGCAAAATCCGTTAGCGGATCCGGGAATATTGGGGATTAATTCAGGAGCAGGGTTTGCCGTTGTATTATATATGTTCTTTTTCCAAGGAGCTTCCTTTTTGAACGGCTGGGCTTCCGTGTATGTTTTGCCCATAACGGCTTTAGCAGGCGCTTTTCTTACCGCCGTCTTAATCTATTTTTTATCTCGAAAAAATGGACATATTACACCGATAAGACTTTTATTAATGGGAATAGGGATGAATGGGGCATTCAATGCCGGCATCCTCATCTTCCAAATGAAAATGGAACCGAATGATTTTACAAGAGCACTTACTTGGCTGTCGGGAGCCATCTGGGGTGCGAACTGGAACTATGTGTGGGCGCTGTTACCATGGTTATTGATCCTTATTCCGATCGCGATTTATAAATCAAAGGTTCTCGATATATTGCTTTTAGGTGATTCAACAGCAACAGGGGTAGGAATAAACGTTGCAAGAGAACGCAAGATTTTATTAATCATTGCCGTTACACTGGCAGGAGTTTGTGTAGCGGTTGGCGGAGGGATTACGTTCCTTGGCTTGCTTGCCCCTCATATTACAAGGCAACTAGTCGGGCCAAAGCATTCGAAATGCTTGCCCCTGACTGCTGCTTTAGGAAGCTTCATTCTTTTGGCTGCAGATACATTAGGACGGGTTGTCATGGCTCCTTCAGAGCTGCCTGTCGGGATCGTTGTTTCCATTTTGGGGGCGCCTTATTTTATATATTTGCTAATAAAATCAATTTGACGCTATATACAGCAAGATTTCATTGCACCGCTTCGTCTCAAAAAAACTATACGAATTTGTCTAAAAGCGGACCGGTTAAATGAGGAAAGGGACAAACACCTCCAGTGTCGAATGCATCAAATAAATTCGATGAATGGAGGTGTTTGTTTTATCCAAAAGATCAAGCGGTCAACGTTTTTTTCATTATTGCAGCTTGAAGCTGCGCTTGTTCGTTATAAAAAACTGTTTTCTGCCGGTGAAAGGATGATCGTTTGCCATGCTATCCCGCAATTAATACAAAAGCAAGCCAGGCGAGCCCAGGTCCAAGCGCTACGACTACAACAGCAGAAAGTAAAAGCTGTTTAAAAAATACATTCTCTTTTACCCCTTGTACGTTTGCGAGCAGCAATGCACCGTTAGTGGAGAAGGGGCTTATATCGACGATGCTTGAAGAAATGGCAATGGCTGAAACGACACCGACGGAAGAAATGGTCGGGTCCTGTAAAATGGGCGCTGCCAGCGGGATGATAGCTGCCAGAAACCCTGTTGTCGAGGCAAAAGCTGAAACGATGCCTCCTACGTATGACGATGCAAGGGCTGCGATTACCGGATTTCCTACTTTTGCGATTAAGTCAGTCATGTAATCAATCGTTCCAATTGTTTCTAAAACGCCTACGTATGTGACAATACCAGTTATTAAGAGAATCACAGACCAAGGCATCCGTGATAGAACGCCCTTTTGCTGCTTTGGAGCAATTAATGCTAGCACTAATCCTACTCCAAGCGCTGCAAAGCCAATATCGATATCGAACATAAGAGCGAGGACGACGAGTGTGATGATCCCTAAAAGTGTGATGCCTCTGTAAAAAGTTAATCCATTTTCTTGTGATTTATTGTTCTCATTTGCGGAGGACCCTTCAGCTCTAGACGCTGCATCTTCTTCGGCAGCAGTTCGTTTTTTTAGCAGCCGAAGTCCTCCCAAAACGATGAACACAATCACAGAAGCAAATACACTGAAGATAAAAGCGTTTATGAAAAGCAACCCCGGCGAATGAGGAAGATCTCTTGCCTGCATAACGCCGTTAACAATCACTCCATAAGGATTAAGCAGTGAGAAGGATCCCGCTGTGGAACCAATCACTAACAATAACCCCATCAAGAGAGGATTAATGTTGTATCGTGCGGCAAAACGCAGCGCAATCGGCGCTAGGATCGCAATAGCAGCAGGTCCCAAAGTGCCGACGCTAGTTAAAATAGCGCAAAGCAAAAACATTATCCATGGCACGAGACCTAGATTACCTCTGACTAGGCGAAGACCCCATCCGGTAATCAAATCAACTGTCCCGTTTTTCTCAACAATTGAAAACAGATAAGTCACTCCAGCAAGAGTGACGAACAATTCAGCCGGAAAACCGCTGTAAATGTCGTCAATATTTAATCCGCTGAATACAACTCCGACGATAAAAGCAGCTACGAACCCTAAAACACCGAGGTTAATTGGCAAAACTGAACCTACAATAAACATCAACAGAAGCACAATAATTCCAATGAGCTCAATACTCATATTGATTTTTCCTCCTAAGCTTTGGAATGAAAATAGAAAATCCCAAAAATTTGAAACCGCTTTCTAAAAACCCCAGCTTACAAAATCGACGATCGACAATGCATTATAAGAATATGAATGACTAGAAAAAAGGTGACTTTTTGTTTGAATATTCTGAAAAATATAATTTCAAATCATAAATCGTCACCTCTCGAAAAAATAATTGAAATGTATGCTTTTATTTTGAATGACATACTGAACATTTCGGCGACTTCACAAGGAAATCGGCTGCTTATCCTATTTGTTAGAAGGCGGTCCAAGGGCAAAATAAAGAGAGAAACAGCATTTATAAGATTAAGATAAAGTGTTTTTCGCACATTCCCTCCTTTTCTCCGTTTTTCATTCATCACAGATTGTTTACAGCTATTTATTCATTTACAAAAATGTTTACGAAAGCAAAATGAAAAATATGCATCTTTGTCAATTGTCGACAGGATGTACGAAGCGATGAAATATTCGTAATAAAAATTTGAATATTCTTATTTATGAAGTCATTTATAATGGGGGATCACATTAATTTTTATATATGGAGGAAGGAGAACTTCTATAAATTTCGAATAAATTAGAACAGTGCAGCAAACGAAAGATTTGCGGAAAATCTTCCAATACAATGCCGACTTTACAGAATTTTTCGATTTGTATTTATAAACAAGTTATAATAGGATTATAAAAAATAGACAGTCGACATTATAGAGAGGAAGAGCGGGAATGAAAAATAATCAATTATTTTACAATCATTCGTTGTCCCACAAAATAGCGGAAAAAATAACAAACCAAATTATGGCGGGGGAGCTGAAGCCCGGAGAAAAAATTATTGAGTCCACTTACGCAGAAGAGTTTGGAACGAGCAGGGCGCCTATTCGAGAGTCGCTCTATTTGCTGGAAAATGAAGGGCTAATAGAGCGAATTCCTAGAAAAGGCGCTGTTGTGAAAGGCTATACGGAAGATGAAGTTTATGATCTTCTTGAAATGAGAATCGTATTGGAAAGCCTTGCGATGAAAAGAATTAAAGTCCGCGGGATAAATGAAGAAATTCTTAAGAAAATGGAGCAATTGGTACAAAAGATGTCAGAGGTTGATGACGAAAAACAGTATGCCAATCTGAACCAAGAGTTTCATATGCTCATCATTGAAATGAGCAAAAGCGAAATTATTAAAGAAATGTATTGGAGATTAGGACGTCCTTTGCTTGTACTTCAAAGAATATCGTTTCTTGAAGAGGAACATATAAAAAAGTCTTTGAAGGAACACCGCATTATTTTAGATTTGTTAAAGGAAAACCTGATCGATGAAGCGCTTGTTTTGCTTGAAAATCATAATCATAGCGTAATTAAAAGGGTCGAAAACAAAACGAAAAATAAACAATCGTACTAGCAGCAAAAAAGGAAAACAACGAGCGCTGTAAATGTCTTGAAACGAACAACATATACATGATTTTAGGGAGTTCATATGAAGGAGTGAAGCCCTTTTCATATAAGCTCCTTTTTTTATTTTTCAGCTTATTGACTGGGTCATAATCAAAACATGGTTTTCTCAGCAAATGCAAAATGAAAATTTGAAATTTTTAGAATTTTTATTGACTTTTATAACATGAGGGGATATCATGGTTGTAACAAGATGATTGTCGACAGTCGTCCATCTTCTAGGAAGAGCATTTTTGGAATCCTGATGGTTTTGTTAAAAAATATGAAGACAAGAGATAGGTGATTTTTAATGAGGGTAACGATTAGTCAGGTCGAGGCGGATGGGAAAATTATACTTCAGGAAAGTGCCGGGCTTGCCATTGTAACGATCCAACGTCCACGCCTAAAAAATGCTATAACATCGGGGATGTGGAGGGAGCTGGCGGAAATCGGAAGGCTGATTCCTGAAAACCCGAAAACACGAGTGGTGATCCTGCGCGGAAGTAAGGATCAATTTTGTTCAGGTTCTGATTTGAAAGAATTTAGCCAAATGTCGATTAACGAAGCGCACGAAGCTTTCCGCTTAATGGAACAAGCCATTTCGACGTTTGAAAAACTTCCGTTGCCAACCATTGCCGCTATAAATGGTCCGGCATTAGGTGCAGGATTTGTTCTATCTTTAGCATGTGATCTTCGGGTTGGGACATCTAAAGCTAAAATGGGAATCCCAGTCGGACGGCTGGGAATTACGTTAAACCAAATGTTTGTAAAACGGATTGCAGATCTGATCGGAGGGAGCCGGACGATGGATTTAGTTTATACAGGTCGACTGCTAGACGCTTCAGAATGCTGTCAATTGGGATTAGTTAATTACATGGTTCCGGATGATGAGGATGTGGATCATTTTACATTACGTTTGGCGAAAAAAGTTATGGAGCAGTCACCGGCGTCTCTTCTTGCTGTTAAAAGATCTGTCGCCTACAATAAGCCGGCACTTTCATTTCCGTGGGATACAGGTACGGCGTCCAGTATTGACGCAAATGATTTTCCTGAAGGTGTTCGTTCCTTTGTAGAAAAAAGAAAACCGAATTTTAAAGGGAGAGGTTGACATGCTGCCACTTGCAGGAATTAAAATTATTGACTTAACGAGAATATTGAGCGGCCCTTTTTGCACAATGACATTAGCTGATTTAGGCGCCGAGGTGATAAAAATTGAAAGTCCACAAGGGGATGATACAAGACAATGGGGTCCTCCGTTCATTAAAAATGAAAGCGCGTACTTTCTAAGTGTCAACCGCAATAAGAAAAGTGTTGTTTTAAATTTAAAAGATCCAAAAGGAAAAGAAATTTTACTGAAAATGGTAGAAGAAGCGGATGTTGTTGTTGAAAACTTTCGACCCGGCACATTAAAAAAGCTCGGAATTGATTATGACATCTTAAAGCAGCATAACCGCGGAGTCATTCTTGCTTCGATTTCCGGCTTCGGTCAAACAGGACCGTATTCAAAAAAGCCTGGTTATGATGTCCTGGCTCAAGGAATGGGCGGGTTAATGTCCGTTACAGGCGAACCAGACGGTACACCAGTTAAAGCTGGATATTCTTTGGCAGACATCGGAGCAGGAATGTGGGCAACAATCGGCATTCTGTCAGCACTTTGGGAAAGAGAGCGTTCAGGTCAAGGACAATGGATCGATGTCTCCTTGCTCGACACGATGGTTTCTTGGCAAACGTACCTTGCCGGCAACTATTTTGCGACAAACAATGATCCAAAGCCGCTGGGAGGAGCCCATCCGAATATTGTGCCTTACCAGGTTTTTGAAGCTTCGGACGGCCACTTTATTCTTGCAGTAGGAAATGACAGCCTTTGGAATTCGCTGGTTGACGTATTGGATGTGGAAGCTCTTAGAGACCGGAAATTTAAAACGAATCCGGACCGGGTTCAAAATAGAGATGAACTGATTTCCATACTTGAAGAAATATTTAAAAGAAAAACGAGAGATGAATGGGTTGACATGTTGGAATCTGCGAAAATTCCATGCGGACCTGTTAATAAGCTTTCGGACATTTTAAATGATGCCCATATCAAGGAAAGGGAAATGGTCGTTGAAATGGAGCATCCTTCCCTCGGAATCTTAAAAATGCTTGGTGTACCTGTAAAATTATCGCGCACACCGGGCAGGATCAAAACGGTCCCTCCAGCTCAGGGGGAGCATAGTGAAACCGTTCTAAAGCAAATGGGCTACAGTAAAGAAGAGATAGAAACATTTATAAAAGAGGGGATTATTATTCCTCAACAAAAATGTGTATAATTCGATAAAATTCAGTCGACAATCGACTAAAAATATTTTAATAATTTGCTAGTTTTTTCAAGTAAAAAAACTTCCTCTGTTTTATTGTGTATGATGCTCGATCCAAAGCCTATTTTTTTGAAATTCATGAATATTAATATCCCACATAACAATCGGAGTCCAGAAACAAACATTTGCTGTCATACGAACTGAATTTTCCTGTAAATAGACAGAATAGAGTTTCCGGTTTGCCGGATCCGGTCCGCCTTTAAGTGTTACGGGCATTTTCCTTCAGGTTGAAAGATTTTTAAGAAAGGGGTATTCACCCAATGCGCGTATTCGCTCTTGTTGGCCGCAGCGGCACGGGAAAAAGCACCAGCGCACTTTCTTTTGCACATAGTAAAAACATACCGGCTATGATTGATGATGGATTGTTAATTTATAAAGGGCGAAAAGCTGCAGGGAGTTCAGCGAAATATGAAAAGAACTATATAACCGCTATTAAACGGGCTGTCTTTTTTTATGAGGATCACCGAAAAGAAGTCCAAAATGCTATTAAAGCACTTGATATTCATTCGCTTCTTATTATTGGTACGTCTACAAAAATGGTTGATCAAATTGCGGAAACATTGCAATTAGGAAAAATCACCAAATATTACAAAATTGAAGAAATTAGATCGTCAAAGGAAATCAACATGGCATTATATGTGAGAAAAACAGAGGGGAAACATATTATTCCGATTCCATATGTACAAGTCGAACAAAATATTTTAAAGAAGATCATTATGAAGGGAAAGAAAATTTTTTCTACCCAAAAAGAAGAGATTGGTGAAACAACGATTATCAGACCACGGTTTCATCAAGGAACCATCCACATTTCTGAACACGTTTTAAAACAAATCATTTCCCATGCCTGCACTTCGGTAGAAGCAGTAAAAAAATGCCATCGGATAGATATTGCATTAAACGAGCTGCCGAATATAAAAATCACCCTCACCATGTTTTATCCATTGGATGAAGCATTACCCGTCATCGCAGAAAAGATTCAACAAAAAGTTGCTGAAGATTTTTTAAAGTTTTTAAATATAGAGTTAAATAGCATTACTATTCATATCAGTAAATTGTCGATGGAACACTCTTATCCTGCATCAATGATCCGGACTGCGCGCATATGATTTGGGCTGATAAGTTATGCAAAATTAGGTAATCGTAGCTGAGCAAAGGGGTGCCATATGATCAAAAAGTCAGTCATTATTATAAAAATGGCAAATGTAAAAGAACGGATTATACAGTAAAAGGCATATTGAAAAAATAAATTCATATAGAGAAAGTATTATATTTTTAATGCTGACAGCACAAATGCAAATGCTCCAGATAAACCTAGCATTATTTTGAATTCAGGATGCTCCTGAAGCTTCTTTTTAATAGAAAGTAAGCCTATAATAAAAGAAGGTAAAGTAACCCCCCACCAAAATAAAGCCCATTCAATCGGCAGAAAACCTTCCATAATATGCATGGCGATGGCCTGTTCCGGGATAAAAACGAATAGAAATGATTGGGAGCTTCCTTTTCGGCCCAACAGCGATGAGTGTTGTTGGATTTATTGTTCTCTTTTTCCAATCATTATTTACACAAATTTATCTCTTGTTAATCCGCCATTTTCAAACATTTTTAGCTGATTGAAAACGCCAGTTTATTCATCGTGAAGAATACTCAATTTTTTATAAATAGGGAAATATACAATTAACAACAGATGATGTGTCTTGTACGATTCTTGGTTTTGCACTTTTTGTTATTTTGGGAAATGGAAAAAATTGACTTTGTCCTCGGGGGCAGAAAGAATATAAAACGCCTCAAACTAATTCGTGGGCACAAATAAATCTTTGAGTATCTTCGGGGCAGAAAGAATATAAAACTCCTCAAACAGCAGGAAGCTAAATGGAAGCGACCTTTCACACTTACCATATGAAGCTGTTTATTTACTTTAAAAAGTTAAGGAAAACCGGGCGTTCAATTTTCACGCCCGGTTTTCCTTAATGCCCTCCATGCCCGTGTCCGTCTTCCTGAGCAATTTCAAGCTTGTCATCTAGAATTCCTTGTGTTTGAAAGGAAATTTGTTTTTGATCTCCGATGATAAAACCATGATTGTAAGGACCTGTTGTCGGGTCATCTTGAAAGGTTGGCTTGATGCTTGCCAAGAAATCATATGTTTCTTGTTGAAGCTGTCCTTTGTTTAACCAAATCATCGGTGCATGTTTGCCGAGATGTGAAAACGGAGCGGCAGCTAAAGCAAGCTCTGGTGAATCTGTTGAAATAAAAGAAACACCATGGCCCGGTTCCGTTATACCCCATCCGAATTGAGTGTCTTTATCTTTAAATTTGGCAAATTCAATCGAAGTGGTTACAGGGTCATTTCCAGCTATTCGATGAACAGTCCCGTATTCTTTCAATTGATTTTCTACATCTTTAGAAATAACCTTCTCTGGTCCTAAAATATAAATGTTTGCTTTCTTGTTCCGTTTCTTAAGCGCATCTTTCGTTTCTTTAGGAAGCTCGTGTTCAGCAGCAAACAGTATAGGCTCAGGCATATGGGAAATCCAATTAACGGCTGGTATGGAATATAGTTTATGTTGATCCTCTGAAGAAACGATGATCACGCTTTCTGGATAGCCTTCGGATACTTCTGCATAAGCTTGATCGACATTTCTTGCGAATTCTGCGGGATTTTTTCCTTTGATCTGTTCTATTTTATAACCTGACAACTGGTTGATGACATTGTTTGAAACATCTCCTAACACAACAATTTGAGTGCCGTTCCGGTTCCCAGTCGGATTTAACCGTTTGATTTCACTCAACACTTTATCGGGAATGTTATCTTGATGAATCAGTAAGATCGGGCCGTTATTTGGATGATGGATTAAGTCAGCTCCGGCTAATGTTGTTTGCCATTGACCAACAGGCGACAGAATAACGGCTCCGGGTTGATTTTCTTTATGTGTGGCAGGCCAAATGGTTTGGGATACGTAAATGGATGCACGAATTGGATCGGCAACAGGAATTCTCGTTATATTTTTCGTGTTTTGAACAATTAAGCTTTCCTCAGCATTTGGATTGAATTGTGCAGGCGCTTTGGAAAAGGCTTGATTTTTTGTGCTCTGACTGTCTTTTCCGTTATGTTTGGCATGATCATTCATATTTTCGTGGTCCATTTTTTCATGATTCATGTCTTCCGTATGTTCTCCTGTATGGCCGTTGCTGCTTCCGTTGGAACATGATGCAGAAAAGAGCATGAAAGCTGTTAAAACGGTAAGAAAAATCAGCAGCTTACTATTTTTTTTCATTCTAATTCCTCCTCCTAACATTTTCTTTGCATCTGTTTTAACAAAAAAATGTGCAAAAATGATGGAGACGGTCCCTTTTTGATCCTGTAAATTTTTTTATACGAAAATTATTTACTCGCCAAAAGGTGTGCCCGCATTTGGCATCCGCTCGCTGTTTTAAAGTTCGGACGGGGGAGAACAGATAAGCGTTGGATGAAAATGATATAATGAAAAAATGAGAACAGAACGTTCGGTTAAAGGCGGCGAAGAGCTTTCCTTTTTGAAGAGAAAGCTAGTTGGCTGATAAGGAAGGGACAAAAAGTGAAAAAAATTTCGTTTAAATTAGGGCTGCTATTTTTCGTGTTTGTTTTGGGAGTCGAAATCATTTTATTTGTCTCATTGTACATAACTTTGGTCAATTCAAGAATTGAGGAGGAGTTTGAGCATCTATTGGCGAGAGGGAATAACCATCGCGATGTGCTGGAAAAAAACTTTGACCATTCCACGCTGGAGCATGTGACGATGATGGAATCGGAAGCGGTGACGGATGTAGTGATTACAAATGAGAAAGGCAATATATTGTATTATTCCGATGACATATTGCCTTTTGCCAAAAAAATTGTAAATACAATGGACAGAACGATTCCGCATGACGGAATAATCGTGCAAAGAAATTGGCAAAAAGAGTCGCATATAGCGACAGTAAGCCCGATACGTATTGACGGCAAGATCAAAGGGTATGTCTATATGTTTCAAAATACCGATGCTATTCAAAAAATGATCTATAAGTTAAAGCATCATTTCGTTTTGGTTGGATTTCTTTCGGTATTTTTAACCATTTTGACGATCGCTTTTTTATCAAAAGTGATAACAAATCCCCTTATTCGTATGAAACAGGCAACCGAAAAATTGAGCAAAGGCGATTTTTCTGTTCGCTTGCAAGTGAAAGGGGAGGACGAATTGGCGGAGCTGGGGGAAGCGATTCAAACATTGGCGAGAGATTTGGAATATTTAAAAAAAGAAAGAAAAGAATTTCTTGCCAGCATTTCTCATGAGCTCCGAACCCCTCTTACATATGTAAAAGGGTATGCAGATATCGCAAGAAGGCCGAATCTAAAAGAAGAGGAGAGGAACCGCTATTTGTCCATTATTTATGAAGAAGCGGAGAATATGCAAAAGCTTGTAAAGGAACTGTTTGAATTAGCAAAGATGGATCAACATTCATTTCAAATCCATAAGGAACCGGCCAACCTGTGTGATTTCTTAAAGAAATTACATGACAAAATGCTACCTGCGTTTCATGAGAAAAACATGTCACTTATCTATAAATGTGAAAAAAACATTACCGTCCAAATTGACCAAAAGCGATTTGAGCAGGTGATGATCAATTTGTTGGACAATGCTTTAAAATATTCCGATGAAGGCTCAGTTGTATCGATTGAAGCAAGAGCGGAGAAAAACAGCATAGTGATCATTGTTTCAGACGATGGAATCGGAATTCCAGAGGAAGATTTGCATCATATTTTTGAACGATTTTACCGAGTGGATAAATCAAGATCAAGAACAAGCGGCGGTACTGGTCTCGGATTGGCCATTGTTAAGGAGATCGTCGAAGCGCACGGAGGAACGGTTTACGCCGCCAGTGAATACGGAAAAGGAACAAACGTTGTTATCACGCTGCCGGAGGTATAAGGATGTACACGATTTTGCTCGTTGATGATGAAAGAAAAATGTTGGACTTGCTGGAGCTTTATCTTTCCCCTCAAGGATATCATTGCGTCAAGTGCGAATCAGGATTATCAGCCATCCGATATTTAGAAAACAACAAAGCTGAACTTGTCCTTCTCGATATTATGATGGCGGAAATGGATGGCTGGGAAACCTGCCGGAAAATAAGAGAATTTTCAAACGTTCCTATTATAATGGTAACAGCAAGAGACCAAACATTCGACATTGTTAAAGGCCTCAAACTCGGTGCGGACGACTATATAACAAAACCGTTTGAAGAAGCTGAACTGCTTGCTCGCATCGAAGCGGTGCTGCGTCGTTCCGCAGGAAAGCGTTCAATTATTGATGTTCAAGGATTGGTGTGGGATCAAGAAGAACATAAAGTCCATTTTCAAAACGAAGACATATTATTAACGCCGAAAGAATTCGATATTTTAGGGCTGCTTTTAAAGCATCCGAACAGAGCGTTCAGCAGGGAAGAAATCATTTTATCCTTATGGGGATACGATGCCGAGACCGAAGAGCGAACCATCGACTCTCATGTAAAAAATATCCGCGAAAAACTAAGACAAGCCGGTTTTCCGATCGATCAATTCCTTCGCACTGTTTGGGGAGTAGGGTATAGATGGGGAAAATAGCTGTATTGCCGGATTAGCTTTTTTTAATGCTGATACGGCAAGAGTGCATACATCTTTTATATTTGTTAATAGGCAGATGAGAGCCAGCTTATGTCTGGCTCTTTTTTTTGTTTTTGGAACCAATTTACAGTTCATCTGTCATTTGCTTTCCGACCTTTAGCAAGAATAATTTTGTTCGAACTGTAAAAAACTACCCACAAATAAATGAATTAAAAAAGGGGTAAGTTATATGGAGCGCTTTGAGGAATTGAACAAAAATTATATAAATGGTGAATGGGTCGAAGGATTAAGTGAAAGAAAATATGAAAATTTGAATCCATATGATGGAACTGTCATTCAAACGATTCAACTGGCGACTTCACAACAACTTGAACAGGCATTTTTAAACGCAAAGGAAGCTCAAAAAGAATGGGGAAAAACATCGTCAGAAGAACGAGAAGAAGTACTGCGGAAAACCGCGGAATTTTTTAAAAAAAATCGTGACGAAATTGTAAAAGTGATCTCCCGTGAAACAGGCGGAAGCTTCATAAAGGCTAACGTTGAACTTGACTTGACGGTAGGGCTTGTGGAAGAAGCTGTGAAAATGGCCAAAAAACTAGACGAAGTAAGGGAAATTGAAGCTGATGTAAAGGGGAAAGTGAATCGTGTTTATCGTCTTCCTTTAGGAGTTATAACATCCATCTCGCCTTTTAATTTTCCGATGAATTTATCCATTCGGACAATTGCTCCTGCTATTGCACTTGGAAACAGTGTCGTTCATAAACCGGATATTCAAACAGCCTTGACAGGAGGATCAATCATTGCGAGGGCATTTGAATATGCAGGACTGCCAAAAGGTGTTTTTCAATGTATTTTAACGGATATTGATGAAATTGGCGATGACATGCTCACTTCGCCGCATTCACAGCTTATCAGCTTTACTGGTTCAACGCCGGTTGGCAAGCATATTGGAAAAATTGCCGGCAGCATGCTGAAAAGGGTTGCCCTTGAACTAGGCGGAAATAACCCGTTCATTGTTTTGGCAGATGCAAATGTAGACCGTGCTGTTGATGCAGCTATTTTTGGAAAGTTTATACATCAAGGTCAAATTTGTATGATTGTGAACAGAATTATTGTTCATAAAAATAAATATGATGAATTTGTACAAAAATTTGTGGAAAAAGCCAAATCGTTGCCTTACGGAGACCCGTCTGACCCGAAAACAATTATTGGACCGCTTATAAACGAAACACAAATTGAAAAAGCTTTAAATATTATAAATGAAGCAAAAAAAGAAGGAGCGAAAATTGCATTGGAAGGGCAGCGAATCGGAAATATTTTAACTCCGACTGTATTTGTGGATGTTGATAACAACAGTAAACTGGCCCAAACTGAGTTATTTTCACCAATTGCTACGATCATTAAAGCGGAATCAGACGATCACGCCATTGAAATGGCGAATAATACAGAATATGGTTTAAGCTCTGCTATTTTTACAGAGGATTTAAGTGAAGGGGAACAATTAGGACTTCAAATTGAAAGCGGAATGACTCATATTAATGATCAAACAGTCAACGACAGCCCGACAATTCCGTTTGGCGGAACAAAGTCGAGCGGAATGGGTAGATTCGGAAATCCTTGGGTAGTAGAAGAATTTACGATGACAAAATGGATTTCGATTCAAAAAGAATATCGAAAATATCCTTTTTAACAACATCCCGACCTGCCAAACAATAAGGGATTTTTGAACGAACAGTTAATGGTTAACTGAAAATGAATTTGTGTATCATTTTTGCTTGGCAAATAATCATGACGTTTCCAAACTCTTTCCCGCGATTTTTGGGAAAGTTTTTTTATGTTGTGCATTTTTAAAAATCTAGAAATGAGCAGGATGATCTTTTCTAATCTCGTGATATGAGCATAGATAGTTTTACTGTCACTATTTCTGCATCTTTTTAATATTCAATCCGGCTTCAAAAAACGATGAAGCGTGTGTCTCGTTATCTTAGGCAGCGATGGATTACGACTCAAGAAGCTTTCCAGCTTGTCGTTAAATATTTTCATTTATACTCTATTGGATAATAACGGGTGAATACTAGCTGCTTATTATCCGATTTCACTTTCAATCCGGCTTTAGCGTATTGTTCCAATTATTTTAATTATCATTGTTTAGGATAGACAAGCGAGAATCCTCCCCTTTTTAAAGGGGAGATGAATCGCTTTTTTTATATTTTATAAAGACTATATGTGGTTT
>JAAROH010007945.1_pt1 | contig 21414 bp, 19 predicted proteins | sample 7248631 | NCBI WGS metagenome assembly JAAROH01 (sample SAMN09772309, study PRJNA484901) | compost metagenome | isolation source: Vermicomposting unit | place: India
AAAGTGCCTGAAATCAACTTTGAAGCTGACCTTCACTTTCATGGGATATTTACCTTGCACACAAACGAGTGTCACTGTTCAGTTTTCAAGGAACTTCTGTTTCTATCACTTTTTATCAGTGACTTTTATATTTTATTACATCCCTGATAAAATTACAAGCATTTTTTAACTTAATTTAGGGATGTTTATTTTCTGGATATAAAAGCTATTTTTTCGAATCGACAAGAGAAAATATATCACGATTCTTACGTAAAAGCAATTACTTTTTTATATAAATAAAACTGGAACAAGGTTGTCTCATAGGATACTAACGACATAAAAACAAATGCTGTATTTTGCCGCCGTTCATTTCCCCGAATTTCAACGGTGAACCAGCCCCGGAAAAAGACAACAACAGTCTGGCGCCAAAACCAACGCCAGACTGTCGCTCTTAGTCAGCAAACAATTCTTTTGTTTGTAAATACCGGTATATTGCTACTGCTGCTTCCGCTTTCGTCACCTGGCGTGCAGGTTCAAACTCGCCTTTGGAATTCGCTTCCATGATATGAAGACGAGTAACAAGGGCAGCGTTTCCTCTTTTCTGAATCGCAGCCTCATCTTTGAATTTGCTTTCAAATACTCCCTCTTTCGCTGCCAGTTTGTCGTATCCCAATCCCCTGACAATCAGTTCCGCCAAAAATTCACGGGTGGCCGGCTCATTCGGGCGCAGCATTTTGTCTTCTCTCGACAGCAAGCGATTTTGCAAAGCCCATTCTGCCGCCTGTCTATACTCGCTTTCTTCCTTAACATCCGAGAAGAAAGAGTCTTGCTGCGGGTTGTAATAATCGTACGGTTGGCGCGCTGCTATGTAAAACACTTTCAGCAATTCTCCGCGAGTCAGTTTTTGATCCGGGTTTACTTTACCATCCTTTACTTCAAGCAGATTTGCATCCACCATCTCCTGCAATTCTTTTTGAAGCGGATGACCGGCAATATCGGTCACAGGTTGCGTAGAATCATTGATTTTCTGAATACCATCTGATTTCCATTCTCCGGTTTTTGCATCCAAATAGCTTAAGCCTGCATCATCTGTCTGCCCTTTTGTTTTTATGCTGATCTGGTATACAGGCTTCGCTTTCCGGATTTGATCAGCTGAAAGAGAGAAAAACGGGGGGAATGTATAATAGCCAAGCTCCGCTTTCAATAAAGACATAATCTTCTTTTTCGCCTGCTCAGGGGAAATTATAGTACCGATATCCGGAAGCTCAGATTTGGACCAGTTCATATTGTAATTCACAATTTCTCCCGTCTCGGCGTCTACAGTAACCGTCGCTCCTTCTCCCACTACCCGGATCCCATTTTCCTTGCGTACGAATGAAACGTCATAACTCATAATTTTGTTTGTGTCTGTTCCGAAATAATTTGGAGAAGCTTCCATCGTATACAGGTTACTCAAACGTCCCGGAAGCACCTTTCTAACAAAAGCCTCCGCTGTTTTTTCCGCCTGTTGTGCTGTCACATTCACCTTCACTTGCTCCGGCTTTTCCATTTTCATGCCGTATCTTGTATCATACCGATTTAAGCTGATTAATTCCCCAGTCTGCGCATCTAACGATACATAAATGTGCTTGTCAGAACCGTCTTTACTCTGCCAAAAAAGCTCCCATATTTTCCTTTCATAAGGAGAAGTTTCTTCGCGGTAGCTTCTTTGCTGAATTTCTAGAGATTTATCAACTAAACCCAATTCTTTTACTTTTTCTATTGCTCCCGCTTCATTCAAGTGCATATTGGCGGGAGGAGAAGTCGGACTCGTGGAAAGTACGCTTTTCAATCCGGAAGCGCTCGTCAGCTCTTTCCCATCTACCATGGAAAGCTGTTTGCCTGTTTTTGCGTCAATAATAAAGTTCGGAATGACACTGTATGTGTCATTTGACGTTTTTAATTTTGGCGCATATGCAAGCGCAATCTTTCCGCCCGGACGTGATCCATTCGGCAAATAAGCCAGTTCCAGTTCTAAATCTCGCTCAACACTTTGCAAAATCTCAGCTTCACTCTTTATGCCTTTATTGCTCTCAAACTGTAGCTTATTATGCCAGTTAAATTCCAGCCTCTGCAGCTTTCCTCTCTTGTCGTATGTAAAGCGTACGCCCTGGTCAAATACCGGGATTCCGTCATGCTGACGCGTAAAAACAAGCGTATTCTCCATGCCAGAAACTCCACGTTTGAAACTGTCCAGCGATGTCTCATCAAATTTTAGTTCATTCGCATATGCACCATAATGCTTGGAAACAAATGCCTTCGCTTCCGTTAGCAAATTTGCCGTATCAATCTTGCCCGGTAAAACATTCCTCCGTTCCATATCGCGCGACCAACGATCCATGCCTAGTATCGTTCCATCTTGTGCATCAATCAAAATGTTAATATGGCCGTAATCGTCTCCCGGTTGCCCCAAATTCCAGGATAAGTGCCAAAGCGTACGACCTATCGCTTTATTGTTTTCTAATTCTACTTGGTCGTTCCTGTACCCAGCTGGAATGGATATCACCGTTTGTGCAATGCGCAGCGCCTCTTCACGCGAGATTTTCGCTGTTTTTATCGGTTGTGATTGGACGAAAGGTGTTGCTGAATCCGCTTTGACCTCTGCTGCCATTACGTTGTAAGGCAATATCCCGCCCGCGATGAGGGATACCGCCAGCAAAGAACTTGTCCACTTCTTTTCTTTTTTCATGCTTCTTCCTCCCTCTTATTTTTTCACTAATATTGACGAGCACATATGAGAATTAGTTCCATATTTTTTAAATTTTTTCCTTGATTGATCATTGATCTCTGCAATCAAACAACATACATGTTTTCCTTATTCATTACATATTACAAAAAAACTTGTCCCTATAATATTTATAGAGACAAGCGAGAAATTAGACCTGTTTTTTCTTTATTAACAAAATCACCATCCAGCACATGAAAAAAATCATCAATCGCCAGAAACACAACATCAAAAATTCGGGTAAGCTTTGATATTTATCTCCGGACGAACTGATCTTCTCCATCTTTCTATCGGGATCCGCGATTTGGAGATGTTGTTCCCTCATAAGTACCGATGGATACTCTCTTACCACTCCGGAATCAGTTTCAACAATTAGACCGTCTGCTCCGTTTACATGGACGCGAAAATGATCCTCTTTTGGAATGGAAGCGTAAACGTTTTGTCTGATCCGGTAACGTTCTCCGCCTTCCGAAATCTTTGCACCTGCCTGTAGCACAGGAACGGTTTTATAATTTTTAAATCCGTAATCAAGCAGTTTGATCGCGTCTTTATAAATTTGCCTGTCACCATCCGCTTTCATTAACACGGCGATAAATTCCGTCCCTTCGCGCTCGGCTGACGCTACAAGCGTAAACCCTGATTGAGTGGTATACCCGTTTTTGACACCGTTTGCTCCCTGATAAGATACAAGCATTTTGTTATGATTGATCAGCTTGCTCTTCCATTCTTTTCCTTCCCACGGTTTTACCCGCGTCCGGACGATTTGTCGAAACTTTTCATTTTTCATTGCATGGGCCGTAATTTTGGCCATATCGGAAGCGGTTGTTATATGGTCTTCTTCATACAAACCGCTCGGATTGGTAAAATGGGTATGATGCGCTCCGACCGAAGCAGCAAATTCATTCATTCGTTGACTAAACGCCGCAACGCTTCCGTCAATATGTTCAGCAATTGCCACAGCAGCGTCGTTTCCCGAATTCAGCAAAAGACCGTATACTAAATCTTCAAGCCGTTTTTGTTCTCCTTCAGCCAGAAAAATCCGCGTCCCTTCCGCTTCACGCGCATTTCGAGACACCACTACGTTATCGTTAAGCCGCCCATATTCCAAAGCAATAATGCCGGTTACGATCTTTGTAATACTGGCTGGTGCCATTGCGCGATCCGCGTTCTTTTCATATAACACATCCCCAGAACGTGAATCAACAAGGATAGCCGATTCGCTGTTCAAAGTTAAATGGTTCGCTTCTTCCGTCGCGCCGACACTTCTTTCAGATGCTGCAAACGAGCAATTTACCGGCAAAAGCAGCAGTATTATTAATAATAGACAGGGAAAGCTTCTGACTGTGCAGAATGTAACATAAAATATCGCAAATATTTTCATGCGAATTATTATAAATCATAGGAAAAGGTTGAAAAAGGAGCAGAAAGATATAAATTTCACTAGGATAACTTGCTGCAATAACAAAGAGTGCCGAAAAGCAAATGATGGGACACCCTGGGTCTGGTGTCCCATCGTAAATCTGCTTCTCCGACAAACAAGCTGGAATATTTTCTTGTGGAGCCGTAAAAACCGGACGATACATTTCCCGCGTTATCCATTCACAATAATCCCGCCATTGACATGAATCATTTGCCCAGTAATGTAAGAAGAGTCATCCGAAGCAAGAAATACATAGCTTGGTGCCAGCTCCTGCGGTTGACCCGGACGCCGCATAGGCGTGTCTTTGCCGAACTTCTCCACTTTATCCGGTGGGAATGTCGAAGGAATTAGCGGAGTCCAAATTGGCCCCGGCGCCACACCGTTTACCCGGATGCCTTTGTTAACAAGCGACTGAGACAGAGAACGGGTAAACGTAACGATTGCCCCTTTAGTAGAAGAGTAGTCGATTAGTAACGGATGGCCCTTATAGGCGGTAATTGAAGCCGTGTTGATAATTGAACTCCCAGGTTTTAAATGCTTCAACGCCGCTTTCGTTAAATAGAACATGGAAAAAATATTTGTCTGAAACGTCCGATGCAACTGCTCCGATGTAATATCTTCGATGCTGTTCTGCACATGCTGCTCAGCCGCATTGTTTACAAGAATATCCAAGCGACCAAACTCGTTAATGACCTGCTGAACCGCATTCTGACAAATCTTCTCATCGCCGACGTCGCCAGCTATGAGCAAGCCTCTGCGCCCTTCCTCTTCTACTTGACGCTTCGTTTCTTCCGCATCGCTATGCGCTTCTAAATACATAATGCACACATCCGCCCCTTCTTTGGCGTACGCGATGGCAACCGCGCGCCCGATGCCGCTGTCTCCTCCCGTAATGAGCGCCACTTTGCCTGCTAACTTGCCGCTGCCTTTATAGTTATAGTCCTCCGCATTTGGCCGTGGAGACATTTTCGATTCAATATCTGGCTGAAGATATCCGTGTTGTGGAGCCATTGACGTCAATGTATCTGCCTGTTTTTGTTCTGCCATCATAAGCCATCCTTTCTTTCTTGCGTATTCTTGCAAAAACCATCACATTATATGTTGTTCCCGTTCTGTGCCCATATGAACCAAAAAAAGCGAAACCGTTTCGGCTTCGCTTTTTCCAGCATTCTTCTTATTTAAGCATCGCGGTATATACTTGTTCGTCCAATGCTTTCGCTTTTTCTAGGTCATACGTTTTTTCAAATTTCGGTTCCTGGGTAATTTTTGCGCCCCAGAACATGCTGTCATAAACGGCAGAGATATCAACCTCAATCTTTGCGAGCGGCATAGCCACACCTTCCATCTTTTCTTCCAGGATCGTGCATTTACCAACGATGGAATAAACCGTTTCCAGACCAATGACACACAGGGTAACACGCGGGTTCGCTTTCACGTTCGTAACGATGCGGGAAGAGTTCGTAACGGAAAAGCGAACTTTGCTTTCGGATGGCGCTTTCACCCAGGAAATCGCGTTAACGGTAGGCGTCTGTGTCTCCGCGTCTACCGTACTTAAGAGCACAAGCGTTTCTTCATTGAGCAGGGCCATTTGTTGTTCTGTTAAAGTTGTAGGCGCTTCCGTTTTCTTTGCCATGATAACCACTCCTTTGTATTACATCGCTTTTTTGCCTTTGCCGAGATAGGCGTCGCGCACCGCTGGGTTCTCCGCTACTTCCTGCGCGGCTCCGCTGATAACAATCTGTCCCCTCTCCAGTACACAAGCATAATCCGCGATGCCGAGCGCCGCTCTTACGTTTTGTTCTACCAGAATAATAGTCGTTCCGAATTCTTGTTTCAATTGCTGTAAAATTTCCATGATGCTTTTAACGATAAGCGGAGCAAGCCCGAGCGACGGCTCATCAAGCATAAGAAGTTTCGGATTCGCCATCAACCCTCTCGCAATGGCAAGCATCTGCTGTTCTCCCCCGCTCAGCAAACCGCTCGGGCGATCTAGCATTGACTGAAGCCGCGGAAAAAAGTGCAACATTTTTTCATAATCGCGCAACACTTGTTGCCTGTCGCGTCTAAAGCGGTGATAGGAACCGAGAATGAGATTGTCTTTTACTGAAAGAGAATCGAAGATTTGCCGCCGTTCCGGAACAAGAGCGATTCCTTTCGCAACAACCTGCTCGGCACGCAACTCTGAAATATCTTCGCCTTCGAAAACAATATTTCCTGCTTGCGGAGCATAAATACCCGCAAGCGTTCCGAGCAACGTGCTTTTGCCAGCGCCGTTCGAACCAACAATCGCCAGAGTCTCGCCTTTTTGCAGCGAAAAATGAATGCCGCGCAGCACGTGAAGGTACCCGTGATACGTATGCAAATTCGTTACTTCTAACATTCCAAACCCCCCTCATCTCCCAAGTAGGCCGCGATGACACGCGGATCATTATAGATTTCCTCCGGAGTTCCTTCCGCAATTTTGCCTCCGTAATCAAGCACAACAATCCGGTCGGCGGTCGACATCACGGTTTCCATGTCGTGCTCCACAAACAGAAACGTCATACCTTTATTTCGCATTTTTAAAATAACATCTACCAATTCACGTGACTCTTCTGGATTAAGACCTGCCATTGGCTCATCGAGTAAGATAAGTTTCGGGTCCGCAGCAACTGCGCGCGCAATCTCGACAAGTCGCTGGTTACCGTATGGAAGCATAGCCGCGCTTTCATACGCTTTATGCGCCATCCCGACAGCTTCGAGATATTCCAGCGCCTTTTCCAACATCGTCCGTTCTTCTCTTGCCACCTGCGAAAGGCGAAACCCTGCGCCAAGCAAACCGGTTTTACCACGGATGTGCATGCCGGTCATCACATTTTCAATGACCGACATATTGTCGAAAATTTGCAGATTCTGAAATGTGCGTGTAATTCCCATCTGTGCGATTTCAAACGTTTTTTTTCCGATAAGTTCCTGGCCGTAAAAACGAATGGAACCTGACGTAGCGGGAAGGATAGCCGTAATCATATTAAAAAGCGTCGTTTTGCCGGCGCCATTCGGCCCGATAACAGCGACGATTTCCCCAGGAAAAATGTCAAATGAAACATCATGTACTGCCATAACACCGCCGAAGCTTCTGGTCAGATTGCGCACTTCAAGCAATGGTGCTGCCTGGTTCATCTTTCACCACCTCCGACCATGCTCACCTGAACTTCCTTCTCGTCTTCAAGTTCCATGTGCGCATTCCTGCTGTTCTGACCGCCGCTGTCCTTTTTTCTCCTAAGATTCTTCCATGTTTTAGAAAGTGCCGGTACAAGTCCTTCTGGCATGTAAATCAGAAGAGCTACTAACAATACCCCAAAAAAAACAATCTCGAATTCACCGCTTGCATTGCTCATGACAAGCGGGATCACCTCTTTCAGCCCTTCGCTTAAAAAAACGAATACAGCTGCACCAACCATACCGCCCCATATGCTCGCCATGCCGCCGATAATCACCATAATGAGGAAATGAATCGACGCCATCGCCTCAAATAGCTGCGGGCTAATGAATGTAACATAATGCGCGTACAGACTGCCAGCGACCGCGGCATATACAGCGCTCATCATAAACACTTGCAACTTGTATTTCTGGGTGTTGACGCCAAGAGCGCTGGATGCAGTCTCACTGCCATGAATGGAACGGAGCGCACGACCAACGCGCGATTGAATCACGTTGCGTGCAAACAAAATACTGCAAATCGCAAGCGGCCAAACAAGATAGTAGTAAGCGAAATCAGTCGTAAATTCAAAACCGAAAATTTCAAGCGGCGGAATGCCGAAAAATCCATCCAATCCTCCGGTTAACCCTTTGAGCTGCTTAAAAAAAATAAACACAATGACACCAAATCCAAGCGTGGCCAGCGACAAATAATGTTCAGTGAGCTTCAATGTCGGCACCCCGACAATATACGCAATGATGAGCGCCACGAGCGCGCCGGCAGCGATCCCGGCAAGGGCAGGCATTCCCATCTTGGCCGTCAAAATCGCTGATGTGTAAGCTCCTACACCGTAAAAAGCCGCATGGCCAAGCGAGATTTGGCCGGCATATCCCATAAGCATAGACAATCCCGTTCCCACAATCGTATAAAACCCGATCAATACCATCATGCCCAAAAAATAAGGGGATGGAATCAAGAAAGGCAGGGCCAGCAAAACGAACGTAAGAACAAGCGGCCCCTTGAGGCTGCGGCTGTAAATCAGCTTGATATTTGTTTTCATCACGCATCCTCCTTCTACACCCGTTTTCCAGAAGATTTGGCCAAAATGCCGTTTGGCAACAGGAACAGTACGAGCAACAAGATGCCGAAACTTACTGCATCTTTAAATCCTGTCGTCCATAATCCTTCTGTGAACGCTTCCAAAAGTCCGATAATCATCGCACCAAGAATCGCCGCTGGAGCGTTGGATAAACCACCGATTACCGCGGCGATGAACGCTTTGATTCCGAGCATCAATCCCATGTTGTACGTCGCGCCGGAAATCGGCGCGATAATGATCCCGGCAAGAGCACCGAGACCTCCACTTACACTGACGGAAATAAGCGACATCTTCTCCGGCCTAATTCCCATCAACCTTGCCGCGAAACGGTTAACAACACACGCGGTAACCACTTTGCCAATGAACGTCTTTTCAAAAAATATATACATACAAACAAGACTAATGACCGAAATGCCGATCGCCCACAAGCTTTGCGGCTGAATAATTGCCCCCCCAAGGTTAAAAGCGTCTCCCGCTGTTAACGGAATGAGATGATACGGATCCGTCCCCCAAATAAACAAGGCAATACCGCGCAGCGCGATGGATACGCCGATCGTAATAATAATTAGCGTCGGAACGCTCGAATGGCGCGCCGGATAAATCGCTACGCGCTCAAACATAGCAGCAATCATAACAACTGCCACAATGCTCAGTAAAATTGCAAGTAAATAAGGCATCCCTGTCCCTACAAGCGAAATGCAAATCAACGCCCCAAACATAGCGAACTCTCCTTGTGCGAAATTGAGGACGCCTGTAATGTTGTATATAATAACAAAACCGATCGCAATCAAAGCGTAGATGCTGCCAATGGTCAACCCGGAAAAAAGCAGCTGAACAATTTGGCTCATGTCTCCCATGTATGATTCACTTCCTTGTCTACTTATTTACGCTATCCGTCCGACCGTATGAAAATAAAGGCTGGTTCCTCCCACGTAACGGCCAGAGAGCGAATCAGCCTCCTGTGCTTTTCTAGTTGTCTTTTAACGTCCACTTTCCGTCTTTAATTTCAATAATGGCAAGCGAATCAGACTGCAAACCGTTATGGTCTTCCACGGACATATTGAATGTCCCGGTAATGCCTGTAAAATCTTTGGTGCCTGTTTCAATGGCCGCACGAATTTTTTCCGGATCATCTCCTGCCGCTTTAATGGCAGCAATTAAAATTTCAAACGCATCCCAGGCATGGCCACCAAATGTGCTCGGTGCATAGTTGTATTTTTCTTGAAATATTTTCATATACGTTTCAAGCACCGGCTTTTGCTTGTTGTCGGCTGGAACCTGATCCACAACGAGCAGGCGGCCTGCCGGGAAGATGACACCGTTTGCTGCTTCACCCGCAAGTTCGATAAATTTCTTGTTTCCAATACCGTGAGATTCGATAATTGGCACCTGAATACCAAGCTCCCGCACATTTTTTGTTACTATTGCCGACTCCTGAGCGGTTCCCCAGATCACAATCGCCTGTGGATTTTTTTGCTTTACACGTGTCAGCATCGGCTTCGCATCATTAACTGTAGCTTCAAACACTTCTGAGCTGACAATTTCAATGCCTGCATCTTTCGCCAACGTCACAAATTCTTCTTTTCCACTTGAACCGTAAGGATTATCTACACTTAGCCACGCCACTTTTGTAAGATTTTGAGATTTTAAGTATTCAACGACGCGCGGAATGACAACATCATCGCCTTGCGCGGTTTTAAACACATACTTTTTCACCGGCTTATTAATATTTTTGCTGGCCGCGACCGAGATAAACGGAATTTTCGCTTTTTCCGCCTGCGGAATCATCGCCAGCGAATTTCCGGATATCGTTCCCCCGATAACGGCTACCACTTTATCCTGTTCAATCAGCTTCTTAATCGCTATGACCGCTTCGTTCTGGTCAGACTTGTCATCATAGGCGACCACTTCGATTTTCCGCCCATTAATGCCACCTTCCGCATTCACTTTATCCGCCATCATTTTCAGCGTATCCATCTCCGGTTTGCCAAGAGAAGCCGCGCTTCCGGATGCCGAGAATACGCCGCCGATCTTAATCGGCTCACTGTTTTCCGACGCCTTTTTGTTTTGGTCGGCGTTCGTTTCGCTGCTTTTGCCCGCGCATCCCACAATAGAAAATGCGAATATCAGACTCAATATAAGAACAAATAACCTCTTCACGGCAAAAGCTCCCCTCTTCGTTTATTATTTCTATTATTTTGTCACTTTTTTGGATACCGGTTCCTTCACTTCCACTAACTCCCCTGTCAGGATATTCTGGACGAGCATCGCTTCTTTTTTCCACGTTTGCGGCGGCTCCGTACCCCAGAATGTCGCGCGCTGCGGATCTTCCAGATGCCATTTGATCGGTTCCCAATCCGGATCATTCGTAAAATAATCACCTGTATAAAGCTCAAGCCTGTGTCCGTCCCAATCACGCACATAGACAAAAAATGCATTGGATGTACCATGACGACCCGGGCTCCGCTCAATATGTAGCGCGTAGCCAGAAGCGGCCAGATAATCGCAAGCGTCCAGGATCGTTTTGGCGTCATCCACCCAGAAACCAATATGGTGTAGGCGCGGCCCGCGTTCGTTAACCAGCGCCAAATCATGTACGCTCGGCTTCCGGTGAAGCCAAGAGGCCCAAAGCCTTTCGTTTTCAGCTGAGCCCACCACCGTGTACTCGGAACATTTAAACCCTAATTCTTCCATATACCACTTATGAATGCAATAAATATCTGTCACCAAACAATTAGCGTGATCAATTCTCTTAATTTTAGCGCCTGTATGTTGATTAAATTTTTGCAGCATGCGCTCCGCTTTTTCCATCTCAAAGAAAAATTCCACTGGAAACCCTGCAGGGTCCTGGATACGAAGAGCGCGCCCTTGCCCACGTTCTTCGTCTTTTTCCACCCAGCGCATCGGCAAATTTTGAGCCTGAAAAAATGCTTCCAGTTTGTAAAGCTCCTCTTCGGAACCAACGCGATAAGCGATATGATTCAAACTTGGCGTATCGGCTTTTGTTAGCACTAGGCAATGGTGATTTCCATCTTCAATCGCCCGCAAATAAATATGGTTACTATCCGCTTCCGTTTCGATAAACCCAAGTGCATTCACGTAAAAATCGCGCGCTCTCTCCAAATCCGTCACATTAAATTCGGCGTGAGCCAAACGGATAATGTCAAAACCGATCACGCTTTCATTCCTCCTTTTTTAAAGAGGACTAGCGAAAAGACGAATCAGCTTTTCACCAGCCCTATAAAACGCTTACATTTTACACTTTAGTATAATTTCGAGTCGATTTTTTCACCCGGTTGAGAAACTCTTTGACCATTGCTTTATAAGGCTCTTTGTTATATATGTCATAGTACACATTCGACATGCGAACCGGATCGCCGAAGAAATAATATTCGTACAACGCCTGGCGCGAGCCGAACGCGCTCATGGAAATATCCCAAGCAAGGCGGAACAGTTGAACGCGTTCATAACCGTCAATGTTGGCTCCCTGGGTGTAACGGTGCACAAGATGGCCAATTTCCTCGCTGTTAAAGTCTGCTTCTGTCGGAATAGCCATCAAACCAGACGCTCCGAGAATGCGGATAATTTCTACCATGCGCTGGTATATTTTCGGATACCAGTTGCGAGCGGCGTTAAGTGGCGCAAAATCCGGCGTCATATTGCCGTACTTGTCGATAGCGGCGTTTTGTTCTGCGCGGTACAGGTGAGAACGCATCGTTTCAAGCACAATCATGATTTCGGCCGCTTTTTCCTTGACATGCTGAAATTGTTCGATACCGATGGCATCAATAATGCTCAGCACAACGCCAAGAACAAATTCTGTCTTGGCTGTGTTTTTCGCCACGACCTGGTGAGTCATATGAACGACGGCATTCGTCTCCACATACGTTCGGTTGCAAATATCCGTACTTTCACAAACAAATACGCGGTTCCAAGGTACCAATACATTCTCAAACACTACAATTGCATCACTCTCGTCAAAGCGGGCGCCTAGAGGATGATCCCATTGATTTCTCCCATAGTCAAAGGACTCACGGCAAATAAATTTCAGCCCCGGCGTATTGTTCGGAATCGCAAACGCGAACGCGTACGGATCATCTTTGGAACTGCCTTTATTAAGCGTGGACGGAAACACAACAATTTCGTCCGTGACCCCGCCCAGCGTAGCGAGTAGACGGCAACCATTAATTACGATACCATCCGCGTTTTTCTCCGTAATACGGGCTGATAAATATGGATCTTTTTGCTCGGACTGGATTTTGGAGCGATTAGCCTGCGGATGGATCAATGTATGGGTAAGACTAATATCGTTCTCCCGACAATATTCGTAATAGCTGCGCGCGTTTTCGCCGAAGCGAGGATCGGCCTGCGCGAAAAAAGACGACGCCGTACCGAACGCCATAATGCTTGTATTCAAATAATCAGGGGAACGCCCCATCATTCCACCCGAATAATGCGCCCACTCCGTAATCATTTCGCGGCGTGCCATTAAATCTTCTTTCGTTTTCGGCTCGATGAACGACAGGCCGACTTTGTCTCCCGTCGTAGGAGATGTGTAAAGCATTTTATCTGCTTTTTCATGCTGAAGATCATACAGATTTACCATGCTTTGAACGATATTGCGAAAGGCTGGATGCTCCGTTATTTTTTCTACTTTTTGTCCATGAATCCATATGTTGTTTTTCGCCGCCTCCAGCGCCTCCAAATACTGCTTGCCTGTGCGTGCCGGCATGACTCATCCTCCCCGCTTTTAAATTTATATACATGAGTATCGTGATAAGGGGATAAGATGCTTATCTATCAAGTCTAAGGCATATAGCTCCGCACCATCTCTATCCCCTATCCTTCCGTTTATCACTTGGCGACTATTCCCGTCCGTTCTTCCTTCTTTTTACCGAACTGTGGAATCGGATGCTCACCTATTGCTACATGAATCACCTGGGTCTCCGTGTAAAATTCAAAGCTATAATGACCACCTTCCCGGCCAATACCGCTCGCCTTGGCGCCACCGAACGGAATCCGCAAATCTCTCACATTCTGCGAATTTATCCATACCATGCCACTCTCTATTCCCTGAGCCAGGCGATGCCCTCGTTTCATGTCGTTCGTCCAAACATACGCGGCAAGACCATATTTTACATCGTTCGCCATCTGTAGTACTTCCGTTTCTTCTTTAAACGGAATCACTGCCAAAACCGGCCCAAAAATCTCCTCTTGGACGACGCGCATACGATTCGTACAATTAAGAAGCAACGTGGGCGCTATATAGTTTCCTGTCGAACATTCAGCTGGAACGATACCACTTATAACCTCAGCGCCTTCCGCCTGGGCAAGGGCAATGTAGCTAGTTACATGTTCCCAGTGTTTGCGATGAATGAGCGGCCCAACCTCAGTTGCCGGATCCATCGGATCACCCACTATAATGTTGGCCACCCTTTCCTTTAGCGCATCGACGAATTGGTCATAAATTTTCTCCTGCACAAACAAGCGGGAATTTGCGGTACAACGCTCACCGTTAAAGGAATAGATTCCCCAAACAACCGCATCTAACGCTCGCTCCAAATCCGCATCTGCAAACACGATCGCAGGCGATTTTCCGCCTAACTCCATCGAGCAACGTTTGAGCGTATCCGCGCCATTTTTAATAATTTCAGATCCGGTTTTCGTCTCGCCGGTAAAAGAAATAAGCTGAACATCAGGATGCGCAACGAGCGCGGCGCCCGCGGTTTCCCCGAACCCATGCACAACATTAAATACACCCGGCGGTAGGCCCGCTTCGTGGACGATCTGAGCAAGCTTATTCGCCGTCAGTGGTGACCACTCGGCTGGCTTAAGCACGCAAGTATTGCCTGTAGCAAGTGCCGGAGCCACTTTCCATGTCGCCAGCATGAACGGCGCATTCCACGGCGTAATCAGTCCGGCTACACCCACCGGCTTATGAATCGTATAGTTGATAAACGAACTGTCGACTTGATACGCTTCGCCTACCATGCGGCTTTTCACCATCTCGGCATAGAAGCGAAAATTTTCCGCGGCACGCGCCGCCTGCTTCTTCGTCTGGCTAATGGGAAGCCCCGTATCGAGCGATTCAAGATAGGACAATTCTTCCGCGTTTGCTTCAATCAAATCTGCAATACGTACAATATATTCCAACCGCTTCGCTACACCCATTGTGCGCCATGGCCCTTCGTCGAATGCCTGGCGTGCCGCCTGCACCGCGAGATGAATGTCTTCCGCTTCCCCTTCGGCTACTTCATTTAGCGTTTCATTTGTAGCTGGATTCATGTTTTGAAACAATTTGCCGGACGTTCCCTCAACGAATTTTCCGCCAATATAGTGCGGTACCCGTTCAACGTTGTACTTGCTCACAAGTCTCACCCCCGGTCGAAACCTTCGTCCTCCCGTCCAACACAGGATTTTCCAGCGAACCCAACCCGTCAATTTCGAGGCGCATCGTATCTCCCGGACTCACATGGGAGATGCCTTTCGGAGTTCCTGTCAGCAGTACATCACCCGGCTCCAACGTCATAAAAGAACTGACGAACTCAATAATATCTGGAATCGAGTACATTAAATCTTTTGTATTACCACGTTGGCGGAGCTCGCCGTTCACATACGTGCGAAGTTCCAAGTTTTCCACATCCGGCACATTTTCCTTCTCCACGAAATACGGTCCCATCGGCCCAAACGTATCGTGCCCTTTCGCCCGAACCGGTGGACGGTAGAAATTGTTGACAAAATCCCGAACGGTCACATCGTTAATAATTGTATAACCGCTTACATGATCATACGCATAGGCATGCTTGATATTTCTTCCACCTCTGCCGATAACAACGGCCAGTTCATTCTCATAATGCATATATGTAGCTCCGTTCGGATAGTATACCGGAGCCTTGTGACCAACCAGGGAACTGTTCGGTTTGATAAACAACACCGGCTCCGCTGGCTTCTCCAAGCCAAGTTCTTCGGCATGATCCGCATAGTTAAGCGCGAGACCAATCATATGGTTGGGGGTAAGCGGCGGCAACCAGAATTGAACACTTTCCATCGAATATTCTTTTCCTGCTTGATCAATAATCACCTCTCCATCCACAATCCCTCTCACAATGCGACCTTCATGGAAAAATCGTGCATGTTTCATTCTTTCATTCCTACTTTCTCATCCAAGAGTCCGTAACTAATAAGCGTCTGCCTGATTTCTTGCTGCAATTCTACAGAAGGCGGTCCCATGGGCAGGCGGAGCGCCGGATTCATTTTGCCCATCATGCCGAGCGCGGTTTTCAAGGGGCCTGGGTTCGTATCTTTGAACAGTACATCATTAAGCGGCATCATTTTATAATGAAGGTCGATAGCCGCTTCCACTTCACCGGCCATCCATAGGTTGTAAAGATCGGCTACCTCTTTCGGCATCACGTTGGCGGTAGCGCTCACGTGTCCAGCTCCGCCAATGGCAAGCATCGGATAGCAAAGCAGCTCAATTCCGGAATACAACAGGAAATCGCGGCCACAATTCAACAATACCCTGTTCACATGCTCAAAATCTTTGTTTGATTCTTTTACACCAATGATATTTCGGCAATCTTCAGCAAGACGCGCCAACGTTTTTACTTCAAGATTGACCGCCGTACGTCCCGGAATGTTGTAAATGATAATCGGGATGTCTACCGAATCGGCGATCGTCTTAAAATGGTTGTACAGCGCCTGTTGGTTCGGCCGATTATAGTATGGAACAATTACCATCGCCGCATCGGCCCCCATTTCCTGCGCACGCTTTGTAAGATGCAGTGCTTCCGCATGGTTGGTGGAACCTGTGCCAGGCACGACCGGAACGCGACCAGCTGCCGTTTTGATGGCAGTTTCCATCACCAGTTCCCGCTCCTCAATCGTCAACGAGCTTGGCTCACCGGTAGTGCCCGTTACGGAGATACCATGTGTGCCGCTTGCGATATGCCATTCAATCAAACCTTTTAGCGCCTGAACATCCACATTCATTTGTTCATCAAAAGGAGTGACAATCGGTGCGATAGAGCCACGCAGACGTCGTTTTGCCTCTTGATACATCTTTTCCATAGCCTCCTTAAGAAATAATATATTATTTGAAAATAATATGTTTTGCGAAAATTTATCATAAAAAAAATTACTTGCCTTAAAAATGAATCAAAATGGATTCTTTTTGGTGGCAAACAGTGAAGCTTTCCGATTTCTTAAGGCGCTGGCAGTGTTCAACTTATGCTGCCTTGCCATTTTTTCGATATCTTCGAACAGGGCACCCTCTTTCAGCATCTGAATGATGCGCGCGTGTTCTTCTACCGAATTGTGCGCGCGTTGTGGCACGAACGTAAAAGCAGAACGGCGGAGCGTATCCATTTTGCCCATTACCTTCTTTATTTCCTCTTTTAGGTACTGGTTGTCGCATTTCCTGTAAATGACGCAATGGAATTCACGGTTTAGCTCACCGAATGCTTCAAACTCGAACGCAAGCAACGCCTCTTTCATCTGTTCATTCAGCCGCTCAAGCTCGCTGATTTCATCAGGTGTAATGTGCGCTGCGCTCAGCGCGGTTGCGTATCCTTCCAGAATAGCCAATACGGAAAGTGTATCCACGTATTCGGTTTCATTGATCGTGCTAACGATGGCACCACTGTAAGGTTTATATTGAATAAGCCCTTCAGACTCTAACTGTCGAATCGCCTCCCTTACCGGAATGATGCTTAACCCCAGCTCCTTCGCAATTTGATCAATGACAATTCGTTGGCCCGGCCCGAACGTGCCGTTAAGAATACCGGTACGCATGAAGTTGTAAGCATAGTGCGTTTTGCTCATTATGTTTTTCTTCATGTTTTTATCATATACAAAATCATATATGATTTCAATATATTTTCTAAAAAAATCATATATGATTTTCGGATGGTATCTCAAGACAAAAAAAGCGCCTTTCCTTAACTGGAAAAGACGCACGGGATGCTATACACCATCCTGTTTATAGGTCTTGCCTTTGGCTCCATTCATATGATTTGATCCCCCTGGTACCTTCTATTCAAACGCGAGAGCGACTCTGACGTTGCTCAAGAAATCGCCGCTCTTGCCGCCTGTTTTTGAGACTAGGTATGTCGGGCCAAGAATCATTTCTTTATCCATCGCCTTACACATATCATAGATGGTCAAACCGGCTACTGAAGCGGCGGTCAGCGCCTCCATTTCCACGCCGGTCTTACCTGTCGTCTTAACCGTTACCTCAATGTAAAGCGTATCTTTCCCATTATCAGAAAAACGGATATCCACACCCGTTAGCGCGAGCGGATGGCACATTGGAATCACATCTGACGTTTTCTTAGCCGCCATAATTCCGGCGACCTGTGCCACTGCCAGTACGTCCCCCTTGCCAATACGGCCTTCCTTGACACGGGACAGCGTCTCCGGCTTCATTGTCACCTGACTGCGAACAACCGCCGTTCTCTCTGTCACTTGTTTTCCCGTAATATCTACCATGCGAGCCCGCTGCTGATCATTAAAGTGTGTCAGCGATTCGTTCATCTACCTCAACCTCCTATTTGCGACATGCGGCGCACGGTCGGCTTGTGGGACTGTTCCTGCTTCATCAGCACCTGCGCCATCTCATGATTTTCAGGCTTCGCGTCAATTGCCCGCAAAAACAAATCCTGAATTGCGGCCTCATTTCCGATGAGCGGACGCACATTCCATTCGTCATCCCAATAAAGACAAGGCTTAATATTTCCATCAGCTGTCAAACGAAGCCGATTGCAATTGCCGCAAAAATGATCGCTAACCGGATGAATCAAGCCGAATGTCCCCACCGCTCCAGGCACCCGGTAATTTTCCGCCGGGCCATTGCCGTAAATATCCTCCGCCGGTTCATACGTCAATCCCATCTGCTTTACCCTTTCGAATACCGTTTCAAGCGAAAGGTACTTCGCGCGCCAACCATCATCAGCGTGTCCAATTGGCATATATTCGATAAAACGAACTTGTAGCGATTTATCCAGCGTCAGACGAATGAAGTCTTCGATTTCGTCATCATTTTGTCCCTGCATGAGCACGACATTCAACTTCACCGGATGAAATCCTACACGCAGCGCGGCTTCCAAACCGTCAAGCACCCGTTTCAAGCTTCCGCCGCGCGTAATCAGCGCAAACCGTTCCGGTCTCAAAGAATCAAGGCTAATATTCACGCGGGTAACGCCTGCTTGCCGCAGCGCTTCCGCTTTTTGCGCAAGAAAAATCGCATTGGTTGTCAAGGCGATATCTTCAATGCCTGGGATGGCGGAAAGCATGGCGAGCAACTTTTCGATCTCTTTGCGTACAAGCGGCTCACCACCAGTAATGCGCAATTTACGCACGCCAAGCTTGGCTACGGCCGCCACCACCTCGGTAATTTCTTCGTAGCTTAGAATCCGATCCGCCGGTTCAAACTCCATTCCTTCCTCCGGCATACAATACACGCAGCGCAAATTACAGCGATCAGTAACAGAAATTCGCAAATAATCGTGGACGCGGCCAAATCTATCAACTAAAACTTTCATGAAGCTCGCATCTCCTTGCACCTAAATTTTGAAGTCTTATATATAAAAGCACTTCGAATTTTAGCAAACTACGCAAATTGACAATCGAAAAAGGGTGAATGTATATATTATACACATTTTCTTGCTTATTCTCCTATTCGTATCGTGGTGAAATTGCAATGTGTCCGGTCTTAAACATACTCATAGTGGTAGAAGGAGCATCCGTCAAATTCGGTGCCATCAATCCATTAAAGACAACTGACAAACCTAATGATCTCAAGGGATTTCCGGATAGTTCGTTTATATTAACAGAATCGTATTTGGGATATTAACAGGATAATAAAAAGATTAATAAAAGATTGGTTTTGGATCTAAATAAAGATATCAAGGGTTTTATAAATTGTACCTTAGGTGGAAAAATAAGGATATAACTGCAATCTCTTTTATGAATGAACTTGGACTAAAAAACACCTTTTATCGCATTATAAAGGAATACGAAACCCCAAAATGAAAAATCTCCGAGACCTTATAAACATTAGACCATGTCTTAAAAACGATCTATGGGCCTTCTAGGGACCTCTTTTTTTGTCCAGAAGGCACTACATGAAGGAGCGGATGCGGAGGATATTCACCTCCGAATTTATGTTTTGCCTCCTGGACTGTTGTTTAGCAAATGGTATGTAACCTTTGGAGTGGTTACGTTCATTTTCAGATTGTAATTTACCCCGTTTTTGTGAAGCCAACCCTATCGGAAAAGTGAGTAATCACAAAGCCTTCCATCGTAGTCGCTTGTTTAAAAACCATAAATTCGCAAACAAATTATACGACCTTTCCTTGCCGATTGATTAGGAATAGACCGACAATAATAAACACCATTCCTAAACAAGCCACTAACGACAGTTGATTTTTAAAGATTATGTAATCCAGTAGTGCAGTGACAGGTGGGACACCATACAACAAACTCGTGACGTTTGTTAGATTTCCTTTTCGGATCATAAAGTACAATATCATTGAAGCTCCAACCGAAATAACAAAAGCCATCCAAAACAAACTAAAGAGAAAAGTGAAATTCCATTGAACGTGCCATCCTCCAAAAAACGGAAGAAGCATTAGGATCATCAAGAGGCCCCCAGAATATTGAATGGCCATGTTGATTGGTTGACTGATCTGAATTTGCTTTTGCATAAACGTACCGATCGTTATACAGACCAAACATAATATTGCACTTATTAAGCTGTATAGTGTGAAGTTTGGTTTTGAGATATTATCGGCAACGACTAGGATTAGTCCACTTAACCCTAAGAAAAGCCCCAACCACTGATAGTATCTAGTTTTGGTTTCCCCAAAAAAAGCCGTGATAATCGGTTGTGCCCCTAAGATGATGGCTAAGATTCCAGGCGACATGTGTTGATCTAGTGCGAAGAAATAAAAAATTTGGTATCCGGCTTGCAATAAAAGACCCGTAAGTACAATGTACCCCCACTCTTTCACTGTTTTCGGGCAAGTGGATCGGAGCATCAGACAAATCCCCCAGAGTAATGCCGTTGACAATAGAAAACGAAGAAATACGAACGTAAAAGCATTGGCATACTCTAAACCCAGTTTGACAAAGATCGCTCCACTGCTCCATGTTAAGATAAAACTTACGGGAACTATCCATTTCCAATTGCTTAACTCTTGTGAGGGTCTAGGTTGCAATTGAATATTCTTTTTCACTTTCATTCACCTCATTAAAAATGGGCTCTGTCTAAGACAAAGCCCATTTTAATTTATGCAGTTAGTTCTTTCCAGTCGTTAATGGAAAATCGCTCGCCCAAATCCCTTTTTTCAATCATGTACTTACGTAACTTTTGAGTCTTGTCCAAAAGCTCTTCCTTTCCGGAACGACGGGTAATCTCCTCTAGCCAGTCGTAAGCAGCGGATACTGGAACATCCTTATAGAAGTGAATCTTAGACAACATAAATAAAACATCTTTGAAATTGTATTTACCAATGATTTGCGAAAGGGACTGGATCATGTGTTCAACGGCCTCCGGCTTTAATTGTTCCCTTTTCGCAATAGTTGGCTTGATCTGTTCGTTGTAAAGCGCTTTGTTGGTAAAAATCTCGGACGGGTGGAAATCACCTGGAAATGCAAAATCAAGGCAGAGGAAAATCCGACTTTCGGTAGAGAAATTCACGGCAGCATGATCGATAGCCGCATCTAAAAACCAAATCTCTCCCTTTTTCATTTGAAACACATTATCCTCATCCGAATGGAAAGCGTGCTGATTATCTTCGAGAGGAACAAACACTCGAAAATATTGATTTTTCGGTTTGTTAAGCTCGACAAAATCCTTGTGAGGAATAACCATTCCATCAATTAGGTTCCTGGTACGAACCATTTTCAGGTACTCTAAAGTGAACTACTCGCCACTTAGCTAACGCTTGAAGTGGGAGCTTCTCAACTCCTCG
>JAAROH010007946.1_pt1 | contig 21336 bp, 26 predicted proteins | sample 7248631 | NCBI WGS metagenome assembly JAAROH01 (sample SAMN09772309, study PRJNA484901) | compost metagenome | isolation source: Vermicomposting unit | place: India
CATCTTCATAGAATAAAATCATGATTTTTTAGGTGACATTTTCACAGGTTATTGAGACTAATAATTACAAAATGCTTTTCTAAAAGTTTTACATAGATTTAACATTAGCCCCATAGTAAATTTAACATTGGCCGGTTAAACTGGTATTGAAAAATACAAAAAATATGAGAAAGGTGGTCTTTCCATTATGAAAAAAATATTTAGTTTCATTTTAATCACAATATTAGCCATAAGTATAGTAGGCTGTTCAAATAGTGGTGACAAGGGAGAAGCCTTCGATACAGATAGAACTATAAATGTAATAACAAGAGAAGATGGTTCTGGTACTAGAGGAGCCTTCACTGAAATAGTAGGCATACTTGAAAAAGGTCCAGATGGAGAAGAAAAAGATAGGACTTACATTGAAGCAGTAGTACAAAATAGTACAGATGCAGTTATGACTTCAGTAGCAGGAGATGAATATAGTATAGGATATATATCCTTAGGTTCTCTAAATGACAGTGTTAAAGCTGTAAAAGTTGATGGAGTAGAAGCTACAGCAGAAAATATACAAAATGGTTCCTATAAAATTGCTAGACCTTTCAACATAGCCTATAAGGGAGAACTAAACCCACTTGCTCAAGATTTTATAAACTTCATTTTAAGTGAAGAAGGACAAAAGATAGTTGTGGATACAGGTTATGTACAAGTTAGCAATGAGTTAACCAGCTATGAAAAAGGAGAAGAAATGGAAGGAACTTTAGTAGTTGCAGGTTCTACATCGGTAACTCCTGTTATGGAACAGTTAGCTGAAGCCTATAAAGAAATCCATCCAAAGGTTTCAATAGAAATACAATCTACTGGTTCATCAGCTGGTATACAAGCTGCTATAGAAGGTACTGCTGATATAGGTATGGCTTCTAGAGAACTTAAAGAATCTGAACTAGCTGAACTTACTGCACAAGTTATTGCAATGGATGGTATAGCCGTAATTGTAAATAAGAATAATCCTATAGAAAATCTAACACTAGAACAAATCAAAGATATCTATATTGGTGAAATAACTGAATGGAATGGAGTAATAGAATAAAGTGGTGGTGAAAAATGAAAAACAAATTTATAGAAAACTTTGCTAAAGGTATATTCTTAACATCTGCCATAATGTCTATTATAGCAATACTGCTTATGTGTGTATTCATATTTGCTGGAGGAATTCCCTTTATTAAAGAATATGGCTTTAAAAACTTCCTCCTAGGAACAGAATGGAAACCTAGCGATTATCCCCCATCATTTGGGATATTGCCAATGATACTTGGTTCTGTATATGTAACCTTGGGAGCCATTATCATTGGTGTTCCCATTGGTTTGTTAACTGCTATATATCTTGCTAAGTTTTCAGACAAAAAAATATATAGATTCTTAAAGCCAGGAATAAATCTAATGGCAGGTATTCCTTCAATAGTATACGGTTTCTTTGCCCTGGTGGTTATAGTTCCCTTTATAAAAGATATGTTTGGTGGAACAGGGATGAATATAATAACTGCTTCGTTACTACTTGGAATAATGATACTTCCTACAGTTATAAGCATGTCTGAAGCCGCAATTAGGGCTGTTCCTAATAGCTATTATGAAGGAAGTATAGCCTTGGGAGCTACCCATGAGAAGGCTATATTTTCTGTTGTAGTTCCTGCTGCTAAATCGGGTATAATTTCCAGCATTATACTTGCTATAGGTAGAGCCATTGGCGAAACTATGGCTGTAATATTAGTAGCAGGTAATCAAGCCCGTATGCCAGCTGGACTTACTAAAGGTGTAAGAACTTTAACAACTAATATAGTAATCGAAATGGCCTATGCAGCAGAACAACACAGGGAAGCTTTGATTGCCACAGCTGCTGTACTCTTTATATTTATACTTATCATAAATGGTGTCTTTCTAGTGGTAAAAAGGAGGGCTAATAATTGAGTAAATTTTTAAGATATGCTGTAAAATTTGCAGCTTTTATTACATTTGGTATGCTCTTTTTTATAATAGCCTATATTCTAGTTAGAGGTATTCCTAATTTAAGGCCTGAATTATTCCAATTGGAATATACTACAGAAAATGTATCCTTATTTCCTGCTATGGTAACTACCTTAATGCTAGTATTCCTTACATTGCTAGTTGCAACTCCCATAGGAATATTTACTGGCTTTTATCTAGTAGAATATGCTAAAAAAGGGAATAGATTAGTAGAAGTAATTAGAATTGCAACAGAAACCCTATCGGGAATACCTTCCATAGTCTATGGTCTTTTTGGAATGTTATTTTTCGTCATATATCTTAATTTTCAATATTCCCTTTTAGCAGGTACTCTAACTGTCGGAATAATGGTACTGCCTTTAATAATCCGTGCTACTGAGGAAGCTTTATTGGCTGTAGACAACTCCCTTAGAGAAGGAAGCTATGCCTTAGGAGCCGGTAAGCTCTATACCATATTTAAAATAGTGCTACCTGCAGCCATGCCTGGAATATTATCTGGAGTAATACTTTCTATAGGCCGTATTGTAGGAGAAACTGCAGCCCTTATGTTTACTTTAGGTACTGCCACAAAGATACCTGAAGGCTTATTCTCCTCTGGCCGTACTTTAGCCCTTCACATGTATGTTCTTTCTACTGAGGGAATGCATGTTAATGAATCCTATGCAACGGGAGTTATACTACTGGCTGTAGTATTAATTATAAATTATATATCTACAAAATTAAGTAATAAATTAGCAAAGGGGAATGGAAATGACTAATAAAGATAAGATCATCATAAGGAATATGAATCTATATTATGGTGATTTTAAAGCTTTAAATAATATAAATATGAATATTAAAGAGAAGAAAACAACCGCCATAATTGGACCTTCTGGCTGTGGTAAATCTACCTTGCTAAAAAGCTTAAACCGCATGAACGATTTAATTGAAGGCTTAAAAATTGAAGGAGAGATACTATTAGATGGAGAAAATATATATAAAGAAGATTTTGATGTAAACTTACTCAGAAAAAGGGTAGGTATGGTATTCCAAAGACCAAATCCCTTCCCAATGAGCATATATGATAATATTGCCTATGGCCCTAGGCTTCACGGCATAAGGGATAAGAAAAAGCTTGATGAAATCGTTGAAAGAAGCTTAAGGCTAGCAGCCATTTGGGATGAAGTAAAGGATAACTTAAAGAAAAATGCCCTAAGGATATCAGGTGGACAGCAGCAGAGAATATGTATAGCTAGGGCTTTGGCAATAGAACCAGAAGTGTTGCTGATGGATGAGCCAACTTCTGCCCTTGACCCCATATCTACAGCTAAAATAGAAGAGCTTATACAGGAATTAAAAAAGAACTATACTATAGTCATAGTAACCCACAACATGCAACAAGCTGCTAGAGTATCTGATTATACAGCTTTTATGTTAAGAGGAGAACTAGTAGAGTATGGAGAAACTGAACAAATATTCTCAGTTCCAAAAGATCAGCGTACTGAAGACTACATTACTGGTAGGTTTGGTTAAAAAATTGTGAGGTGATTAAAGTGAGATCTCAATTTGATAAGGAATTAGAACTTCTCAATGAGCAGCTAATCGAAATGGGTAATCTAATTGAAAGCTCCATAAAAGCTGCTGTATCAGCCTTAAAGGAGCAAAATGTTGAATTGGCAAAAAGGGTACTAGAAAGTGATGACCAAGTAGATGATATGGAAAAAGAAATAGAAGAAAGGTGCTTAAAGCTTCTTTTAAGACATCAACCAGTAGCAAAGGATTTAAGGTTAATATCTTCTGCCCTTAAGATGATTACAGATATGGAAAGAATAGGAGATCAAGCAGCTGATATTTCCGAAATAACAATAATGATGGCTGGCAAGCCCTATATAAAGGATATAGTCCATATACCTCAAATGGCTGATATTGCTATAAAAATGGTTAAATACAGTATTGACTCCTTTGTAAATAAAGACATTGAACTAATTAAAAAGGTAGTCCTTATGGATGACCAGGTGGATGACCTTTTTGATATAATTAAAAATGAACTAGTTGATATAGTTAGTGGAAACATTGAACACAAGGAACAGGCAATAGATCTATTGATGATAGCAAAATACTTTGAAAGGATAGGAGACCATGCTCAAAATATTGCTGAATGGGTATATTATGCTATAACTGGTAAACATTATGTGTATTAGGAGTTGATTATATGCCTTTAATATACTGTGTTGAAGATGATGAAGATATAAGGGAGTTAGTCATTTATGCCCTCAAAAACAATGGCTTTGAAGCCAAGGGCTTTGAAGATGGCAAGGAGTTATTTGACGCTCCTTCTCCCGATCTAATAATACTGGATATAATGCTTCCAGGAGAAGATGGATACTCTATTCTAAAAAAGCTGAGAGCTAATCCTATAACTTCAGATATTCCTGTAATAATGTTAACTGCAAAAAATAGCGAATTTGATAAGGTAAGAGCATTGGATATGGGAGCAGATGATTATATTGAAAAACCCTTCGGCATCATGGAACTCATATCGAGAATTAAGGCAGTCCTAAGGAGAAGCAATAGAAATAACAAAGGAAAAAAGTTAACCTATAAGGAAATAACTATATATTATGATAAGTATCTAGTTACAGTAGATGGAAAAGAGGTATCCTTAACCCACAAGGAGTTTCAACTGCTATACTATCTTATGAAAAATCAAGGAATCGTCCTTTCAAGAAATAAAATAATGAATGAAATTTGGGGATTTGATTACGAAGGAGAAACCAGAACCATAGATGTTCACATCAGAACTTTAAGATTAAAATTAGGGGATGCGGGGAAGTACATCCAAACTGTCAGAAACGTTGGTTATAAACTGGGGGATTAGCTATGGAAAAGAGAATATATTTTAGTTTAGCAATGGTAGCAACCATTACTGCAATTTTAACAGCTAGTTTGGTTGCTTGGCTTTTTTTCGATGTATATAATTCCAATATTAACTATGGTCATTATGATATGGCTGATAAAATCCTATCCATAATTCCTGTCACCATAGGCATTCTAGTCTTTATACTAATAGTCCTTTATATGGTAGCCCATATTTTAACAAATAAGATAATTGAACCTATCTATATTGCTGCAGAAAGCATCCAAAGCATATTTTCAGGCAATGAAATTAAATATGCTGACGTATATGAAGAACTACAACCTTTTTTGAAAGCAATAGAAAATCAAAAGTTGGAAATAGAAAACTACATTGCTGAGTTAAAAAAATCAGAAAGGTATAGAAGAGATTTTACTGCAAATGTAAGCCATGAATTGAAAACACCCCTTACCTCAATAAATGGCTTTGCTGAGATGATCGCTACAGGAAATGTAAGCAAGGAAGACACCATCAAGTTTGCTAAAATAATCCATAGAGAAGGTATGCGACTTTTAGAATTAATAGATTCTATCATCAACCTTTCAAGAATTGAAAGCGAAAGTGAAAATAAAAAGATGGAATTAGTAGATGTTTCTCATATAGCCAGTGAAGTAATATCCCATTTGCAAATAAAAGCAGAAAGCAAAAAAATTGACATTGATTTCATAAGTGAAAACATCTCTATTTCAGGAAATAGGCGGATGATAAAAGACCTTCTGTATAACTTAATCGATAATGCTATTAAATATAATAAAATAAACGGGAAGGTTGAAGTATCTGTAAGGCAAGAGGATAATTACTGTGTTATAAAAGTTAAGGATACTGGAATAGGAATACCAGAAGAAGAACAGGATAAGATATTTGAAAGATTTTACATGGTAGATAAAAGTCGTTCTAAAAAGTTAGGTAGTTCTGGTCTTGGGTTATCCATTGTAAAGCACATAGTCAAATATCATAATGGCCGAATAATATTGAATAGCCAAGTTGATAAAGGTACTGAAATACAGGTAAAAATACCTATAAAACAAGCTCCCTCTTAAAAGGGAGCTTGTTTATTCTATTTATTTAAGTTTACTTTACAACTTCTCTTAAAACTTCTCCTAATCTCTTAATTCCTTCAACTATTTTATCTTCAGGCATATTTGAATAATTCATTCTAAATGTATTTTCATGGCCACCGTTTGGGAAGAAAGCTCCTCCTGGAACGTATGCAACGTTCTTTTCTAATGCTTTAACAGCTATTTCTCTAGCATTTAAATGCTCTGGCAATACAACCCAAGTGAATAATCCTCCTTGAGGATTTGTCCAAGTAACTCCTTCTGGGAACTCTTCTTCCATAGTTTTAATCATTAGGTCTTTTCTCTTCTTGTATACTGCCTTAATCTTTTCAATATGCTCTTCTATATCATAATCTTCTAGCAATTGATCTACTTCCATTTGTGCAGTAGTAGCGGATTGTAAGTCAGCTCCTTGCTTAACCATTATGAACTTGCTAAGCACTTCTGGATGAGCACATATCCAACCTAGTCTTACACCAGGTGTAAGTATCTTTGAGAATGTACCTAAGAATATAACTCTTCCTTCAGTATCGAAATGTTGTAGAGAAGGTAATATTTCGCCTTCAAATCTCAATTCCCCATATGGATTATCTTCAACTACTGCAACATTGTATTTATTTGCTAACTCTACTAAGCCCTTTCTTCTTTCAATGCTCCAAGTTTTTCCTGATGGATTTTGGAAATCTGGAATTACATAGATGAATTTTGCATTTTCATTTTCTTTTAGAGCTTTTTCTAAATCTTCTAATATCATTCCTTCATCATCAGTAGGAACTTCAACAAAACGTGGTTCATAAGCTTTAAATGCATTTATAGCTCCTAGATATGTAGGGCTTTCACAGATAACTACATCCCCTGGATTGATAAATACCCTAGCTACAAAGTCCAATCCTTGTTGAGAACCACTTGTAATAAGTATATTATCAATAGTTGCGTTAACCTTAACCTTAGCCATTCTCTTAGCAATTTTTTCTCTTAGTGGATTATATCCTTCTGTAGGACCGTATTGTAATGCAGCTGCCCCCTTTTGATCCAATACCTTAATTGCTGCTTTTTTCATCTCTTCAATTGGAAATAGCTCTGGTGCTGGTAGCCCTCCAGCAAATGAAATAACCTCTGGTCTTTGAGTAAGTTTTAATAGCTCCCTAATTTCTGATGCTTTTATATTATTCATCCTATCAGCATAACGCAAAGACATAAAGACACCTCCTAATAGTTAGAAACGTTTTCCTAGCTTACACTTCATGACGTCCATATATAGTTTACTATTTAATTTTCAATTTGTCCATCTTTTTAAGAAAATTTATCAATTTTAGTCTACTTACTACTTGTGATGGACAATGCTTATCCACTTATCATCTACCAATATCTTCCTTACCTTCTTTTCAAAGTCTATTCTTGGCATCCAGATCATCCTATTGCATCCTAGACACTTCAGCTTAATATCCACACCTGTTCTCATAATTTCCCATCGATTTTCACCACAAGGATGTGCCTTTTTCAGTGTAACTACATCTCCTAGTTCATATTTCAGCATAATACCTACCCCCTAGAATTTCTATCCTGTATTATTAACTTTGGATAAGCTATTTGAATATTTTCCGCGTCAAAAGCTTTCTTTATCTCTTTTCTTAACTGCCTTTCCAATGCCCATTGGTTCATTGGTTCTGTTTTGGCTATTATCTTTATATTAATGCCTGAATCTCCTAAATCAGTAATGCCCAACACTGACGGCCCTTCTAATATGGTATCATTGTTCTCTTTTACCTTTTCACATGCTTCTTCTATAATTCTAATAGCCCTATCAACATCTTCTTCATAAGGTATCCTGACATCCACATAAGAACTCATAGGGCCTCTGCTCTTATTGGTAACTATAGATATATTCCCATTTGGAATTATATGAAGTTCTCCTGAAAAATCTCTTATCTTGGTAACCCTAATTCCCATTTCAACAACTATACCCTCAAAATCTCCTATCTGAATATAATCTCCCACAGAAAACTGGTCCTCAAAGAGAATGAAGAAACCAGTTATTATATCCTTAACAAGAGATTGGGCCCCAAAGCTTATAGCTAAGCCACCTATACCAGCAGTAGCAATTATTGAGTTGGTGTTAACACCTAATATGTCCAGAATGATCATAACACCTATAAAATAGATAGTATATCTAATTACGTTTTTCAATACAGCAGATAAAGTATTTAGCTTTCTTTCATCAACTGGAAGCTTGCTGTGTTTTCTTCTTTCTACCATCTTGCTTATGATGGCATTTAGGATTCGAGATAATATTTTAATAACTATAAATACAACAACTATTTTTAGAATCTTACTAAAGATATTTAAGTATATACTTATGTCTTCGTTGTTAGTTTTTAAAATGCTATCTATAAAGTATATGAAGTTCATCTACTTTCTCTCCTAATTGAGCTTCTCTATCTTATTTATATGACCATCCCTTACTATTTTATAAATCCCATTAACTTCTATGTTGTTTTTGTTGATAATATCTTCTATCTCCTCTATATCTTCTAAGTTAAATTTAATAGCCAATCCACAGCTACGAGTTATCTCTCTAGGAGTAGGTATAGTTCTAAAATTGACCGATTCCTTACTAAAAACGGAATCAGCCTTTATTGCATATTGGGTTGACTTAAAGGTGATAACTCCAAATTCCCTTTCTTTCATTATAGCATACTCTCCTATCTAATGTTAATGATATTTGCTGCGTTTCTCATCTTATCGTATATAGTATACATATTGGATACTTCTCCTACTTGAAGCTTATCCTTAAGGTTATAATAATCTAAACAAGTGCCACAGGAAATGATCTCTACTCCTTCCTTCTCCAATTTCTTTAAATCTTCCAATACTGGAGATCCTTCACAAGTTAGGTAAACGCCTCCATTATAGAATATCAATGTGGAAGGATAAGGAGTTGATTCAGTTAATGTATATATAAAGGATTTTACAAGAATCTCTCCTAATTCTTCAGAACCTTTGCCCATAGTTTTTGATGAAAATACCACAACTCTATCTCCTGTTTGCATCTTTGGAGCATTTTCTTCTACTTTTACTTCTCCTTCTCCCTTTACAATAGTTATAACGTATTCATTTTCACTTTTATCCTCTACTGTATACTCATATCCTAAACTTTTTGCAAGCTTTGAAACATTATTCTTTGCCACTTCATTATCCACTATTGTTACCACTATGCCCTCTTCTATGTTGTCCAATTCTCTCTTAGTCATAATAACTGGTTTAGGACAAGCTTGTCCACTTGCATCCACTTCAATTTTTTTCATACTAAAACCTCCTAATGTTTATTACAAGTATATTATACTATTGGGCTACATCTAAAACCTATTGGTATTTCTTATAGATTATAAACACAATATAAATTTAGTCTATATATATGTGCTGGTTAATTATTTTTAAAAAATACTATTTATTAATTAAAATATTTAATTTATGTTTTAATAATTTTTATTATCATATTGACAATATTGAAGTATTATATTACTATAATAGTAGATAACCATTTAATGATATTATATCCTGTTTTCAACTTTTCATAAAATAAAGGTGATTTTATGAAAGTAAGGAAGAAAGCTAAAAAATTAAAAATTCAGGTTGTAAAAGATAAAAAACATATAAATATACCAGCTATGCCCTTTTGGTTAATTAATTTTATCATAAGTATTGTCTTCGGGCTAGCTAAAATTACACTTAGATTTCTTGATGAAAAGGACCAAGAATTTAACATTTTAAACCACATCAATAGCAACGATATTAAGTCTCTAATAAGAGAACTCAAAAAATATGAACCTTTTGACTTAGTAAACATAGAGAATTCAGATAAAACAAAAGTAAAAATATCAACCCTTTAAAGAAAGGAAAGAATAGTATGAGAAGAGAAATGCTTGGTAAATGCCCCATATGTGGGGAAGAGTTAAGTGTAACCAGATTAAGCTGCCCCAGCTGTAATACTACTATAGAAGGGAATTTTTCTTCCTGCAAGTTCTGCAAGCTTACGAATGAACAAAAGCTATTCGTAGAGATCTTTATAAAAAACAGAGGCAATATAAAAGAAATAGAAAAAGAAATGGGAATATCCTATCCAACAGTAAGAAATAAATTGGAAGATGTAATAAAATCTTTAGGATATAACCCTAAATACAACGAACCAGCCATTAATCAAAAGGAAATACTTACAAAACTAAAAGATGGCGAAATATCATCAGAAGAAGCCATAAGGCTTCTAAAAGGTGAAAAATAAGGGGGATAGAAAATGAGAGAAGAGAAGATGATGATATTATCCATGTTAGAAGAAGGTAAAATAACAAAGGAAGAAGCGATAAACCTATTGGAAACATTGGAAGAAAATACAGAAAAAAACAATGCAAAAAATAGTAAAGCTAAATGGATTAGAATTAGAGTCTTTGATTCTGAAGAAAATACTAAAGTAAACGTTAATTTACCAATATCTTTACTAGATGCAGGAATGAAAATAGCCAATAAGTTCTCCCCTGATTTAAAAGCATCTGGATTAGGGGAAGAGGATCTAAAAGAAATAATTGAAGAAATTAGAAATGGAGCAGAAGGAAAGATAATAGACGTTGAGGAAGAAAATGGACAAAAAGTTGAGATTATAGTAGAATAATCTAATAAAAACACGGTTTTCATTATTTTCTAATGAAAACCGTGTTTTTTTAGCTCAATCTAGAATAATCCCAATAAGTGGGCTTATGCTTTTATCTTAATCCTATCGTATATTATCTTAATTCCAACAGCAATCAATAATACTGGTAAAACATAGAATATAAATCTCCAAAGCTTAATATTAAGCATAGTCTGGGATGACAAAAAGAATAGCAAGGATATTATAATCATACTTGAACCCACATACTTAGGCCAATTGGAATCAGAATTTCTATATCCTATCAGATATATGATGTAGAAGGATATACCAAACAATAGATATAGAAGCCATCTTACATCCTTCATTGCTATTTCTGATATTAGATTATACAATCCAAAGGAAATGGATATGGTTCCAATTATCAGCAATGGTTTATTCTTTTCTTTACCGTATATTATCAAGGATGTAATACCCAGTATAGTTAAAAATATAAAGTTTTCAACATCTATCCCTACAAAAACATAATTGTCCAGTATCAAAACAAGAGAAATCCCCAACAGCATAATGCCAAATACTAAGTATTCAACAGATCTCTTCATTAAATACACTATCAGAGTTCCAACTGATAGTATCAATAAAAGCCATTCCATAGTTATAACATGAAAATTTAATAGAACAAACAGTATACCTACAAATACTAAAAAAATTCCAAATAGGTAATCCTTTTTCATAGATCTCCTCCCTTATTAAATATATTTTCTACGCCTAAAATCCAGTAGGAGACTAAATATATCCACTGTTTGCAAATAGGTTAGTATCAGCGAATTCTGTATTGCATCCCCCAACTTGGAATCAGGAAAAAAGCCAACCGTCTGATTAATAATAAAATTAATAAAGTATATCACAAATATGCCCTTAGCTAGTCCAAATATCATGCCGCCTATCTTATTTAATCCTTTGAAGATGGGAATTCTAAACAATAAAGTAAAGACGCTTAGAACGGCTTTGATAACCATATTGGCTAAGGAAAATATGACCACTAGCGATACTAGAGATATAATAATTTTTATAAATCCCTGGGATATAATATCGAGAAGAAAATCTGGGCTTTTTTCTATCCTAGAATAAAAGAATAGGTTTATAATGGCCTTCGTTATATTTTCAAAGATCTTATAAAGAATCTCATTATTAACGATAAACTCATAAATGGGTCTATAGTATTTGGTAGCTAAAAATACTGAAAGCAAAAAACTGACTATGCTAAAAAGGGATGATATTAACCCTAGCCTTAGCCCCTTATAGGCAAAACATGCTAAAACTACTATTATAGTTATATCTACCCAATTCATCTACTTTATCACCAGACCTTGCTACTTATATGAAATCCAATCTATTCTATTTTTATAAGCAACTATTAAATTCTGATTCCCTCCAACTACATCATATATCTCATCTTCTGTTTCATATTTGAATATCTCTTTTTCCTCATCTAAACCTACTATGTGATTTGGTCCCCATAGCACTGTTAAATTTTTAAAAGGAATTATCCTATTATAATCTTGGAAGAAGGAATATCTATTCTTTACCCTTCCATCGGTGAATATGCTTTCAAGGGTATTGCCTGCCAAAACACTTACGGTCTTGTTTAAATCTACGTATACATCTTTAACTTCTTCCAATTCTTTTTCCCAATTAATAATTCCATCTTCTACAAAATACAATCCCTTATCTGTTAAAACTAACAGCTTATTTTCCCCAATAAACTCTATATATAGTGATATCTGATCCTCTAAGTGTAAAGCGGTTATGAGATCTCCTTTTATTTCATAAAGTTTTATTTCAGTTCTTATGCCATCGTCTGCTAAGCTTAAGGTGCAAACTCCATAAGCTTTATTAGCATCGTCTATGCAGTAAGTAAGTATTTTATCTTCTACTGTTCTAGTATCTATTACTTGTCCATTAAAATTTAATATTTTCAACACTTCATTATTATCCTCAACAGAGTGAACAATCAAGCTTTCCTTACTTTCAGAGATGCTTTTTATCTTATTGCCCATTTGAATTCTTCCAAGAGTATTTCCATAAAAATTGAAAGAGTAAATATCACCTATATCCCTGTCATAAACATAAAGCCTTTCATTTCCAGCATAAAAATGGGGATTATTCAAATTAAATTCTTTCTCCCATTTTTTTGAACCCTGTAGATCATAAATAGCTAACTTATTGCTTCCCCATACAGCTATATTGTCATCATGATAAGCTATTTCCTCTATAGGGTTATCTGTTGAAATAGAATTAATAACTTGTAAACTGCTTTCCTTTTGAACTTCACTCTGCTTACTAGTAAACACAGAATTTATGAATCCCATAAATTTGTCTTGATTTTTCTCATTGGAAAAAAACAATATCATTCCTATTAACAATATGATAATCCCTTTTAACAGTTTGCTACCCCTTTTGCCTTTGTTCACTGCCTTATCACCTCATTTTATTAATAATTCTCCATTTTTTTATTATTTCCTTCAAAATATTTGTACTTATTTTTAAATCTGATATAATAAATGTACCGATACATTTTTAGGGAGGTAAGAAATGCTAATAGATAAGAATTCAAGTATTCCTTTATATATACAGCTATATAACAATATCAAGAAGATGATTGAAAGTGAACAGCTAAAAGAAGGAGAAAAGCTTCCTTCCATAAGAAGTTTGGCAAAGGAACTTAATGTAAACAACATAACAGTAGTAAATGCCTATAACCTCCTAGAAAAAGAAGGATACATATTCTCTATTAAAGGTAGTGGAACTTACGTAAGATATGGAAATTATGATGAACCTCAATATTTAGAGGATAATAGAGACGTACAGATGATGGCTGAAGGGGTTCTTCCTATATCTAAAGATTGTATCAATTTTGCATCTGTTTCACCTACTCCTGAATTATTTCCTATTGAAGAATTTAAACAATCCTTAATAGAAGTTCTAGATAGGGATAAGGGAAAAGCCTTTGTATATCCAGAAATAAATGGATATGAACCCTTTAGAATATCCATATCATCGTTTCTCAATAAAAACTACCACATGAATGTAGATAAAGATCAAGTGGTAGTCATATCCGGAGGTCAACAGGGAATAGACATAATAACCAAAACATTGGTCTCTCCTGGAGACTATATATTGGTTGAAAATCCAACCTATTCAGCAGCCATTGCTTCCTTTAAATCTAGAGGAGCTAAGATAATAGGTATTCCCATACTGGAAGATGGAATCGATATAGACGTACTGGATGAATACGCAAAAAAATATAAACCTAAATTCCTATACATGATGACCAACTACCAAAGTCCCACTACCTATTCATATAGTGAGAAAAAAAAGAAAGAACTAATAAGGCTTAGCGAAAAATACAATTTCTATGTAATTGAGGACGATTTTCTAACAGATCTAAATTACGATAATAAAAAGAATGAACCCCTAAAGTCAATAGATAATTTAGACAAAGTAATATACATAAAGAGCTTTTCAAAGATATTCATGCCTGGTTTGAGAATTGGGTTTTTAACGGTACCCAAAGATCTACTTACCAGCATAATTAAAGCTAAGCATACATCGGATATTTCCTCTTCAGGATTTTTACAGAGAGCCTTTGATTTGTATTTAAGAAAAGGATATTGGCAAAAGCATATAGAGAACATAAAAAGGGTATATGCTGAAAAATACAATACTATGACAGAAGAGTTAAAGAAACTAAGTAAATACAATATATCCTTTCACAACCCTAAAGGAGGCCTTAGCCTTTGGATAAGACTGCCTGAAGAAATAGATGCCATCGATTTATACAATGAATGTATTAAAAGCAATTTAGCTGTAGTTCCAGGTAAGATATTCTTCGTGGATGATAGCTTATATTCAAATTATATTAGGGTTAGCTTTAGCGCTGTTTCTGATGAGGAAATAGTACAGGGAATAAGCATTTTAGAAAACAATTTAAAGAAGAAGTTTACAGCTAACAGCAATAAATATATTCCATTTGTATAATTGAGCTCAGAATTTCAATTATATAGCCACATACTCTACAATAGAATATGTGGCTATATTTCATTATCTACTTTATCTAATTTTCTCAAAAACTCCATTACTATAGATATATACTCTTCTGGTTTTTCATACAAAGCTGCATGGCCAGCTTCCTTAATTGTAACCCATGAAGAGTTTTCAATTTGGTTATGGATAAACTCCTGATATCCTGTAAATGATATGGTGTCAAGTTCTGAACTGATGATCAATGTAGGCACTTTAATATCTTTAATCCTATCAGACACATCATAATCAATCGCACTTTGTAAAGTCCTAATAAATCTATCCTTCCACTTTTCATTTAATGCTTTTGACATAGCCTTTTTTCTGCTTTCTATGTATTCATAATTATCCTGATAGAATTTGTATGAATACATATATGGAAATACAATGTTTGAAAATATTTCTCCATCAAGACTTGATGCAGCATATGCCCATCCTTTTCCTATTTCCTTCATAATATTTGATGTAAAGCTGTCTGTATTTGAAAGTATCAGTGACCTAACCTTAGATTGATACTTTATTGTAAAAGTTAAAGCTACCTTTCCTCCATAGGACATGCCTAAAAGATGGATATCATTAAGGCCTAGCCTATCCAGGAATTTATTCAAAAAATTTGCTTGAGTGTCAACAGTATACCCTTCTTCACAATCATCAGATCTACCTTGATCCAACAAATCCACTGTAATCATTCTATATTCTTTAGATACGGTATTAACAAAAGGAATCCAGCTTCCAGTGCTCATCATCACCCCATTTAGAAAGACTACAGGTATACCTGTTCCATATTCTCTATAGTACAATCTTTTACCATCTACATCTACATACGGCATTTTATCAACTCCTTAAGTTTTTATCCACTATAAGTATATCAGAATAAAAAACATCATTCCAACTCCTATAAATCCAAAGATAGGGTATATGGTACTTACCAAGTTTCCAAATCCGAACTTTGCTAAGGGAATTGCACTTATGCAAAATATACCTGTATAGAGCAATCTCCTGGAACTGGTTACTCTATTCATGAATCCAAATCCATTAGCTACAGCTGTAGTAAATACAGCAATCCAAAGGATAATAGCATATATCTTTCTATAACCTATCCCAATATGGTCACATATCTTAAGCATTGGGATATCAAGGTAAGCTACTTCATTGTAATATATAAGTGTGGATATAAGTATAGATAATCCAAGCATGAACAATATAACTCCTCCAACTGTCCCTCCAAGGATAGCTGTTTTCTTATCCTTTATCAAAGGAAGTAATGAAGAAAAAACTATTATGATTATAAGGGAATTAGACCCAAAATATAGAAATGCTGATGTGATGAAATTTCCATTTCCTGTTAGACTCACCCCTTTAACATTTGAAAGGTTATATGCTTGATTAGTATTAACGTATATAGAAGTGAACAATATACCAACTATTAATAATGGAACCAATAGTGTGCTTATAAAGGACAAGCCTTCCAGATTAAATAAAAATACTATGAAGGTAGCTATTACCATAAATAATATCCCTATATCATAGGAAAGAGATAGTTCCTGCTCAAATATAGCTCCGCTTGCGGATATCATAACGCTATAGCCTGTATATAGTGAGAATCCAATAATTGTATCAAATATAATCCAAAATTTATCTTTAAATATCTTTTCAGACAGATGGCGTAAGCTGCCTATTCTATTGTTATACATCTTTATAAGTAGCAAGCTTCCAACCATGGAAAATAAAAGTCCTGAAATTACCATTCCCAATATGCCCTTTATACCATAAACACCAAAAAATTCTACTATCTCTATTCCCGATGCAAAACCTGCACCGATAACAGTGCCTACATATATAGATGCAATCTTCATCCAATTCCTTATCACTTCAATACCCCCTGATAATTAATCTATTATCAGGAAGGCTATCCTAGAACAAAAATATAAGAGTAGAATAATCTACTCTTTTGTTAATCCAATTATTATACTATTTTGATTTTAGTTATTTTAGCGCAGCTTTCAAGGCGACTAAAACTGCGCTTTGTATATAAACTTAACTCTTTCTAAATTAGAACAAAGGTAATGCCTTACATATTCTCTTGTTTTAAAGCTTTAAACATGGATACCATTGCCAGCAACATTACAAATATAAATGGGAATGCTGCAGCAACAGAAGCAGTTTGTAAAGCCTCTAGTCCTCCTGATAACAATAATGCTGTAGCTAAAAGGGCTTGAACTATTCCCCATAAGAATTTCTTATTATTAGCTGGATTTAAATCTCCTTGGGAAGTAAACATTCCTAATACAAATGTAGCAGAATTAGAAGATGTTATGAAAAAGGTACATAACAATATTACTGTAATAAAGGATAGAATTCCAGTTAAAGGATAATGCTCAAGCACTTTAAACAGAGCAGTTTCAGGAAACTGAGCTGCTTCTGATAACGCTTCTAATCCCATACTATCCGTAAGATTTAATCCTAAGCTACCAAAGGCTGCAAACCAAACTATGGATACCAATGCTGGAACAATGATAACCCCTATGATAAATTCCCTAATTGTTCTCCCTTTTGAAATTCTTGCAATAAAACTACCTACAAAGGGTGCCCACGCTATCCACCATGCCCAGTAAAAAATTCTCCAACCATTAACCCAACTGTTATCTCCAAAGGCACTTATATTAAGGCTATCCTTAAAGAAATCGTTGATATATAATCCCATTCCATTAGTGAAATTATTGATTATAGGCAATGTGGGGCCTAATATGATAACAAGAATTAGCAATCCACATGCTAAATACAAATTGATATCCCCTAATATTTTAATACCTTTTTCTATTCCGCTAACAGCAGTCCAAATTGTTATGACTGTTATTACTGCTATAATAATTATCTGAACCAATGATGTTTCTGGTATCTTAAACAGATAATTCAATCCGCTATTTATCTGTAAAGTACCCAATCCTAAAGATGTAGCTACTCCTGCTACTGTAGCGAAAACTGCAAAAATATCTATTAATTTACCAATTGGTCCATTTACCCTTTCTTCACCAAACAGAGGTATAAATATGCTGCTTATAAGACCAGGGGCGTTTTTTCTAAATTGAAAATAGGCTAAGGCCAATCCTATGATGCTGTAGTTTGCCCATGGATGAAAGCCCCAATGCATATATGAAGCTTTTATGGCAAAATCTGCTGCAGCAATGCTTCCTGGCTCTAATCCACTAGGAGGATTTACAAAATGAGAAAGAGGTTCAGCTACACCCCAAAATACAAGCCCTATACCCATACCCGCACCAAATAGCATAGCAAACCATGATGCATCGCTGAATTCAGGTTCACTATCATCTGGGCCTAATTTTACATTTCCGTACTTACTGAAAGCTATACAGATAGCAAAGATTACAAAAGATAACATGGATATTAAATATAGCCATCCAAACTTATCAGTCAGGAAGTTTAACAGGGAATTTGCAAAATTTCCAAAGCTTTCTTGGCCTATTATCCCCCATAGAACTATTATTATTGTAAAGATAAGGGATATGAGAAACACTTTATTATCCTTTGATTTTTCTATATTCATAATTTCCCTCCTGTTTTCAGTTCAAAAAAGGGGGGATTCACCCCTTTTTTGAACTGAGCTTTTATTACACCTCAAATACTGTTTGCTCTTTAATATCAGCTGTTAATGCATCAAGGGCTACTTTTACCCTATGATATCTAATCTTCCATTGTTCTTCCTTAGTCTTAGTTGGATCTCCAAGTGGATAAGGTATGGATATAGTTGGAACTATTCTGTTTGAGCCTACGCTTTTAGCTACTGGAATTAAGTTGCACATTTGAACTACTGGTATTCCAGCACGCTCAATTTCCTTTACCATCGTTGCACCGCAACGTGTACAGGTACCTCAGGTTGAAATCAGTATAACGCCATCTACATTTGCTTCCTTTAAATATGGAATCATTTCCTTAGCCATTCTAGCAGCTTCCCCTTGAGTTGTTCCTGTACCAACTGTTGAATAGAAATATTCATGTAATTTACCTATTTTCCCTTCTCTTTCAAAAGCCCTCATGGCATCCAATGGCACTATTACATTAGGATCTTCATTGGCTACTGCAGGGTCAAAGCCAGCATGTATGGTCTTAAATACTCCTTTTTCCAATCTATCCAATCCTGAAATATCATACCTACCCCATCTTGTGGCTGATGCTGATTGGATTCTATCTGGGTTGTCTACTGGAACTATACCGCCTGAAGTGACTATTGCTATAGTCGCTTTAGATAAGTCCTTTATAGGAGGAGCTATTGAAACTTTATCTTGAGGTGGTATTGGTAGCTCTGTTTTGAAAGGCTCACCTTTAAGCTTCTTAAGAAGCATATCCATAACTCTATCTGCTGCTGTTACAGGTGGATCTAACCATACTTGCTTTCTTATTCCTCTTCCAAAATAACCTTCCTCTTCTGCAGAAAGCAGCTCTTCTCCATTTAGTATTTTCTTTCCGAAGTCAACCATTTTCTTAATGTCCTTCTTCATGCTAGCAGCACTAGCTCCGCCTTTGAATATATATAGGTCTCTGCGGAACATTTCCACTCCTGGGTTTTCATCATTCATGGAAGTTATAACTGGTACGTTGAATTTCTCTTTTACTGCTTTTCCAATATGACCACAAGCTGTTCCGTATCTTCCTGCTCTAAAAGCTGGCCCAGCAAAGAATATATCAAATTCCTTATCCTCTAAAAATCCTAATATAGTATTTATAGCTTCTTCTGTATGGGATCCCATAAAGTTGTCACCACATATGATTGTATGAGTGACTTTTACCTCATCCCCCAACTGATTTTGATACTCTATAGCAGGTCCTACTAACCCCTCTTTTATAACAGGCTCAAAATCTGCTTTATCTTCTCCACCAATTTGACCAAAGAACTGATTTATATAAACTATGGCCTTCTTCATATTTACACCTCCTTAAAATTCCTTAACTGTCTTTGTTGACCAACCAACTACCTGGTCCCCACAGAACATGGAGTTGTTCTCCATTATTATTGAACCATCTTCCCTAACTGATGGTCCAAGGATTTCATCTACTGCCCATCCTCCTGCTAGTCCATCTCTTGCTAAGGACTGAAGCTCTCCTATTACAGTTTCCATAGGTGGAAGCTCAATTAACTGGGAAACATCTCCTGTAGAAACAATAGCATCCGCTTTAGGGTCTACAGTTACTAGAGGTTGTGATTTTCCATCTCTTCCTGTACATTCTGGAGTTAAGCCAACAGTCTTAATCCCTGCATCCTCTAAAGCAACAATACAAGCTATGAAGTCTGCATCTGGGTTTCCGTATCCTTCCTCTGCAACTATTGCACCATCTGCACCTAAGGATTTAGCCATTTGGGCTACAAACATAGCAGCTCTTTCCTTTTGATCCATAGCTACGTTTAGATTAGTTGCTATTACCCCTAAGAAGTTTATAGTCTTTCCATGCTCCTTATATAATCTTCTTATCATTGGAAAATTTTGAATATCATAAGTAGACCATTTAGATGAGCAAGGCATGAAGCTTCCTGATATTACTGCTCCATCCAATATCTCATTTGGATGCATAAAGGTTGGTAGCATTCTATTGGTATCCCATCCATATATTAGATCGTTATATCCTAATTCTTCCATTTGTGATTGGAATTGAAGTACAAGTACTACTGAAGGTAAATCTTTTACATCATCAGAACGCTTTGTTATAGGCTCTAATTCAAAAGTTTCCAATTCTTCTGGTTCTAAGTTCTTAACACAGGAACCAATGTATTCAGCTAATCTCATTCCAGCCCACCTTAAGGCTCTGTTTTTCTTTTGCTGCTCATGCTTTTCAAAATCTTCATCAGTATCTGCAACAAGGACTATATTCTTTAGCTGGGAAAAATAAGTGTACTTTGCACCTTCACCGCTCATATCTATTAGTCCATCTTGGAATCCACCCCAATGCTTTCCTACAACCAGTACGCTGCAGTCTTTTAAAGCATGAGTTCTACCATTACCTGCTTGCATTAGTTTTCCAGTTACTCCTGGAAATACAGGACCACCATCTACTCTAACCCTTGGTTCAATGGCTTCTTTAACTGGAACTAATCTTACCCTATCCCCTGGTTTTACTATATACAGATCTGCTTCAGTTATATGTTCATCTTCCATTACTACCTTTAATGCTTCCTCTTTGTTAATGGTTAATATGCCATTGGAATAGGAAGTTTTATGGCCAAAAACTATGTCTTTAACATAGAAATTACCTAATTCAAGTTTCATATTTCACACTCCCCTGAATATCTTTTTTAAAATTAATCCTTAAATTTACAATATTCTTCTCTGATACCCTTCACTTCATTGATTATCTCATCCACATCTAGAACCATTTCCATCATGCCGATTTGTTCATCATAAACATTTGGATCTACAGATTCTTTAAACTCAGGTTCTACTGCATGATACACTCTAAGTCCTAACTGGACTCCTGCCAATGGACCTGCAAAAGTTGGGTCTCCAGCTGTAACAGTTTCAGCAGCCAATCCTGCTGCCTCTGCTTCAGCACCTCCAATTATTACTATCATGTTTTCAGCTCCGTATTTTTCTGTTAACTCTTTAACCCTCTTTTGATTTTCTAGGTCCATTGCTCCTGCAGCAGTTCAGACA
>JAAROH010007947.1_pt1 | contig 21053 bp, 21 predicted proteins | sample 7248631 | NCBI WGS metagenome assembly JAAROH01 (sample SAMN09772309, study PRJNA484901) | compost metagenome | isolation source: Vermicomposting unit | place: India
ATAAATGTTAGGGTAAATTATTTTCCACCCCAACATTTATTATAGAACCTTTATTCAGGTGATAATACCTATCCATTCATCCATTAATTACATAATGGCTGTTTCCTATGAATAATCATATATATAGGAGGTGGCCATGGGTGAAAAAGATTATTTCTATTATTTTAGTTGGATTTATAGTAATATGGACTTATAATTTATTTATAGATAATATTATATTTAAAGAAAAGGTAGAAGAAGAGCCCTATAGAGGCATAATAAGAATATGGGATATTCAACGGTCTGATGTCAGCACAGGAAGTATGTATCCTTGGCTTAAGGATAGAATAAGAGCTTTTGAAAAGAATAATCCAGGAGTTTACATAGAATTTATACAGACGGATATGGAAAGCATATATGATGCAATAAAAGGCAAAACTGATGAAGAAGAGCTGCCAGATATTATTCCTGTGGATTCAAATTTTTTATATTTTGACCTATTGGAGCCGCTAGATGAGTATTTTAATGAAAAGGATATTGATGGATTTAAACATCAAGTATTAAAATCCGTTACCTATGAGGAGAAAATAGTTGCTGTACCTGTAGCTATGAGTACCAATGTATTGTATATTAATCTAGATAAGTTCCATGAAAGAGGAGTATCCCCTCCCGTTAACGGTAGCTGGACCTATGAGGAATTTGTGGATACTTTAAAGCAGCTTAATTACGATTCTGATGGAGATGGTATAATAGATGAGTATGGATTTATCTCATATGTGGGAGAAGGCTGTTACAATATTTGGAGTATAATTCTATCGGATGGTGCTGAATTCATAAATCCAAAGAGATTAGAATATAACTTCTACGGAGAAAAAGCCATTAAAGGTCTTGAAAGACTAGTAAGATTAAAAGAGGAAAAAGTGGTTCCAGATACCTTTGGTACTTTAAGTCAAAATGAAGCTTGGGAGATGTTCTATAAAGATAGAAAAGCAGCAGCTATTATTACAGGTGCATGGGCAAACAACTTCTTAGACAGCTTGCATAAAAGCGGAGAAGGATTTAATTACGATATAGCTAGTTTTCCAACAGGCGATAAAAACTTGCCAATAATACTAAGTGATGATATATTTTCTTATGGAGTGGTAAAAAATGAAGACTCTAAGAAAACAGCCATGTGTGCAAAGTTTCTTAAATTCTTAACTGCTGATAGCAATCAGCGTTCTTTAGAAAAGGTGGGACTTTTTACAGTAAAAAGAGGTATAGATGACATGTATCTGGACAATCCAAAGATGAAAAAAATAGAGGAGAGTCTAGTTTACACTGAATATATACCCTTTATAGATAACAAGAAAAGGATTGATGAAATAGTTCAAAGAGAGATCTTCAATGCTATCTTAGGGAACAAATCTTCTTCTGATGCTATAGAAGATGCTAAATTAGAAATAGATAAGCTAAGCAACAAAAATTAATGAAATAGGAGTGGTATCTTGGAAAAGTCACGTATTTACCAGTTGTTTAAAGATAAGAAATTTGGAAAGATTTTGTTTGATGAGCCCATGAAAAACCATACTTCCTTCAAAATTGGAGGTCCAGCAGATGTTTTAATAATTCCTGAAAGGGAAGAGGAAATAGTAAATGCAATAAGGTTCTGTAGGGAAAATCAAATAAAGTACTTCATAATGGGTAATGGAAGCAATCTATTGGTTAAGGATACAGGTATTAGGGGCGCAGTAATAAAAGTAGCTAATGGATTCGATAGAATAGAAGTAATTGGAGAAAGAGTTATATGCCAAAGCGGTGCGTTGCTTTCAAAGGTAGCAAAATATGCTTTAAAGCATTCTTTAACAGGTTTTGAATTTGCTAGCGGCATACCAGGCACCATAGGAGGAGCTATAGCCATGAATGCTGGTGCCTATGGCGGTGAGATGAAGGATGTAGTGTCCAAAGTAAAAGCTATCGATAGGAACAACAATATTGTTGAATTGACAAATGCTGATATGAACTTTAGATACAGAGGCAGTCTAGTTAGTGACGAAAATCTGATAGTATTAGGGGTGGAATTAAATCTCCAAAAAGGAGATTATTCATCTATAGAAGCCAAAATGAAGGATTTAACTGAACGCCGTGTTTCCAAGCAGCCTTTAGAGTATCCCAGCGCTGGAAGTACATTTAAAAGGCCTGAAGGCTATTTTGCAGGTAAGCTTATAGAGGATGCTGGTCTTAGAGGGGTAAGATATGGAGATGCTCAGGTTTCAGAAAAGCACTGTGGATTTGTAATAAATGTGGGAGAAGCTACTTTTGAGCATGTTATAACATTAATAAGGATGATTCAAAAGGTAGTATATGATAAATTCAACGTAAAATTGGAGCCAGAAGTAAAGATAATAGGTGATGATTAGAGAGGGAAAGTTATGAGAATAATAGCGGACTATCATACCCATACTAGATATAGCCATGGGAAAGGCACTATCAGGGAAAATGTGGAAGCAGCTATTGAAAAGGGATTAAAGGCTATAGGCATATGCGATCATGGACCTGGACATTATCTGTATGGAGTAAAGAGGGAAAAAATCTACCAAATGAGAAAAGAAGTAGATAGGTTGAATAGGGAATATAAAGAAATAAGAATTTTACTTGGAGTAGAAGCAAATATAATTGGGTTTGATGGTACAATAGATGTAGACGAAGAAATAATAGAGATGCTGGATATATTGTTGCTTGGCTTTCACTACGGGGTTTTATTTAGGTCCGTAGGAGATTATCTATTTATGAATGTGGCTAATCCAGTGTCAAAACTGCTTCCAATTGGTAGGGAAAGGATAATAGAAAGAAATACTGAAGCTATTATCAAGGCTATTGAAAGATATCCCATAGATATTATCACCCATCCTGGTGATAAGGTGAAATTGAATACTAAAAAGGTAGCTGAGGCAGCCTATGCAAAGGGTGTGGCCTTGGAGATAAATGAAAAACACAATGAGCTTTCTGTTGAAAATTTAAAGATTGCATTGGACACAAAAGTGGACTTCTATATAAATAGCGATGCTCATAGACCCGAGGAAGTAGGGATGGTAGATGAAGCCATTAAAAGAGTAGCAGAAGCTAATATTCCTATTTCTCGAATAAAAAACCTTATAGATAAATAATTGAGGTGGATTTTATGGAATTTTTAATAATTACTGGCATGTCAGGAGCAGGCAAAAGCCAGGCCATGAAGGCTATGGAAGATATGGGATATTATTGTATGGATAATTTGCCTCCAACGCTCCTATCTAAGTTTGCTCAATTATGTCGAGATTCAAAGAAGGCAATTGAAAAGGTAGCTGTTGTGGTTGATATAAGAGGAGGAATATTTTTTAACGACCTATTTATAGGACTTGATGAGCTAAATAAAGAAGGGTTAAGCTATAAAATACTCTTTTTAGATGCATCTGATGAAGTATTAATAAAGAGGTACAAGGAACTCAGAAGACCCCATCCCTTAGCCCATAATGGCAGGGTAATTGATGGCATAATAGAAGAAAGAAAGCTTCTGTCTGAAGTTAAAAGAAGAGCTGATTATGTAATAGATACATCAAGGCTTACTACAGGTATGCTCAGACAGGAGATTTCTAAAATATTTGCAGAAGGGTTGAATCTAGGAAAGCTAACAATATCCGTAGTTTCCTTTGGATTTAAAAATGGCATTCTATTAGATGCAGATTTAGTATTTGATGTAAGGTTTATTGATAATCCTTACTATGTACCAGAATTAAGGAATCTAACGGGAGAAGATGAAAGGGTTAGAGAATATGTATTTCGTTGGGAACAAACCAATATCTTTGTAGATAAAGTAATTGATTTACTTGAGTTTCTAATTCCTAACTATATTAAAGAGGGCAAAACTCAACTGGTAATAGGTATAGGATGTACCGGGGGAAAACATAGGTCTGTAGCTATTGCAAATGAAATAAGGGATAGGCTTTATAAAAATGGTCACAGAGCTATAGTATCCCATAGAGATTACAAGTTAACCTAAAGTAAAGGGGTATGATTATGGACAAAAAACAGAATTGCATTGATTCATTGCCAAAGGTTGTAGTTATTGGTGGAGGAACAGGTTTATCAGTCCTTTTAAGGGGGTTAAAAAAGTTTACTCCAGAAATAACTGCAATAGTAACAGTAGCCGATGATGGTGGAGGCTCTGGAATACTCAGGGAGGATTTGGGGATGCTTCCTCCAGGAGATATCAGATCCTGTCTATTAGCCCTTGCCAATGCAGAGCCTACTATGGAGAAATTGTTTCAGTTTAGATTTAAAGAGGGTAGATATAAAGGGCAAAGCTTTGGAAATCTATTTATTGCTGCAATGAATGAGATCTATGGCAGCTTTGAATTAGCTATTAAAGAGGCAAGCAATGTATTAGCTGTAACAGGAAAAGTATTGCCTATGACTTTAGAAAATGTTACTTTATATGCTCAACTAAAAAATGGACATGTTGTTAAAGGGGAATCCAAAATTCCGCTGAAAAATAAAGAATTTGGTAGCAGAATAGAGCGCATATATATGGAGCCAAAAGTTAGCTATCCTCTAGAGGAAGCTATTGAAGCTATTCAAGAAGCTGACTTAATAGTTTTAGGACCTGGGAGTCTCTACACCAGTATAATGCCAAACCTATTGGTGAATAATATGGTGGAGACTATTCATAATGCCAAAGCTCCAAAAGTGTATGTGTCAAATGTAATGACTCAACCTGGAGAAACGGATGGATATACGGTATTTGACCATGTGGAGGCAATATTAAAACATAGCAGAGAAGATTTTTTGGATTATGTAATTGTTAACACTGAACAAATACCTGAATACATTTTGAATAAATACATTCATGACGGGTCAGAGCCTGTTTTATTGGGAGAAAAGGATGAGGAAATATTAAATAGCAAAGGTATTAAGCTTATCAAAGAACATCTGGTAGATGTTAAAAAGGAATACATAAGGCATGATTCTATAAAGCTTAGTCAAATTTTGATGAAATTGGCAAATAAGGACGACTTTTAGTCGTCCTTAATTAAGCTTATTTTTTGATTTCGTTTATCATCTTTGAAATTAAGTTGCCAGCTGATTTTTTAGTTAATTGGTCATAATTTACTGGCATATTCAATTCTTCAGATAGTTTTTTTATGGTATCTATCTGTCTCTTAGTAGGAGGTTCTTCTTCAGTATACACATTGATATTTTTATCTTCTATGGCATTTTCATCTAGAGCTAGTTCTTCTATAGCAGTCATGCCCACATTTGTTAAATCTCTTAAGACTCGTGCTTTAGCTCTAGTAGAAGCCATTCTTATAATGTGAGGGACTATATTGGAATTAACGGATTGAGGGCTAGCATCCCCTATATCCGTAAAGCTTTCATTTTCTGTTGTAGCAGTTGCTCTACATATAGCTGTCATATTGTTTTCAGGTGTAGGCGCTTGGATTAGTTCTACTACTATGGATTTTAAATTCTTTTGATGAGCAAGGTCCAACAGCCCTTCGTAGGTTACATAGGATTTGCCTTGTAAATTTATAATAAATTTTTCATTAATAGTCATTATACCACCTCATATGTAGTTTGTTAGATTTATTAAAAATTAAACCTGGGAAAACAAAACAAAAAAGGTGGTTTAATGAAAATATTATTTGGTTAAATATAATATACCTAGTTTAGCAGTGTTTTCTAAAGATTCGATGTGAGTTCTTTCAAAGGAATGGGAAGCATCAACTCCAGGCCCAATTAATCCTACTTTAATATCATATCCTGCCCTCAGTGCAGCTGAACCATCGGAACCATAATTTGGATAAATATCTATTTTATATTTTAACTTGTTTTCTTCTGCTAATTTTATAAGTTTATTTTTAAGCTCCAGATCATAAGGACCTGTGCTATCCTTAGCACAAATGGTAACACTGTATTCATCGGAATTTTGTCCTTCACCAACAGCTGCCATATCCACTGCTATAAATTCAAAAGTTTTTTCAGGAATTGAAGCGCTAGCACCATGGCCTACTTCTTCATAGTTGCTTATGAAGAAATTTGTAGTGTATTTTGGTATAATATTATTATCGACAATATACTTTGCTATTCCTAAAAGAATTGCAACACCAGCTTTATCATCTAGATGTCTTGATTTGATAAAACCGCTTTCAGTAACAGTTGTTCGTGAGTTAAAGAAAATGTAATCTCCTACATTGATTCCTAATTTTTCAACATCTTCCTTAGAGGAGACTTTTTCATCTATTCTAATTTCCATGTTTTCAATTTTTCTTTCTAAATTTCTAGTTTCTTCGCCATGAACGTGTACTGAAGATTTAGTAGTTAATATAGTCCCTGAGTATAATTTTCCGTTAATACTTTCTATAGTTACATATTCACCTTCTACGGTGTTTAATGCAAAGCCGCCAATTTGGCTGAATTTTAGCCTTCCATTTGATTTAATCTCTTTTACCATTGCGCCAAGGGTATCTACGTGAGCTGATAAAGTAACTTCTTTATCCTGATTTTCGCCTAATATGGTTGCAATTAGTGCACCCTTGTTGGTCCTATGGGTAATTAGGCCTAAAGATTTAAATTCCTGATCCACAATTTCAATAGCCTTTTTTGTATTGCCAGAAGGGCTTGGAGTATTGAGTAAGGCAACTAGCTTATTTACTATATAATCCACATTTATATTCATTTGATGACCTCCTTTTTTTAATTATTAAGAATTTGTATAATATTGAAAAAATATTTTAGCATATTATCATTCTTTATAGTATAATAACTTTAATACCCTTGCAATATTATTGGGAGTTGATGTTTATGTTACAGGAAGTTAGTGCTGGAGGTGTTGTGGTATTTGGCAACGCAATACTGCTTTTGAAGAAGTTTAATGGCGACTGGGTTCTTCCAAAAGGTAGAGTTAAACAAAACGAAAATATTTCGACCACGGCATTAAGGGAAGTTTATGAAGAAACCGGCGTTAGAGCTGAAATAATAAAATATATAGGAAATGTTAATTATAGATATAAAAATATAAAAGACAATAGGATTGTTAATAAGACTGTCCATTGGTATTTGATGAAAACTGACAGCACAAAATCTATTCCACAGAAAAACGAAGGTTTTGTGGAAACCAGATTTGTTCACATAGATAAAGTATCAGAACTAGTCAAATATAAGGATGAAAAACAGATTATTGATAAAGCAATAAAGTTAATAGAATCGAAATAATAATATAGAAATGGAGAGAAGGAGATGTCTTTTTCATCGTTAACTAAAAATGAAATATCCAAACTTCCTATGGATAGGAATTGTTGTTCAATAGCTGAATTGGCAGCTATAATCAGAATGAGTGGAACAATACAAATATCAGGTATGAGTAGAATCAGTTTAAAGTTTGTTACGGAAAACGCTGCCATAGCTAGAAGAATCTTTGTTATTTTGAAAAACTTATATGACGCCAACATGGAGGTAATGGTAAGGAAAAATAGGCAGTTAAAAAAGAATAACAACTATATGGTTGTTGTCATGGATACCGATATTAGCAGACGAATTCTCAAAGATGTAGGGCTTGTATCTGATAATAACGATATAAATTTAGTAATCGATCATAGGATACCAGAAAATATCATAAAAAACAGATGTTGTAAAAGAGCTTATATCAGAGGAGCCTTTTTAGGTGGGGGTTCCATCAGTAATCCTGAGAAATCCTACCATTTAGAATTTGTATCCAACAGTGAAGAACACAGTAAGGACTTGGCTGAATTGATAAACTCTTTTGGATTAAATGCTAAAATAGTTACTAGGAAAGGAAATTATGTTATCTATCTTAAAGAAGGGGAGCAAATAGTTGATTTATTGAATATTATTGGAGCTCACCAAGCTTTGCTAAGATTTGAAAATATAAGGGTGGTTAAGGATGTAAGAAACAACGTAAATCGACTTGTAAACTGCGAAACTGCAAATTTAAATAAAACCATAAATGCTTCTATTAAACAAGTGGAGAATATTGAATATATTGATAAAGTGATTGGCATTGAAAAATTACCTAAGGATTTAAGACAATTGGCTAAGTTGCGATTAGAAAACAGAGACGCAACTTTGAAAGAACTAGGAGCAATGATGAATCCACCTATTGGCAAATCCGGTATTAATTACCGATTCAAAAAAATAGAAAAAATTGCGAAGGATTTAAAAAGGAGGGAAGAAGGGGGATATGATATCTAAAAAAATAGTAATAAACAATGAATTAGGATTACATGCAAGACCTGCTGCATTATTTGTAAAGGAAGCTAACAAATTCTCCAGCAATATCTATTTGGAATATAAAGGTAAAAGGGTAAATGGGAAAAGCATCATAGGGGTGATGCTACTTGGAGCTCTTGCTGGAGAGGAGGTTACTATCTGTGCTAATGGCGTAGACGAGAAAAAGGCGATAGAAGCTTTAACAGATCTTGTTGAAAACAGAATGAAAAACTGCAGCTAAATTAATCCCTAAAGAGGGATTAATTTTTTATACCATCCTATTAATTGCATTTTCTATTAAGGAGAGATCTATAATTTTAAAATCCTCTAGAACCCTTTCTGGCCAGTTGGGAGTAGGTTTGTCCTTTAAGAACTTTTTAGCTGTGGCAATACTATCTTCAATTATGACTAGACTATTAAAATCAACAGAGCTTTCTTTCTTTTTACTTATCATTATAGTTTTATATGGAGTTTCATTGGGCTTTATACTTCCTGATAAAGGATGTGTAATTAATACATGTCCTTCGTGGATTTTATTTCTGACATATTCCAAAACATCTAAATAGGAAAAATTCTCATCATATACTACCTGGTATGTATTTTTATACTTTTCAAATACTAACTTATTGTTTGTAATTATTATGTTATCCATATTTACCTCCATAAATATTATTTAATATATTCTATCATAATCGTAACAAGCATAAAAGAATAAAAGGTAAAGGTTGGCATGAGATGCCAACCCATTATTTTTTTAAAGTATAATGCTTATAAGCTTAAATAGCCAATTTGCAGAGATCCCCGCTATTAATCCACCAATTGTGTGGCTAAATATAGCCTTTCCCGTAAGGTGACTGCATTTTAAACTGTCCATCATAGCCACATGAGTGCTTAAGTATCCACTCCAGCACATGCTCATGGCTGTAAATACTGCAATATCATTGGCATGCACAATACCAGTTTCAACCATCCTTGGTACAAGTCCAATAGCAGCCCCTGCAGCACCTAAGGAAGTCAAGGGTACAGATATGGCTTCTGGAGATGAAAAGCCAAATAGAGGAACTAAGACAAATTTAAGCTTTTCTCCAATCCAGGGCAAGAAAGCAATACCCTCATAGGCAGCTCCAGTGTAACCATCAGGTGAAGGTCCATTAGTTAACATCATTACAATTGTACAGATAATTAATACTCCTGGTATTATTGCAAGTCCCATATCTACACCAGATTTTGCACCAGTTAGCATTGAGTCCAAAAATCTTGTCCCAATGTTGCCACTTCGAATAATACGATAGTTAATATCGTCCTTGGAAACGTTATCATCAGAGGGAATACACATTTCAGTTTTGCCGTATATCTTTGATGTATATCTTAACATAAGCCTAGTGCTTACAATACTGCCAATTATAGTACCTATATTTCCAACTATAACTGCCAATATAAAGTTTTCACCACTAGGATTAGGTATTCCTATCATAAAAGCTGTAATAATAAGTCCCATACCAAAGGCAGTTCCTAGATTAGTAAGTGCAGGGAACTGATATTTTTTGAAATACCTTCTAAAGTTCTTATCTTCTGCTAAGGTAAGTATGGCTGGATTATCTGAAAGATAAGTTGCAAATACACCTATAATAGATGCTCCGGGCATATCATAAATGGGCTTCATCAATGGCGATAAAAGTTTATTCATCATGGCAATAACGCCAAATTCCGAAAACAATCCCGAAATGGCTCCAGCAAGGACAGCTATACTCATAATATAAAATACTGTGTCGGTAAGAAGAGCATAAGCTGTATTCATCATTGTATTTATCATGTTAATGCCGCCCATTATACTTCCTATGACTCCAAATAAGGCAATAAACAAGCCAAGAAAAATGAAAGTTTCTAAGCTAACTGCTTTTTTCATTTTTGGATTATTGGATTCATTGCTTTCATGGTAGGCATTTGATGTTTTAGGCCTTTTACCATTATCTAAGCTCATTTAGTGTCCCCCTTTGATGTTGACTTAAGAACAATAAATATTAAAAGATTAACATTTCTATACAATCTTATCAGATAGTAAAAAGGGTGTCAATAAGCCTTATATTTGGAGTTTTTTTATTTTATATTTGTGATAAAATATAATTAAACTGATAGTAGGAAGGGTTTTGCTATGAATCAAAATAAATTTGTTCACTTGCATGTCCACACAGAATATAGCTTATTAGATGGTTCTAGCAGAATTGGGGATCTTTTGGATAGGGCAAAGGAATTAGGCATGGATGCCATAGCTATAACAGACCATGGAGCCATGTTTGGAGTGGTTGATTTTTATAAGAAAGCTGTAGAAAGAGGAATTAAGCCTATTTTAGGTTGTGAAATCTATGTGGCTATTAATAAATATACGGAAAAAGAGCCAAAGGATAAAAATCAATACCATCTAGTATTGCTTGCTGAAAACAACACCGGATATAAGAATCTGATGAAAATAGTTTCAGAAGGATATGTTAACGGCTTTTATTATAAACCTAGAGTGGATCATGATGTCCTACGAAAGTATAGTGAAGGGATTATTGCATTAAGTGGCTGTCTAGCTGGAGAAGTACAGAGATATTTATTGGATGAAAACTACGATACGGCTAAAAGGATAGCTCTTGAGTATAATGATATATTTGGACAGAATAATTTCTTTTTAGAATTACAGGACCATGGATTAGAAGAACAGAAACGGATAAATGAAATGCTCATAAAGATGAGCAGAGAAACCGGAATACCATTGGTAGCAACTAATGATGTTCATTATTTGAAAAGAGAAGATGCACTGGTTCATGATGTTCTATTGTGTATACAAACAGGTAAGACCATTGATGATGAAGATAGGATGAAATTTCCTACTAATGAATTTTATTTAAAATCTTACGACGAAATGTTGGACTTGTTCGGATATGTAAAAGAAGCTTTGGACAATACTGTATGGATTGGCGAAAGATGTAATGTGACATTAGATTTTCACACTCTACATTTACCAAAATATGAAGTGCCAGAGGGATATACAAATGTAGAATATTTAAAGAAATTGTGTATAGAAGGGTTAAAACGTAGATACAAAAATATTACCCCGGAAATAGTCGAAAGATTTAATTTTGAATTCAACACCATTGTCAATATGGGATACGTAGATTACTTCCTTATAGTATGGGATTTTATCAAATTTGCCAAGGATAATGGGATAATGGTGGGGCCTGGTAGAGGTTCTGCTGCAGGTAGCATTGTTTCCTATGCATTGGGAATAATCGACATAGATCCTCTTAAGTATGATTTGCTCTTTGAAAGGTTTTTAAACCCAGAGAGGGTTTCCATGCCAGATATTGACATAGATTTTTGCTATGAAAGAAGAGAAGAGGTTATTGATTACGTTATTAAAAAATATGGAAAGGATAGAGTAGCACAAATTGCTACCTTTGGTACCATGGCAGCCCGTGGTTCTATCCGTGATGTAGGAAGAGCTTTGAATATGTCCTATGCTGAGGTAGACCATATAGCAAAGCAGGTTCCTATGGAATTAGGAATGACCATTGCTAAGGCCTTGGAGGTAAGCAAGCCTTTAAGAGAACTATATAATACGAGGGAAGATGTAAAGCGCTTGATTGATTTAGCAATGGCAGTAGAGGGACTACCTAGACACACATCAACCCATGCTGCAGGAGTAGTCATATCCAAAGAACCAATAACCAATTATGTACCCTTAGCTCGAAATACTGATGCTATTGTCACACAGTTTAACATGGTTGAGCTAGAAGAGCTAGGATTGCTTAAAATGGACTTCTTAGGCCTTAGGACTCTTACGGTGATTAGGGATGCTGTAAATCTAGTTGAAAAGAATCATGGCGTAAAGATTGACTTTAACCAGATAGATTATGAAGACCCTAAAGTGCTTGAAATGTTTGCAAGAGGAGAGACTTTAGGAGTATTCCAGTTTGAAAGTGCTGGAATGCGTCAAGTATTGAAGGAGTTGAAACCTGATAGGTTTGAGGATTTGGTAGCAGCTAACTCCCTTTTCAGGCCTGGACCTATGAGCCAAATTCCCCAATTTATTGAAAACAAAAACCACCCAGAAAATATAGAGTATTTACATCCGAAGTTGAAGCCAATATTGGAAGTAACCTATGGGTGCATTGTATATCAGGAACAGGTTATGCAGATAGTAAGAGATATTGGTGGATTCACAATGGGTGGAGCGGATCTGTTGAGACGAGCTATGGGGAAAAAGAAAATGGATATAATGGAAAGAGAAAGAAAAAGATTCATCTATGGGGAGACTGATGAAAAGGGCAATGTGATTATAAAGGGTGCCATACGAAATGGAGTAGATGAAGAAACAGCTAATAAGATATACGATTTAATGATAGATTTTGCTAAATATGCATTTAACAAGTCCCACTCAGTAGCTTATGCGGTTGTGGCATATAGAACAGCTTGGTTAAAATACTATTATCCTGTGGAGTTTATGGCAGCCCTATTAAGCAGTGTAATGGGAGATACAAATTCCGTCTCCTTATACATTCAGGAATGTAAGAGGCTAGGGTTAGAGGTTTTGCCACCAGATATTAACGAAAGCTATAAGAAGTTTACAGTAGTAGATGGGAAAATAAGATTTGGACTTATGGCTGTAAAGAATGTAGGAGAAGGGCTCATTGATGCTATTATAAAGGCAAGGGAAAAAGGACCTTTTAAGAATTTTACTGATTTCTGTAAGAGAATTGAGGATATAAATTCTACACTAATGAATAAAAGAGCAATAGAAAGTTTGATTAAATGCGGTGCCATGAGTAGCTTAGGAGGCAATCGGGCTCAACTGTTGGCAATTTTCGAGAAAACTATGGATAGTATTCATTCTGATAGAAAAAGAAATATAGAAGGGCAGTTTTCTCTTTTCGATGAAATGGAGGTAAGTTCTCCCGAGGAAAATCTGCCTAATATAAAAGAATTTCCCCAAAAAGTTCTCTTAGATATGGAAAAGGAAACCTTAGGCATATATATAAGTGGCCATCCTCTAAAGCCTTATGAAAAGGAGCTAAAGCAAATATCTACAATAAGCACTTCAGAGCTATATCAGACCAATGATGGATTTGGAGAATCTATCCAGGAACAAATGGATGGCAAAAAAGTAGTAATAGGGGGGATTATAAACTCTAAAAAGAATAAGATTACTAAGAATAACAACATAATGGCATTCATTACATTGGAAGACCTATATGGTACTATTGAATGCATTGTCTTTCCTGCAGTTTATGATAAATACAATGAGTTAATCGAGGAAAATAATATAGTGGTAATTGAGGGTAGAATTAGTACGAATGAAGAGGAAGAACCAAAGATATTATGTGAAGATATATACCCTCTAGAAAAGTATAGGAAGAACAAAGTTTATCTTAAGATATCAAAAGGTAAGCCGATGGGTATATTAGAATCAGTAAAAAAAGTACTTTCCAAATATAGGGGAGAAACGCCTGTATATGTTTATATGGAAGACAACAACAAGATGGTAAAGGCCAATAAGAATTTATGGGTTAATGCTAATGATACATCATTAATTAATGAGCTTATCCAGATTCTAGGAGAAGAAAATGTTAAAGTTATATAAATATTAATTATCATGGTTAGGGGAGTGCAATATGTGGACTACTGTTCATGTTGTAGCTGGCTTAGACAATGCAAAAAAAATAGAAAATAAGTTAAAAAATGAAGGATTTTTGGTGAAAATCAAGCTATTTTCAAAAGAAGGGGATGAAGAACTGTATGAGATTTTAGTTCCTGAAATTGAAGCTGAAGATGTACACCAGTTTTTACTGTTAGATATGGACATTATGTAATCGTATATGGGAGGGGAATAATGAAAACTATTGGAATATTAACAAGTGGTGGAGACGCTCCAGGGATGAATGCAGCTATAAGAGCTGTCGTGAGAACTTCAATATATAATGGGTTGAAGGTTTTGGGCATAAAAGAAGGTTATGATGGCTTAATCAATGGCAGAATAGAAGAGATGAATCTGTCCTCTGTTGCAGATATTATCCATAGAGGGGGCACCAAATTAAGAAGCGCTAGATCCGATGAATTTATGACAGAAAAAGGCTTTAATAAAGCTCTTAACATAATAGAATTGTTCGATATTGATGGGCTGGTAATATTAGGTGGAGATGGTACCTTTAGAGGAGCTAAAAAGCTCCATGATTCAGGAGTTCCTGTTGTGTGCATACCATGTACAATAGATAATGATATGGGTTATACCGATTATACCATTGGATTCTTTACTGCTGTAGAAACTGTTATAGATGCAATGAGCAAGCTTAGGGATACTTCTACATCCCATGGTAGAGCAAATGTAGTAGAAGTAATGGGACGATCATGTGGCGATATTGCTTTGTATGCAGGCCTTGCAGGAGGAGCTGAAAGCATTATTGTTCCAGAAATTGATTTTGATATAGATGAAGTATGCAAAAGGGTTATACAAGGAAGGAATAGAGGAAAGCTTCATCACATTATTGTGTTGGCAGAAGGAGTAGGCAACGCATACGAATTAGCTGAAACCATTAAGGAGAAGACAAATACAGATACCCGAGTTACCATACTTGGTCATATACAAAGAGGAGGAACTCCATCTGCTTTTGATAGGATATTAGCAAGTAAAATGGGATATAAAGCAGTTGAACTGCTAATAAATAATCAAAGTGGAAAAGCATTGGGAATCAAATGCAATGAAATCATTAGCGTAGATATAGATGATGCACTTAATACACCAAAAGAGTTTAATAGATCCATGTATGAAATATCTAAAATTCTATCAATCTAAAGAGGAGTGATAATGTGAAAAAAACTAAAATTGTCTGTACCATAGGCCCTGCTTCAGAAAGCGAAGAAGTTTTGAAACAGTTGATGTCAAATGGTTTAAATGTAGCAAGGCTAAATTTTTCCCATGGAACCCATGAGGAGCACAAAAAGAGAATAGATACCATAAAAAAATTAAGGGAAGAACTGGATTTACCCATAGCCATAATGCTAGACACCAAAGGCCCTGAAATAAGGATTAAAACTTTCAAAAGTGGGGAAGTGACTTTACAAACAGGTGATATTTTTACTTTAACAACTAGAGATGTTGAAGGAGACGAAACAATTGTCAGCGTCTCCTATGAAGGCCTACCTAAAGATGTATCCAAGGGAACAAGGATACTCATTGATGATGGCTTGGTTGAGCTAGAAGTTATTGAAATAGTGAACGGAACAGATATAAGGTGTACTGTTCTAAATGGTGGGACAATAAAGGACCGCAAGGGAGTAAATGTTCCCAATATTCCTATAAACCTACCTGCTGTAACAGAGAAGGATATAGAGGATATTAAATTTGGAATAGAAAATGATGTGGACTTTATTGCCGCATCCTTTATTAGAAAAGCAGAAGATGTATTGCAAATAAGAAAAATTCTTGAGGAAAATGGTGGAGAAGATATTGAGATAATTTCAAAGATAGAGAATCAACAAGGAGTTGACAATATAGATGAGATAATTGAAGCATCAGATGGAATAATGGTAGCAAGAGGAGACTTAGGTGTCGAGATAGAGGCAGAAAAAATTCCCATATTACAAAAGCAAATAATAAAGAAATGTAATTTAGCAGGAAAGCCAGTCATCACTGCTACACAAATGTTAGATTCCATGATGCGAAATCCTAGACCTACGAGAGCTGAAGTGACCGATGTAGCCAATGCGATTCTTGATGGTACTGACGCGGTTATGCTATCTGGAGAAACAGCTTCAGGGAAGTATCCTATAGAATCCGTCAAAACCATGTATAACATAGCCCTCAATACTGAATCCTCTTCACAGTATTTGGAGACATTGCAGTCTAAAAGAACTTTAGACAACCATATATCTACAACAAATGCAATCAGCAGGGCAACATGTACAACAGCAGAAGATTTAAAAGCCAGCGCAATTATTACAGCTACTTCTTCAGGATATACATCTAAAGCTGTATCAAAATTTAGACCCCAATCGCCAATTATAGCAGCTACTACCAGCGAAAAGGTTATGAGGAAACTGGCTTTAGTATGGGGTGTTTACCCAGTGTTGTCAAAGAAGAGTGAGAACACTGATGAAGTCATAGACATGTCAATTCACAGTGCCATGATGAAAGGATATGTTAAAGAGGGGGACTTGATAGTGATAACTGCTGGAATTCCAGTAGGAGTTTCTGGAACTACTAACTTGATCAAAGTCCACACTATAGGAAAAGTGTTATTAAAGGGAATAGGAGTAGGTAAAAAATCAGCTATTGGCACCGTATGTATAGGCAGCAATTTAGAAGAGCTAAAAGATAAGTTCAAAAAAGGTCAGATACTTGTTTGTGAGTATACCGATAAGGATATAGTTGAATTTATGGAAAAGGCTTCAGCTATAATTGTAGAGCAAGGTGGATTAACATCCCATGCAGCAATTGTCGGATTAAACTTAGGAAAACCAACTATTGTTGGAGCGGAAGGAGCTACTAAACTATTGAAAGATGGGGATATAGTAACTGTAGATGCTGTTACTGGCCTAGTGTACGAAGGAGAAGCTAAGGTATTATAGGAGGGTTACAGATGGAAAGCTCTGCAATAGTTAGAGTAAGATATAAAGACACGGATCAAATGGGAGTAGTGTACAACGGAAATTATTTTACTTGGTTTGAAGTAGGCAGAGTAGAGCTGCTTAGAGATATAGGAATAAGCTATAAAGATTTAGAAAAAAGAGGCGTCTTTACAGCTGTAGCAGAAGCTTATTGTAAGTATATTAAACCAGCTAGATTTGATGATGAAATAATAATAAAAACAAGAATAAGAAAGCTTACAGAAATAAGGGTAGAATTTGAATACTCCTTATATAGAAAAGAGGATGAATTATTGTTAGCAAAAGGCTATACCCTTCACGTATTTGTGGATAAAAACATAAAACCTGTAAATTTAAAAAAAGTTGACGAAGATCTTTGGAAACTACTAAAGGAAAAAGTAGAAGATAATAATTAAGTTTTTCATAAGAGAGTATAAATTTTAACAAAAAATGGATATAATTAATAAAAAGGGGAACTGATTCTCGATATTGGCACTTTATGTGCCTTATTTTTTTATAATGGAGTTAGTGTTTAGGAGAAATTTTATAAAATAAGAGAGTAGTCAATTAACTATCCAATGGCAGCTTTATCGTAACCCTAGTCCCCTTACCATAAACACTATCTACATCTATAGTTCCATTATGGGCTTCTACTATGGCTTTTGTAATAGATAGTCCTAAGCCTGTACCCCTACTTCCTTCCTTTGTGGTATAGAATCTATCAAATATAAAGGGTAATTCATCCTTTTTAATACCTATGCCATTATCTATTACTTGGATAATGGCTTTATTATTTTCTTTTCTTAAGGTAACTTTTACTTTACCATCTCTTTTTAGGAATTTTAAGGAGTTAGATAATAGGTTATGGATTATTTGCCTTAGTTTATACCTATCCATATGGATGTAGATGTTGTCTTCAATATCCATTTCTATGGAGAAACCCTTTTTTTCATAGAGGGGAATAAAGCTGGTAACAATTGTGAAAATTTCCTCAGATATATTGAAAGTAGTCTTATTTATAACCATATCCATATCCCTAGCCCTAAAGGAGTTTTTGAGCTCATCTACTAAATTAGATAGCCTATCTATTTCAGCCATTAGTATGCTTAAATGTTCTTCATTAGGTTCCCATATACCATCTAAAATTGCCTCTAAGTGGGATTTCAAAGTTGTTAAAGGAGTTCTTAATTCATGGGAAATATCTTGGGCATATTTTCTTCTTATATTTTCTTGTTTCGCTAATGTCTCACCTAGATAATTGATAGATTCTGATAAATCTTTTATCTCTTTAGTATTAGTCTTTATTCTAGATTTTTTATTTAAATTTCCCTTTCTAATTTCTATAGCCGTATTCCTTATGTCTAATAAGGGGCTAGTAATAGATTTAGATAGCAGTATACTAATTCCTAAGCCAATAGAAAGGGCCAATAGGGCAGAAATAAAAATAGACTTAGTAAGGGTTTCTTTAAAGACTAAGGCTCCTTCAGTTAAGTAGGAATTATCTATATAGCCAATTATTAATTTTCCTACCTGTTCATCTCCTGCCATTAAAGGAAATTCTCTTTCTACATAATTGCCTATAGGCATACCATGTTTTCTCATCATCTTCCCGTGCATGCCTCTCATATGCATAATCCTACCTGCATTGGAGGAAGTATATAATACATTGTTATTTAAGTCCCTAACTTCTATATATACATTTTCCATATTTGCATAGGAGTTGATTTCCCTTTCATATAATACATGGCCATTTTCATTATATAAGCTGTTTAAATCCTTGCTAATCCTCTCCAATTTTTTCTGCTGTTCTTCTACAAGGTAAGTGTCGAACCTTTTATTAATCATAGAATTAGATATAAAACTAATTAAAAATATAGAAACAAAAATAGAAAATAGAAAGGATAATATTAATTTATTTGAAAGTTTCATTTCAAAACCTCCAGTAATTCTTTGTTATATATTATAACAGTTAATATTGAATAAATTATGAAATAAAATTTTACTTCTTCATAATTCATTCACATTTTATATCTATAATAAATTCAAAAGGAAAGGGGAGGAGCTTATGAAAAGGAAAGTATTTATACTGGCCATAATATTGATCCTTGGGCTTGGCTCTTTAATAAGCTATGGAGTAAGTATTAAAGAGCCAAATATAACTTTAGATGAAGGGGAATATCCAGCAAAGTATAGGAAAAGTTGGTTAAGGGAAAGGTTTAACTTTAGGAGAGAAAGAATAAAGGAAGCTTTAGAAAGGAATTTAATCTCAGAGGAAGAAGCAAAAGCTTGGGAAGACCATTTAGATTATATGGAAGAATTCCATGAAGAAAGAGGCTACATGCCCTTTGGTTGTGGTGGCTTTGGCAGAGGTAGAGGTTTTATGAGAGGATATGGTTATAGAAGAGGCAGGTAAGAAAATAGCTAAGGAAAAATCCTTAGCTATTTTTTATTTGGAATTTATAGCCTACTCCATAGACTGTGTGTATATACTGAGGAGATTTGGGGTTGGTTTCGATCTTTTGCCTAATATTTTTTATATAGGCATCTATGGTTCTATCATAACCTTGGTATTCATGGCCAAAAGCTGAAAGGATTAGCTGTTCCCTTGAAAGGACCCTATTTTGATTGGAGATTAGGGCTAATAATACCTTAAACTCATTAGTTGTGAGACTGACATTTTTATTATTCTTCTTAACAAGCATTTTGTCTACATCTATTTCTAAATCACCATTGTTGAAGCTTAGTTTTTCTGCCCCCGGCCTTGAATGGGGGTAAGCCCTTCTAAGCAAGGCCTTTACCCTGCTTACCAATTCCCTAGGGCTGAAGGGTTTTACTACATAGTCATCTGCTCCTATCGAAAGGCCCTCTATCCTATCCTCCTCCTGAACTTTAGCTGTTAGCATTATAATAGGAACATTGGAGCTGGCCCTTATTTTTTTGCAGACCTCTTCTCCAGAAAGCTTTGGTAACATTAAATCTAATATGATTAAATGTATATCTTCCCTTCCGAATATTTCTAAGGCTCTATTACCATCAGTGGCGATAAATACATTGAAACCTTCCTTTTCCAAATAGGCCCTTATTACATGGGCAATATTTTTCTCATCTTCTACTACAAGTATATTATTGTATTCCATAGAATCACCTCATTACCATATTACCCTAAAATTATTAAAAATAAGAACAAGCATTATAAAAGCCTATTAGAGGACTTTTGTTTTATGATGGAATTTTTTAACATTAAAAACAAACAAAAAAATTTATAAATATTGAAATGATAAGGTTTTCCCAGCTTGACTTTGATTTTAATAAGTAATATAATTTTGACTAATTTAACTTTAAATTATTTTGCGCAAAATAATAGACTAATGTACACACTATTCAAGGAGGGAGCATATGGAGGCATTACTATCACTTTCATTAGAAGAGATGAAAGCAGCTGTAGAAGAAGCCCATAAAGCTGGCAAGAAAACAGCCTCCCATGCCCAAGGAACTCAAGGTATAAAGAATGCAATCTTGGCTGGCATCGATTCAATAGAACATGGAATTTTCTTAGATGATGAAACTATTGAGTTGATGTTAGAACATGATGTATATCTTGTACCTACATTAGTAGCACCATATTTTATTGTAGAATATGGTATTGAAGCAGGCATTCCTCAGTATGCTGTAGATAAATCAAAGGCGGTTATGGATGCCCATGCTGAAAGCTTCACTAAAGCATATAAGGCAGGAGTTAAGATTGCTATGGGAACAGATGCAGGCACTCCCTTTAACTTCCATGATGGTGCACCTCATGAGTTAAAGCTTATGGTTCAAGCAGGTATGAGCCCTATGGACGCTTTAGTTTCTTCAACTAAGGCTGGTGCAGATTTATTGGGTATACTAGATGATTATGGTACCTTAGAGGAAGGCAAATTTGCAGATTTCCTAGTATTAAATGAAAATCCTTTGGATAATTTAGATACATTACTTAATTTACACTCTGTTTATAAGTTAGGAAAAAAGGTAAAATAAATAATAATGGCAAACAATAGAGATGGTAGAGAAGTCTACCATCTTTTTATTTAGTAAAAAAGGGTGGCTCATATTTAAAATTGGATATAATAGATATTGGATAAACTAAATGGCACTTTTGTGCTTTATTTTTTGGCTCTGTAAACTAAACATGAAAAAATAGCACAATGTTTTATAGAATTGCTTTA
>JAAROH010007949.1_pt1 | contig 20902 bp, 11 predicted proteins | sample 7248631 | NCBI WGS metagenome assembly JAAROH01 (sample SAMN09772309, study PRJNA484901) | compost metagenome | isolation source: Vermicomposting unit | place: India
GTTCGGGACTTTCACCCTATAGCGTCGCACCCATGCCGGGCGTACGAAAAAAGCCCCCCGGGCTTCAAGCCCGGGGAGCTTCCATGGCATCGCTGCGCATATGGCCGTATTTCCGTTTAAGCTCCCGATGGAAGAACAGGATCATTCCTCCGGCAAATGCCGCCGTGAACAGTCCTAAAATCCCGGCGTTCTGCCACATGAAGGAGAAGTCCCCGCTCGAGATGGCCGCCTTGAATCCGAAGACCGAATAGGTCATCGGCAGCCACGGGTTCAGCCGCTGCAAGGCCTCCGGAATCACTTCCAGGGGGAATGTCCCCGCGCTCGATGTCAGCTGGCAGATCAACAGAAGCACGGCAAGAAAACGGCCCGCGTTCTCCAGCGGCGTGACGAGAAATTGGACAAGGGATACGAAGGTAATGCTGGTTATAACCGTGAATAAGATGAAATTCGGGACGCTTTGCACCTGCAAATCCAGTCCCCAAAGCATGACCGCATCCAACAGCAGGGATTGCAGCACCGCAATGGCGGCCAGGACGGAAAATTTTTCAATGAACCAGCTGAATCCGGATTTCGGTTCCCCCGCCGGCTCGCGCAAGGAAATCACGATCGACAAAATCAAGGCGCCCACGTACAGGCCGAGGGACAAGAAGTAAGGGGCAAAACCGGTCCCGTAGTTCGGAACGTGATGAAGGACGTCATCATCTTTCTTCACCGGATCGGCAAACATTTCATAGGTGTCTTTCCCCGTTTTTGCCTCTTTTGCCTTTTCGGCCCCCTCTTTCAGTTTGCCGGCCAATTCCCCGGAACCGTCCGCCAATTTTCCCATGCCTCCGGTCAGCTGCCCGGAGCCGTCGGCGAGTTGGTCCATGGCGCCGGATAATTCGTCGGTGCCCGATGCGAGGCGGTCAATTCCGCCGGAAAGTTCGCCGGCCCCGGCGGCCAGTTTTCCTGTGCCGTCCGCGAATTGCCGGGATCCGCCATAAAGCTGCCCCACACCGTCGGACAGCTGATCGCTTCCCGCAAGGAGCCGGTCAACGCCGGCTTTCCCTTCCTGCAATTTTTCGCCGAAGGCGGCCAGCCCGTTTACGATCTTCGCCTGTCCGGACGCAAGGGATTCCGCACCGGCGGCCAATTTTTCCTGGCCGTCGGCCAGCTTGGTTATCCCCACACTTAACGCCTTTTGATTTTCATAAAGTTGGGTAGTCTTTTGGGCAAGCTCATCGGATCCAGCTTTGATTCTCCCGGCGTTTTCCGTCAACAGGGCCATGGCCTCCTTGATGCCCAGCTGTTTCGCATTCCCCTTGTAAAAAAGCTCCAATTGCACTTTGATGGCCTTAAGCTTCGCCTTTTCTTCCGGATCGTCCGTTTGACCGATCAATGCCTCCAACTGACCGAGGATTTGCCCAAAGCCTTGGTCAACCTGCCCGGAAACCTGTTCGGCGCCCGCCGCCCACTGTCCGAGGGAATCGGAGAGGCTTTCGGCCCCTTTCTGCAATCCCTCCGTTCCCTTCACAAGCAGGGGCATGCGTTCCTGCATTTGTTTCATGCCCGCCAACGATTGACGGAGATTTTCGGCCAATTGGCCGGCCCCGTTTTCCGCCTGCTTCGCCCCGGCGAGAAGTTGGGCATTCCCTTCTTGCATCTTTGCAAATCCGTCATCCAGCTTCCGGATGCCCGCATTTAACGCATTCGCCCCGCCGGATGCCGATTGCAGGCCGTTCTCGAAGGCCAGCGATTTTTCCGCCAAAAGTTTTAAATTGTCCTTCAAGGCGCGGGCCCCTTCCTTGGCCGACCGGGCCCCTTCCTTCAACTGCCCGCTCCCTTCCTTGGCGGCGTTCAGCCCTTCTCCGAGAGCGGCGGCCCCTTCTTTGGCCTCCGCGATCCCATCCTTCAGCTGTTTCGCTCCCGCGCTGGCCTGTTCCAGTCCTTCCGCCGTTTCGGAAATTTTTTCAAAGACGGTTTCCGCATAAGTCTCCGTTACCGCGGAGGAGATTTTTTCTTTGAGCTGCTCCACGGCCCGGTCCCCGATCTGGGCGGACAAAAAGTTGTAGGATTCGTTCGGCTTGTAGATGATCTTCATATGCTTCGGCTTTTCATCCAAAACCGATGCGGCATTTTCCGAGAAATCTTCCGGAATGAACACGGCCATGTAATACTTTTGCTTCTTCAGCCCTTTTTCCGCGTCCTCTTCGGAAACGAAATGCCAATCGAAGGCCTTTTTTTCCTTTAAATTTTTAACCAATTCGTCGCCGATCTTCAGCCGCTCGCCTTCAAAAACCGCTCCTTTGTCGTTGTTGACGACGGCGACCGGCAATTCATCCAGATGGGCGTACGGGTCCCAAAAGGCCCACAAAAACATGCCGCAGTAAATGACCGGAATGAACAGGACCGCGATCAAGGAAATGAGCACGATCCGATTGCGCAAGATCATCTGTATTTCTTTTTTAAGTAGCTCTAGAACTCTCATCGTCAGCCTCCCGAAAAACAATTGACCGATTTGTTCATTTAGTCATATTCGGAAAAAAAGAGAAGGACTATCTTATTTCGACAATCCTTTCAAAAAATAGAGTTCAAACAGTTCCGCGATCTTTTCTTTGGACAGGGGCGGATGATCCTGTTCCCAATCGACAATTAAAGCGATATAGACTTTCAGCATCAGGAATGCGGTGATTTCCGCGTCGCACTCCCGTATTTCCTGCTTTTTTACGGCCGCTTCAATCTTTTCGCGGATGAAACCGATCATCGCCCAGTCCAGTTTTTTCAATACTTGCTGGACTTCCAACGTGCCGATGTTGCGGACCTCCTGAAGGAGCTTGGCGGTCAGCTGATGCCGCTGGCGGAATTCTAATATCTGGTAAAGGGCGCGGTGGACGTTGGTTGCGAAGGGAAGCCCCGGATCCATCACCCGTTCGGCAGCTTCTTTTATTTCCCCGATCAGCGAGGAGATGATGGCATCCAGCAAATCTTCCTTGTTCTTGAAAAACAGGTAGATGGTGCCCTTGCCGACATTGGCGAGCCTGGCGATTTGATCCATCGTCGTCGCCTTGTAGCCGAACAAGGAAAAGGATCGGGCAGCGGCATCAATAATTTGTTGTCTTCGATCCACTGTCATTGAGCTCATCCTTTTTATGACTAAATGAACATTTTGGTCATTACGTATTAGATTATAGCACAATTCTTCCCGATGTAAAGGAATTTGCAAATATTTTTGCGAGAAATGCGGATGGCATGTCCCCTTCTGAAAAGCGGAAAAGGATCCCGCCCCGAAATCCCTCGATCCCTTCCCCGCCCGTTTCAAAGGGGATGAAATGCGGTCCGGTTGAAATTTTTCCGGCGGGGCAATAAAGCTCCACATGGCTTTGGTAAGGATCTGTTAAATGTTATCGTTGATTTCTTCTGCAAATGAATGCAATCGAATCCGCCATATGTCTTCGGGAATACGAGCCGGCGGGGCCCGGTCCCGCGTTAAAGCGCGGGCGGGTGGATACCGCTTCCTTTCTGCGGACTGCACTGGAGATGAACAGCGCCTACGGAAAAAATGTCCTGTTGACAAAAATGGGTTAACTGTTTATATTGTATATGTACAGTTATAACAGATACGGGTCGTGAAATCATGAATTTCATCTTATCCAATTCCGCCAATGAACCGATCTACTTGCAGATCGTCAAGCAAGTCAAGGAACAGATCATCAAGGGAGAATTGTCCGAAGGGGAAGCGCTGCCTTCCATCCGCAATTTGGCCAAGGAATTAAAAATCAGCGTCATCACCGCAAAAAGGGCCTATGACGAACTGGAGAAGGAAGGGTTCATCATCACCATCGGGGGCAAGGGATCCTTTGTGGCGCCGATCAATAAGGAAATGCTCCGGGAAAACCGGATCAAAAGGATCGAGGAAAAATTGTCCGAGGCCCTAGCGGAAGCGAAATTGATCGGCCTTACCTTGGAGGAACTGCAGGAAATGATGAAATTGCTCGACGAGGAGTGAAACAGATGGATAAAATCGTGGAAATCACCGGCCTTTCCAAGCATTATAAGGGTTTCTCCCTGAAAAACATCAGCTTTTCCTTGGAAAGAGGCTATATTATGGGCTTCATCGGCCCGAACGGCGCGGGCAAAAGCACGACGATCAAGCTCATGATGAATCTCGTGAAAAAGGATGGCGGGCAAATCAAGCTGTTCGGCCTGGACCATGAAAAAGACGAAATCGCCGTGAAAGAAAGAATCGGATTTGTCTACGACGAGAATTGTTTTTATGACGAGTTGACCGTCGAAGAAATGAAGAATTTCATCCGCCCGTTTTACCGCAGATGGGACGAAGCCGCCTTCAAAAGGTACGTCCGGGAATTCGGCCTTCCTTTAAATAAACAGATCAAGCGTCTGTCCAAAGGAATGAAAATGAAATTTGCCCTGGCCGCCGCCCTTTCCCATCACGCCGAGCTCCTGATCATGGATGAACCGACTTCCGGACTGGATCCTTTGGTCCGCAACGAATTGTTGGATATCCTCCGGACCTTGATGGAAGACGGAAATACCTCGGTCTTTTTCTCCACCCACATCACCTCGGATTTGGACAAGATCGCCGATTACATCACCTTGATCCACGAGGGGGAAATCCTCCTGAGCACGACCAAAGAGGAGCTCCTTGAAGAATACTGTATCGTAAAGGGCGGGAAAAATCTGGACCTTTCCGCCTGCCGCGAGCTTTTCATCGGGCTGGAGGAAAGCCGATACGGGATTGCCGGTTTGGCCAGGAACAAAGGCGATGTCATCAAAAGATTGGGCGGTTCGGCCGTCATCGAAAGACCGACATTGGAAGATATCCTGTTATTTTTCACCTCAAGGAGTGATAGCCATGTATCATCTCATTAAAAAGGATTTGCTCGTTCAAAAAAGGGCCCTTCTCCTTGCCTTATGTCTGCTGGTATGGTTTTCCCTTACCTTTTCAGGCATGGGGATTGCCGGGCTGTCCCTCAGTGTGCTGGCGGTCACCTATTTCCTGACTTTCGGGGCCAGCGCTTCGGATGAAAAAAATCGCAGCGACAGGCTGCTTGTCAGCCTCCCGGTCCGAAAAAGCCTGATCGTGGCGGCCAAATATGTGTCCGTATATGTCATTGTCGCCGTGACCCTTTTCCTCGTTTATTTCATCCAGCTCGTGATCAAATTTCTCCAGCTGCCTGTAGATGTTTTTCCTTTTACCCTTGAGGGAGCGGCGGGTTCCGTCGCCGCCTCGACCTTGTATTGTGCCTTGTCTTTTCCCCTCATTTTTAAATACGGGTACATGAAATCGAGAATGGTCAATTTTATTCTTTTCTTCCTCACGATCGGCGGTTCCTCTTTCTTCCTGGATTGGTTTCAGGAAAATGCCGGCCTGATTCAAAAAATCAAGGAATTTTTCGCGGAAAGATCCGACTGGGAAACGGCGGCCTTATTCGTGACGCCGGCATTGGTCATTTACATCCTTTCCTATTGTCTTTCCCTATCCTTCTACAGGAAGCGGGAATTTTAATATTCCCGCTCCGCTGGCTTTTTTCCGCATCGGTCGATGCGGGATTTTTTTGGGGAGTTCCGCCTCCGGCGGCCGCGAAAGACGAATGGGGCAGGCCGTTGTTTTTGCGTTCCCATAAGGGAGTTCCGCCTCCGGGGGCCGCGAAAGACCTTTGGGCAAACCGGGAAAAGGCGGCCAGTCCCGGACCCGCGCGCCAGCCGCCTGCCACGGCCGGAGGACGTCCCCCTCCATCCGATACCCTTTGCCGGTTTCCCCTTCATAAAGGCTCATAAGCCCGATTCAAAGTCCTGCCGGCGGCTGGCTCCTTCAAAGGGCATATACCCCCGGTCCAAAGGCTGCCGCCGGTTTACCCCTTCCAGAAGAGACCATTCCCTTCAATCCAAAAGCCGCCTCATGCCAAGTTCGTCCAAAAGGGATCAAGACTTTCCGTCCAAAATTTCTCTTATGCCCTCTCCGTTCAAAGGGGATCTTCTCCCCCCGGCCGGATGTCTGCCGCCGGCACCTTCCGCCCGCATGAGGGAGAAATGTGGGGAACACCCGCCGGTCCGAACGCCTTCCCCGGCTCCCTCCGCCGTCCGGCTACCTCCGCCGCCTTGCGGCGGACCAAAAAGAATTCTTCAGCTTTCCCCTACATCATCAGCCAAAAAATTGAAGAATTTTCGCTGCGAAAGAAGTTCCTTTCGCCTTCCTCTACATCCGCAGCTCCACCCGATGGTCGGCCCCGTCATCCTTTAATTCCACAAACGGCGCACCGGATTCATCCGTCGGGAAGGGAATCTTTTCGCCGTCCACCGTCAATTCTTTTTCTTTTCCCGACCGGTTGATGACGGTGATCAGATAGCGGGTTCCTCCGAACCGATAGGTCACCGAAAACCCGGGCCAGTCAGCCGGTATGCGCGGATCGATATACAGACGGTTCGCCCTCCGGCGAATCCCGAGGATCCACTCCACGCCGGCCTGGTAATACCAGCCCGCCGATCCCGTATACCAGGTCCATCCCGCGCGGCCCCGGTTCGGTTCCGCGGAATATACGTCAGCGGCGATCGCGTACGGTTCCCCCGCATAGATCCGCACTTCCTTTTCCGTCCGGGTATGGTTGATCGGATTGAGCATCTCAAAGATTTCCACGGCTTTTTCCCCGTTGCCGAGCTTGCACCAGGCGATAATCCCCCAAATCACCCCGTGGGTATACTGACTGCCGTTCTCCCGGATTCCCGGCGGATAGCTTTGGATATAGCCGGGCCGAGGTTCCGTCCGTTCAAAAGCCGGCGTCAATAGCTTCACGATGCCCGCTTCCTTGTCCACCAACTCCCGGGCAAAGGAATCCATCGCCTGAAGGGCGCGCTCCTTCGGCGCCGCTTCCGAGATGACCGACCAGGCCTGGGCGATGGCGTCGATCCGGCATTCCTCGCTTTGAACCGAACCGAGCCATTTTCCGGAATCGGTAAACGCGCGCCGGTACCACTGGCCGTCCCACCCGTGCCCGTTGAGGGACTCGGCCATCCGCCGGCGGATCTCCCGGTATTCCTCCGCCTTTTTCATGTCCTGGCGCATTTCGCAAAGGGCGGAAAACCGGTTCAATATCTCGCACAAAAACCATCCGAGCCAGACGCTTTCGCCCCGTCCCTTGATGCCGACGAGATTCAATCCGTCGTTCCAGTCGCCCCCGCCGATCAAAGGAAGGCCGTGCGCGCCGACCCTGCTCAAGGCGAGATCGATCGCCCGCAGGCAATGCTCGTATAGGCTGCCCGCTTCCCCGGATGGGACCGTCTCTTCATAGCGCTCCTGTTCCTCCGCGGAAAGCGGCTCACTTTTCAAATAGGGCGCGGTTTCATCCAGCACCGAGACATCCCCGGTATGTTCGATGTAGCGGGACACCGCATAAGGCAGCCAAAGCAAGTCATCGGAAAACCGGGTCCGGATGCCCCTTTTCGTTTCCTCGTGCCACCAATGCTGCACATCCCCCTCCAAATATTGATGGGCGGCATGGCGCAAAATCTGTTCCCTCGTTTTTTCCGGCATCGCATGCAGGAGGGCGAGGGAATCCTGCAATTGATCGCGGAAGCCGAACGCCCCGCCGGCCTGGTAAAAAGCCGTCCTCGCCCACATCCGGCAGGAAAGGGTCTGGTAAAGCAGCCAACCGTTCAGCAAGACGTCCGTCTCCGGCGAAGGGGTGGAAACTTGCAATTGGCCCAAATGATGCGCCCAAAAGGAGACGGCCTCGGCGAAGGCCCGGCTGCAGACCGATGCGCTGCCGTATTGCTTGGCCAGGCGCAAAGCCTTTTCCTTCGAATCTTCGCAGCCCAACAAAATATAGACTTCCCGCTCTTCGCCCGGATCCAGCCGAATCTTGGCCTGAACGGCGCCGCAAGGCTCGCTGAAAGCTCCCGTCCGGCAAGATAGGCCGGTGCGCGCCATCGCCGCCGGCTGTTCCGCGCTGCCATAGCGGCCGATAAATTCGTACCGGTCTCCCGTCCAGGAAATTTCCCCCGGAACGCCGGAAAAGGAGGAGGCATCCCGAAATTGATCCGCTGTCCCCCGCTCCCGGCCCGCCGGAAGGAAACCGCCGTGGAACCCCGGAATTCCCCGGCTCTCCCCCTGTTCCGGCGGATGTCCTGAACTTGCCGGTGAATCCCGATAATCCCTTTCCCGCGGAAAAACGCGCAAAAAGGCGGCCGCGTCCCTGAAAACTTCCTGAAACCGGTTTTGGGCGATCAGAATTTTTTCTTCGGGTACCCATTCGGTGACGATAAAGGGGGCGGCGGCCTGCCGGTTCACCCCGAGCACCCATTCCGCATAATAGGTTACGGAAAGATGTCTTGTTTCCGCCGTCCCGTTTTTCAACGTCAGCCGGATGATCTTGACCGGATCGTCCTTCGGTACGAACTGGAGCATTTCGTGCCGGATGCCCTTTCGCTCATGTTCGAATTTGGAAAAGCCGAACCCGTGGGTGATCTTGTACGGCCCGCCGGATTGGCCGGCGGAAGGCGCGGCCGTCCATACTTCGCCGCTTTCCTCATCCCTCAAGTAGGCCGCTTCTCCCGGCGGATCCAGGACGGGATCGTTGGCCCAGGGCGTCAGCTTAAACTCCCGGCTGTTCCTCCACCAGGTATAGCCCGTTCCCATCTCGGAAACGGTGCAGCCGAAACGGGGATTGGCCAATACGTTGATCCAAGGCGCCGGCAGATCATTTCCGTTTTTCAAGATGATCCGGTACTCCTTGCCGTCCGGGGAAAAACCTCCCCATCCGTTGAAAAACAGCCAGCCCTTGGCTTCCTCCAAAAGCGTCCTTCCAAAATCGCTCCCGGGATCTTCCTTCCTTTCCTTCGCGGAAGGCGTCAGCCGTCCGGGCAGTCCGTCTTCCCGTTCCCTTGGCGGCCGCATTTGCGCGGCGAGGCTGGCTCCCCCGGCATACAATTCCAAGCGGGCCGCCGCCCGCAGCAAGGTGAATTCCTCCTCCGCCAACTGGCCTGCGGCGATGACATGGATGCCCGACATGCCGGCCCCGAACCGGTCGACCCCGTGCCGGGCCGCCTGCAGCAGCGCATCCTGCAAATGCCGGTAGTATCCTTCCTCCTCCGACTCGTTCATAAGAATCAGATCGAAAAGGAGACCGAGCCTGCGCAGGTATTCATGTCCTTTTAGCATTTTGACGACAAAGGGGAATTGGCTCCGGTCGTCGATCCGCAAGAGGACGATCGGCCGGTCCCCGGATATGCCGAAACGCCATAGGCCCGATTGCCCGATTTTGTTGCGGAGGATGCTTTCTTTCCGTCCTTTCTTGAGCGGGGGCGTAAATAGGATGCGGCCCGCCAGCCGCTGAAAATCATGGGCCTCCCGGCCGGCCAGCCGAAGGTTATCCGCTTCGATCCGCCCCCGGTTCCAGGCCAGCTGAAACGCCCGTTTCACCGCCTGGGCGGCGGCAAACCCGCCGACAATCCCGATCGCTTCTTCCCTTGATCCGGCGACGGAAGTGACGGCAAACAGCCGGACGGTCTTCCCCGGTTCCAGCCGGATCCGCCGCCGCATGGCAAAGACGGGATCAGCCACCGAACCGGTCCTGCCGCGGAGGGGAGCCCGGATCCCTGCGGGATCGGCCAGGCGGTGTCCCCTTCCGATGAAGCTGGCCCGGTCCGTGTCAAATTCGACGGATCCGATCGGTCCCCCGTCCGCGATCAAGGAATGGGCCGCCCACAATTCTTCCCCTTCCGCTTCAAGGCTTCTCCGGACGGCCACCAGGCACTCCGACTCCGCATCGTAATCCGTCCGGATCAGGAGTTTGCTGAAGGCGGGATGGGCGGCGTCCGCCTCAGGACGGGACAGGGCCAGCTCCACGTAAGTCGTCACTTCCAAAATCTTCTCCTCCGCTCCGTCGTTCGTCAAGGTGATCCTCCGGAGCTCCGCGTTACATTCGGGGGAAACGCAAATTTCCATCTTGGTCGAAATCTCCCCGTCTTTCCGGTAAAAAACCGCCCTGCCCAGCTCGAATTTCACCTTTTGTTCCTCCGCTTTCGCTTTGCAAGGCAAATGGGAAGGGGACCAGAGCCGATCCCCGGCGGCGTCCCGGATATAAACGTAATTCCCCCAGGGCTCCGCGACGGGGTCTTCCCGCCAGCGGGAGACAAGGAAACCTTTGTACTGGCAAAACCCGCTTCCGGAATTGGCGACGACCGCGGTGAACGGCCCGTTCGAAAGGACGTTGACTTCCGGCACCCCGGCATCCGGCGAAGCGAATTCCCGCGCGGAGACAAAAGCCTTTTCCGTCTTCGGATAAGGCCCGTATTCGCGGCGCAATTCCGGATGTTTAATGGTCTTGGGCCTCGCCGGGATTTTTTCCTGCAAGAGCAATTCGGCCGAGCGGACGCTCTTGTCGCGGTGGAATCTGTCCGCCATCGTTGTCGGCAGCAAGAGATTCGCCAGGGTCAGCAGGCTCATCCCCTGATGGTGGGCCATAAAGCTTTGCACCACTTCATATTTTTTTCCCCGGGGGAGCCGCTCCCTGGTAAAATCGACGGCTTCGTAAAATCCGTATTTGCCGCGCCCCCCCAGTTTTTCGATTTTTTTCAAGGCCCGTAAGGAGTCGTCCTTGGCAAAGGGCATGGCCAGGATGGCGGCGTAAGGGGCGACGACCAGGTCCCGTTCAAGCCCCCTTTGGAAGCCCAGTCCCGGAACGCCGAAGGCCCGATACTGGTAATTCATTTGAAAATCGAAGGCATAATATCCGGACTCGGAAATACCGAAAGGAATGTCCCGGTCCCGGGCATACCGGATCTGCCGTTCGACCACGGCGGCATAGGTTTTTTCCCACATCGTTTTCCGGTAGGTTTTCGTGAACAGGCTGGGCATCAAATATTCAAACATCGTTCCGGACCAGGACAAAAGGACCGGGTGTCTTCCCACCCGCGTCATCGTCCGGCCGAGGGCGTTCCAATGGGAAACCGAAATCTGGCCGAGGGCGATGGCGACAAAACTTGCGATCCGGGCTTCGGAAGCCAGCAAATCGTAAAGGGCCCGGTCCCGTTCCTTCCGTAAGGCATTGTATCCGATGGAAAACAAATTGGTCTCATAATCGAAAAGCGGCCGGAAGTTCGTATCCTGAACGAGTTTTTCCAAACGTTCAAGCAGCTTTTGCCCCCTGTGGTACCAATCGCCGCCGCCCTTTGCCGCTTTTATCTGCCGGGGAACCGGGGCGATCTCTTCGGAAAAGGCGGTTTTCAGCGCCCCTTCCCTCGGGGCGGGCCCGGCCGGCTCCTCCGTCCGGCCAAAAGCTTCCAGCCGCTCGGCCAATCCTTCTTTCACGGCGATCAGGCAGCCGACGTAATTCCCCGAATCCACGGTGGAAACATATTTCGGCGGCAAGGGCCGCAAAGTCCTTGTGTCATACCAGTTGTATAAGTGGCCTTCCCATTTCTCCATCCGCTCCAACGTATCCAGCGTCCGCTCCAGGCGCCTGATCAGTCCCGGGGTATCGATGAAGCCGAAATCCCGCGCCGCCAGCGCGCAGGCAAGGTACAGCCCGATGTTGGTCGGGGACGTGCGGGAGGCCGTCCCGTTCGGCGGATCCATTTGGACATTGTCGGGGGGCAGCCAGTTCTCTTCTTCGGTTACATAATCCTCATAAAAGGCCCAGATCTGGCGGGCCAGGTTCACCAACTCTTTCCTTTCCGGTTCCGTGAAGGCGATCCGTTTATGGGCGGGCGGCTGATTCATCCAGCGGATCACCAGGGGGGCGGCGGCCCAAACCGCGCTCAGCAGCACCCCGATGGCCTGCACCGCCCCGTTCCCGCTGAAGAGGGCGGCAGCCAAAAACAAAAGGCACAGAACGTATCCCCCCGCCATCCCTTCGATCAGCGGCGCCCCATCCCGTTCGCTCGTCCGGTCCACTTCCTCCGACAGCGCCCATTCCAGCAGCCGCTTTTTGGAAATGAACAGCCGGTACAAGGTCCTTCCGATGGCGTCGAGCAAAAGGACGGCTTGAAAAGGCCATGTGGCGAGCCCGAACAGGACTTGTCCGGCGGAACTTCCGATATTGCGGGCATACCGGAATCCTTTTTGCACGGTAATCAGCTGCCGAAGCACCGGCAGGAACCAGGCGGCGAGCAAAAGGACCATCCATCTCAAGGGTGTCCCCGGAAGAACGGTCATCCCGAGGAGGAGGGTGAAAAACAAAACGGGCGGAAGCAAACTTCGCCTCACGTTATCGATGATCTGCCAGCGGGTCAAAACGGACAGATCCACCGGCCAGAGTTCGCCTCTCCGGTTGCGCAATTTCGGCAGCAGCCAGAGCAAAAGCTGCCAGTCCCCCCTGACCCAGCGGTGCATCCGTTTTTGATAGGCGAAGAAGGTCGACGGATATTTGTCGATCAACTCGATGTCCGCAAGCAGTCCGGCCCGGAGGAATCCCCCTTCCAGCAAATCGTGGCTCAATACCCGGTTTTCCGGTATCCGGTCACAAAGCACCCTGTAAAACACGTCGACATCGAAAATGCCCTTCCCGGTAAAAATCCCCTGGCCGAACATATCCTGATAAGGATCGGAAACGGCGAAAGAATAAGGATCGATCCCGGAATCCGCCGACCAAAGCCCGGAAAAACGGGTCCGCATCGCGGCTTCATGGCTCATGCTCAGCCTCGGTTGAAGCATGCCGTAGCCTTCGATGACCCTTGTTCCCGTCCGATTCAATACCGGACGGTTGTAGGGCAGATGCAGGGTGCCGATCATCCGGCGGGCGGTCTCCAAAGGAAGCTGGGTGTCGGAATCAAGGGTAATGATATAACGCACATCCTTTAATTCGTCCATCTCGGCGTAAACGAAGGCGAAGCTCGTATCCCTTTTTCCCTTCAAAAGCTCCACAAATTCCACCAATTTTCCCCGTTTTCTCTCCCAGCCCATCCACGTCCTTTCCGCCGGATTCCATTTCCGCTTCCGCTGGAACAGATGGAAGTTTTTGCTGCCGTAGGTTTTCCGCAGCCGTTCGATCTCTTCCCTGGCCGCGGCAAAGATTTTTTCATCCTGTTCCAAAGACTCGCTTTCGGCGTCTTTAAAATCGCCCAGCAAGGCAAAATGGAGATTCGCATCCCGGTTCGCCAAATAATGCAATTCCAGCCGTTCCGCATAATCCTTCACTTCTTCCGCCGTGGACCAGATGATGGGGATGACGACCGCCGTCTTCGCATCGGCGGGAATCCCTTTGGAAAAATCCAACCTTAGCAAGGGCACCGGTTTGATCGTGCGTTCAATGATCCAATGGGTGAAGGCGACGCCCCATTCCAGCGCCGGGAACAACAGGAAGACGAGGACTGCGAACCATTGGCGGGGCAAAAACGGTTCCCGCCAGCCGATCCACAAGGAAAATACGAACAAAAAGGAAAAAAAGCATCCCGCCAGCAGATGGAAATAGACGCCTTTGGCACGGCGCATGAGCCCCGTTTCCGGGAGGGGGCGGGGGTTTCCGCAGGATTTTAACGCTTGCCGCAGCCGGCTGATGCCGCGGGGATCCAGCAGGTAATAGGCGACGAAGGCCCGCCGGTCCAATTCCCGCACGGTCTCTCCGGACAGCGCCTCCCCGGACTCCGCCGCTTTTCCGTTTCCCCTTCCTTTTGGAACGTCTCTGCCCCCGTTTTTCGGCCCTTCACTTCCAACCGGGACGTATCCGTCCCCATTTTTCGTCCCTTCACTTCCTTCCGGAACGTACCCGTCCCCTTTTTCCGCCCCTTCCCCGGGCATTCCGGCATGCAGGATCGTGAACTGGGCGTCGGCAAGCGCCACCGCATTGGCCGCCACCAGGTTCTCCGGCAAGTTCAATCGCCGGGCCAGCTTTTCCACCCGCTTCCGGAGGACGTTGCGGCTCGCAAAATCCAATCGGGCGTAAAGGCCGGTTTTTTCCTTTCGGAGGGTTTGCTCGACGATGCTGATCTGCTCAAAGATGTCCTTCCAGTTCCAGCGGGAAATCTTCCGCATGCTGTCGATCAGGTTGTTTGCAGACACCTGCAGGGAAGCTTGAAGCTGGAATTCGTAGGAAAGGATTTGATCCAGGCTCTCCGGCCCGTTCTCCAGTTTGCAAATCAGCCATTCGCCGACGGTGGCCGTGTACTCCGCCCGTTCGCGCAGATGGTTGACCAAATGGGCGATCATGGGACCGGAAAGGGGCATGGCAATACCCGCTTTATCCAAAATTTCTTTCAACCTGCCGGGCGTGATCTCGGAATCTTTCACCCCGGAAAGCAAATCTTCGACCAGCATGCAAATTTCCCGCCTTTCCTTGACCGAATCCATGATTTCGGAAAGGCGGCGGATGACGGCCGCCCGCACGACGGGCGGTATCGCCCAGACTTCGGCCACGGACAATACGGATACTTCCTGATAGGACCGGAGATAGTAAAGAAAGCTTTCCTTATCCAAATGGCCGTCGTTCATTTCGAGATAAGCTTTGCATATGGCAAAAACTCTCGTCTCCCCCGTCTTCTTTAAACGGGGCAGAGAGTGAACCAATCTTTTCGTCAGTTCTTCCTTGATGACAAGCACTTGCTCTTCCAGGAATTCGGCATGGTCCAGCAAGACTTCCTCCGCCGGCTGTTTGCAAAAGGGAGATTGCTCCCTTAAATCCCTGACAAATTCGCGCAATTTTTCAAAGTCCGCTTCGTTGTTCTTGAGAAAGCGGGCAGAAGGGTTTTTGCTCATGAAAGGATCGTGGCTCAGCGCCGCTTTATGCGCTTCTTCCCGCAGCTTCTCCTTGTGAAAGATCATGGATGACAGTCTCCCCCAATGTCATTTTCAGCAAAAAGCCTGGTAATGCTTAACGTTTGCTTTCCCGCGGAAAAATATTCAAAAACGGGGGGACGCCGTTCGGAAGAAGCCCGGGAAAAGGGCACAAAAAAGTTCCGGGATCTTGCGGCCGCTGCCCGGAACGTCTGAAAAATGCCGGCATGGGAAATATGACGGATTTTATGCCGGAACGGAATGGACGGAGGCACTCCCGCCTCCTGATGTTGAAAAACTCTCCCCGGCACGGAAAAACCGGGACTCCGCCCGGCATTGGACCGGGCATTATTCCCGCAGCAGCTTCCGGACGTTCGGCAATCCGGCTTTTTACCGCCGGACCGCAATTGCTGCACGGCCTTCCGTTTTTCCCGACACCCGTTTTTTCCGGCGGGAATGAAAAACCCCCTTATCCGGTTTCCGGCTCTTCCCTTAATGTTAAAAATCGCCGGATGAAAAACAACGGATAGATCATCAAATACAGATTGAACACCCACCAGACGGGATCGAAATCGCGCCTGAAGGCCCAAAAGGCAATGGCCTGCAGCCCGGAGCAGAAGGTCAACACGAGTGAGACGAGGGCGAAGGCCGCCCATTCCCTTTTTCCCTTTTGCCGGAGATAGAGGCTCCACAATCCGGTGAAGGAGATCAGCAGATCGAGCGGGAGGAAGGACCAATTCCATGCGATGATGAGCGGATGACCGTAATCCTTAAACGCCCAATTTTTCGGAATCCAATGGAAACCGGTCAGGATCCAGTAGAGGATAAATCCGATATCGGTGATGAGAAAAAAAGGCTTTAACGCTTTCATTCCGCCCCTCCCCAATCAGTCATTCCACTTCATCCCGCCATTCCGAAACCTGCCGCCGATCCGCTTCCGGGACTTGCCGAAATCCTGTCATTCATCTTCCATCCCTCCTGAATCAAGGTTTTCATTTCCATGCTTCCGGGATCCCGCCTTTTATTTTCAAGCCTCCGATCTTCCCGGCCGGCTTTTTTCAGGCCCCGGTAATCCTGCCATCCCCATTCGTTCCCATCTGTTCCGGCTTTCATTGTCCGTTTGATGCGGGCAACGCCGTCGCCCGCTCCCCGTCCGTTTGCGGCGGGACCCGCCGACGCAGACCTCGCCTGTCCGTTTGATGCGGACGGAGCCGCCGGCCGCCGGCACCCCGTCATTTCCCGTTATTGACGGTTTCCGCCGGATTCTCCTCGGCAGGATGGCCGGGGGAATTTTCCCGATGTTCCGTAAAGTTCAGGACGGTCACGCCGGCGATGATGAGCACAAGGGCGACGATCTTCAAAAGGGTCATTCTTTCCCCGAAATAAAGAACGCCGATTAACGTAATGATGAAGATGCCCATCCCCGACCAAACGGCATACGCCACCGAAATATCGATGGCCTTGAGGGCCAAGGTCAAAAAAACGAGGCTTCCGCAGTAGAAAACAAGAATAAGGAAGCTCGGCAGCGGCCGGGTAAAACCGTCCGACAATTTCATGCTCGTCGTACCGGCGACTTCCAGCAATATCGCCACGCATAAATAAACCCACGCCATGCCTATTCCCCCTTTTCGCTCCGGGAGACGATCCCGTTCAGCAAAATATCCACCGCGGCCTGCAATTGCTGGCCGACGGTCATCGTTTCCCGGGGAGCGGACCCGGGATCAAAGATCCGGCTCACGGCCCCCAAATACAGATCGATAAACACCTCCACATCGACCGGACGAAGGGCGCCCTGTTTTATTCCTTCATCCATCAGCCGTCGGACGGTGGACCACTCGTTTTTCAAAAAATCGACCAAGATTTCCCATTGCCGGTAATGGTGTTTTTTCAGATCCGAAAAAAGGGGCGGATGCATAAGGGCAAATTCCGCAGGAACGTAGCAGAGGATCCGGCGGATTTTTTCCGGAACGCTCCAATCGTTTCTTCCCGCGATCTCTTTCTCCTTTGCCGAAATGCGCGCCGTCACATCTTTGATGATCGCCCCGATGATTTCGTCTTTGGATGCAAAACAGCGGTAGATCGTCCGTTTGCTCGTCCCGAGATTTTTCGCCAAATCGGCAACCGTAAAAGAAAAACCGTTTTGCCGGATAAGGGAAACCGTTTCTTTCAGGATCCGTTCCCGCATCGCAGCACCTCCCGTTGGTACCAATAAAACTTTTTTGGTTTCATTGGTATTTTATCTTTTTCTCCTAACTAAAGCAACCGGGAAATGACCGTCCCGGCCGCAGGGAACCTTCCTCCCGAAAAAAAGCCGCCGCAAGGACCCGCCATTCAAATAAATTGCCGGAAAAGCCGCGAGGAAAGAATTGAAAGATCCGGCTGGCCGTCCCGGCAGAGGGCAAACCTTCCCTCCGGCGAAAACGCGGGCCCCGCCGGTTGAAAACGTCCCGACAAGGACCAGCCGTGCAAAGAAAGTGCAGGGATCTTCGCCCCGGAAAGAAAATGAGAGACTCGTTTGAATCGTTGGTTGGATTTTTTGATCTTCTTTGTTCCCCGGCGGGACATGGAAAAAACCCCCGCCCTGATCGTTCGCGATGAGCCGGTGGCGAAGAAATGGACGGCAGGATCGGGAGATTCGAATAAGCGATTTTCTTTTTCCGATGCTGGACTAGAGGGTTGCGGAAGAAAAAAGAATGCCCGCCGAAAAAAGCGGGCATTTTTAACAAAAGGAACAAGACGGACAGGGTATGCGAAAAAAATTTACAGGAAAAGATTGCTGAAACCCCGGAGCGCATTTGGCCGGACGGCGTAAGCCAGCGATGGCCGGGGACGGCCTCCGGGAACGGACTTGCCAGGCTTCGGCGCCGCCTTCAGCACCGGAACCGGCGGGACAGCCGAAAGATTGATCAAGCCCTCACGGCCGGGCACCGGGCCTCTTTCCAGCCTCCCTTTCAAATTCCTGCTTCAAGATGGAATAGAGGGCCATATCCCGAAATTTCCCTTTGATGAAATATTTTTGCCGGGAGATGCCTTCCAGCCGCATCCCCAATTTTTGCAGGGCCCTTTGCGACTGGACATTCTCCGCCATGCATTCGGCTTCGATCCGGTTGAGCCCCATCCGTTCGAAGCCGAATTCCATCACCTTCCGGGCCGCCTCCGGAGCGATGCCCTTCCCCCAATAGGCCTTCGATAATATAAAGCCGATCTCCGCCCGGAAATGGCCGGGATACCAGGCGACATAATCGATGGTCCCGATCATTTTCCCGTTTTCTTTCCATTCGATGGCCCAAGGAGCCGGTTTCCCCGCCTCGTACAGCTTTAACACATAGTCTACAAATCTCCGGCTGTCTTCCAAGGAACGGTGGACTTCCCACGGCACGAACTTGGCCACATCCGGCTCCGAAGCATAGGCGAACACATCTTCCGCGTCATCGGGCGTCATTTTGCGGAGGATCAATCTTTCCGTTCCCAATGTCGGCAAATCTTTAAAGATGTCTTCATGCTTCAATCGCAGAACACCCCCTCTAACATATTCCAGGGGTTTGCGGAAAAATCCTTTTCCTTTGGACAAGATCTTTGCGGAATCGAAATGTTCTGCCAATAGAAAGAAGTGTTTTTGCGGTACCGTCAAGAATTTTGTGTAATGTAAGATAGATAGGGTATCTCTGAAATAGATTTGGAATAGAGGGGGGGGCTGGTTCCCCATAGCCATCAAGTTAAGAATTTGATCTTTTTTCAGCGCCAAAAACATGGTATCCTTTCTAACGAAAATCATCGTTGGAAAGGATTATTTTTTGATGGCAAAAAAGATGAAGGCATGGATAAAAACGATTCGTCAACTCTTCTCCTATGAAGAACTGACCCGTCTGGCACGGAAAGTCGGATTCATTCAGCCCCGAGTTCGACAGTCACTAGGCAAACAAAATGCCTCTCATCCCTTGATACCAAAGGGACGAGAGGCATTGGGGCATACGTTGGGCGTGTATCTAGGGGGCTGGTGATTTAATCTTAGACACGGCTTGGCAATGTCACTTCGCAATGAGAAAAACCTTGGTGCATCGACTCTGCTTTTCACGTGTTCTCCCATTATTGATGAAGGGACTCAGCCGTTTTTCACCGGCCTTCTAGAAGGGCGGTGATGAAAGGGATGGGTTGCTTCACCGCCTTGTTTCTCAAATGGAGAACCCTTGTGGCACGGGCTTCTCGTTTCACGTCATCCGCCGTGGGCTAGGGGCGGTTGCTGTTTTTCCCTAATCCTCTTAATCAATGGGAGAATGAGTGAAAAGCAGGACCGGTGAAACAAGGTTTTTCTAGTTGAGAAATGGTATTGTAAAGCCGTATCCGCGAGTAAATCACCAGTCTCCTAGAGGGCCGGTGAAAAACCGCTGTTACACACGAATCGGCGACATTTTCATTCAGAAAAGAAAACTCATTCTGCTAGGTTTCTCTAATTGAGAAACAGATGGAATCAGCAGTATTTTGCACGAAATCACCAGCCTTCTAGCTGTGGGACTGATCCAACCGCACAAGCTGCCGGTCGTGCCACTTTGCGAGCAACCATAGAGCCACCAGCGTCCCGCTCAATGTACATAGCATATCCCATTGCGTGTCCCAAATGTCGCCTTGCGTGCCCAAAAAGTCTTTTGATGCCTTTCCCCCTTTGGAGATCATGGACACGAGCCATTCGATGATTTCATACAGGGCAGCGATGGCGAGCGACATGCTTGTGACGATCGTGAAAAGCCAAGCGCCGCGCGGCAGCAGGGTTTTCCGCAGCACGATCTCCCTTAGGACGATGGCGAACGTCCCCTTGAGGAAATGACCAAACCGATCGTAATGGTTGCGTTCGAAATGGAACGCCTCTTTGATCCAGTTGAAAAAGGGAACTTTGGAGTAAATGTAATGGCCGCCGATCAACATGAGGATCGCCAGCATGGCGATGATGACATATGACATCGTTGTCAGCGGAAAACGCCGGTATAGAGCGATCACCATCGCAAGCCCAATCAGCGCTGGGGCGACTTCAAGCGCCCAGACTGCATAGCTAGCCGGGCGAATGGCCGACCAGACAAACACGGCGGCGACAATCAGCAATAACCATCGATGCACGCGAGTCTGCCTTGCCTGCTCCACTTGTTTTCCTCCTTGGAACAGCGAGATTTGTCTATGGTCATTATTCGGAAAAACGCGGATTTTATACAAATCATTTTTCGAGAGTGGGTGATTGAAGGGAGAACGCCGCTTCATGGCACTATTTCTCAAATAGAAAACCCTTGCAGAAAGTTTAGAACGCGACAACGCGACGGGAAGGCGAGGGTGCGGACTATTTCTTAAATAGAAAACCCTTGCAGCATCCGTTCTGCTTTCCACACGTTCGCTCATCGATCAAGGGAAACAGTTGGTTTTCACCGACCTTTTCGAGCGCCTGATGAAAACAGCGGAGTTTTCAAACGGTGATCAGAACTAGAAAGAAGGCGGAGAAGAGGCCAGCGAGGTAAGACAGGAGGTTCAGGTAGGGAAACATTCCTAATTTGCATTGAAGATACGAATGTATATTCGTATTTTCCGGATTTGATGGTATAATGAAACATGCATAGCCAGATGCAGGGTGGGCAGTGGCCACTCCCTGAATGAAAGGGGGTGGTGCTGATGGTGACGATTGCCGATGCGCTGACGCTTATGATTGCGTTTGCGTCGCTCGTCGTTGCGGTGATCGCCGTCGCAAAAGACAAAAAGTAACCCACCCTGCTAGGCCGAGGCGAGGGTAGGTTACGATGCCCGAAGCTTGGGCCACTGCGCTTCTTGCAGCGGCTGTGCATGCAGGGCATTGGTGGCCGCCAGTGCCCTGCTTTATTGTACGTTTCCGTTTCTTTTATTATACGCGCACAACGAAGGTGATGACAAGAACTTTCCAAAACGAGACGGCGCATATCGAAAAGAGGAAAAATGGTGTTGACTCTTTCGGTTTTTTATAGTAAATTTCATATTGTCGTTCCGATGCTCAAAGCATGAAAGAAAAAAGAGCAAAAAAACTTGACAAATATTTTGATTGGTTTATAATAAATATCGTCGCCATTGCCTAGTGGTGATAGCGGAGGGGAAACACCCGTTCCCATCCCGAACACGGAAGTTAAGCCCTCCAGCGCCGATGGTAGTTGGGGCCAGCGCCCCTGCAAGAGTAGGTCGCTGCTAGGCAAT